>Ga0137397_10000135_pt1 | contig 48698 bp, 54 predicted proteins | sample czorhiz116metaG_FD_106658 | JGI IMG/M metagenome (GOLD analysis project Ga0137397, IMG submission 106658) | Vadose zone soil microbial communities from Angelo Coast Range Reserve, California, USA - czorhiz1.16 metaG | ecosystem: Environmental > Terrestrial > Soil > Vadose zone | place: USA... | reverse complement strand
CTTCAAGGGATACCGGCCGCAGTTCTACTTCCGGACGACGGACGTGACGGGGTCGGCGGAGTTGCCGGAAGGTGTGGAGATGGTGATGCCGGGGGACAACGTGTCGCTGGCGATCGAGTTGATTACACCGGTGGCGCTGGAGAAGGGGTTGCGATTCGCGATCCGTGAAGGCGGACGCACCGTCGGCGCCGGCACGGTTGCCGAAATCATTGCGTAACTGTAGTCGCGGGCTTTAGCCCGCGTTGAAAAACTATGCTGAACGAAAAAATAAGAATCCGATTAAAGGCCTACGATTCCCGAGTACTGGATCAGTCGGCGACGGAAATCGTCGATACCGCGAAGCGGACAGGTGCGCGCGTCGCAGGCCCGATCCCTCTTCCAACCATCATTAATAAATTTACTGTTCTGCGCTCCCCGCACGTGGACAAAAAGTCGCGCGAACAGTTCGAAATTCGCACGCACAAGAGACTGCTCGACATTCTCGAGCCCACTCCGCAGACAGTCGATGCGCTCATGAAGCTCGATCTGCCGGCCGGCGTCGACGTGGAAATCAAGGCGTTCGGACGCGAACACGTGAAGTAGGGAAGGCCGATATGGTGAACGGATTATTGGGAAAAAAGGTCGGGATGACACAGCTTCTCGAGAACGACGGGACAGTGGTGCCCGTGACGGTCATCCAGGCCGGTCCGTGCGTTGTCGTTCAGAAGAAGACCAAACAGAAGGACGGCTATGACGCGGTGCAACTGGGTTTCGTCGAGTTCGTGAAGCCCAAGAGTGTGAACAAACCGATGACCGGCCATTTCAAGAAGTCCAATGTCGCACCTGTCAAGTTTGTCCGCGAGATGGCGATTCAAGGCGAAGACGGGGCAAATCCCGGCGACAAGGTGATGGTGGACATCTTCAATCAGAATGAACTCGTTCACGTCATTGGAACCAGCAAGGGGCGCGGCTTTGCCGGCTTAGTGAAGCGGCATCACTTCCGTGGCGGCCGTGCAACGCACGGATCGATGTTCCATCGCGCTGCCGGCTCGATCGGGTCTTCCGCTTATCCTTCCCGCGTTCTGAAGGGAATGCGTATGGCGGGACACATGGGCAATTCGCGCGTAACAGTTCAGAACCTTCGAGTCGCACGCATCGATCAGGAAAACAATCTTCTCTTTGTGCGGGGCGCAGTGCCCGGACCTTCGGGCGCTTATGTCATCGTGGAGAAATCCGGGCGCTCGTAAGCGAAGCTACGAACAGGAACGATCATGGCAACCGTGGATATCAAGAATCTCAATAACGAAGTCGTCGGCAAGCTGGATCTGGCGGATGCGGTGTTCGGCGGACCGATCAATGAAGGTCTGATGCACCTGGCCGTGAAGCAGTATCTCGCCAGCCTCCGGGCCGGGACTCACAAGACGAAGACGCGCGCAGAGGTTTCCGGAAGCGGAAAAAAACCGTGGCGCCAGAAGGGCACAGGCCGCGCCCGGGTCGGTGAAATTCGAAATCCGCTGTGGCGCAAGGGCGGCACCGTCATGGGCCCCCAGCCACGCGATTACGAATATCACCTTCCGAGAAAAATGTTTCGGGCCGCTCTGAGATCCGCGCTCACACTCAAGCTGAAAGAGAACCAACTCAATGTTGTCGAGGCGTTCGATCTTGAAAACCACAAGACGAAGGCTTTTGCGCAGGCTCTGGCAAAGCTCGGTTTCGATCGCAAGGTTCTGCTGATCGACCATCAGGAGAACACGAACCTGTCGTTGGCCGCGCGCAACCTGAGCGACGTTCAGTTGCTGCCTAATCTCCAGCTGACGCCGTACCACGTGCTGAACGCGAGACACGTCGTGTTTTCGAGGGCAGCGCTTCAGGCATTACAGGAGGTGCTGGCGAAATGAGCACCGTTTACAACGTCATCAAGCGTCCCATCATTACGGAAAAGGGACTCACCCTCAAGGAAAACGACCGCACGCTGTGCTTCGAAGTGGCTGAGAGCGCCAGCAAGCAGCAGATTCAGGAAGCCGTCGAACAGCTGTTCAAAGTGAAAGTCCAGCACGTCCGGACAATGGTTGTGCCCGGCAAGATGCGGCGCCGAGGTAAATACACAGGTTATCGCCCGGATTGGAAAAAGGCGTACGTCACGCTTCGGGAAGGCGAAAAAATGATCGAGTACGGGGAGAACATGTAATGGGAATCAAAACTTTCAAGCCAAAGACCCACTCGCTTCGTTTTAAGACGGTCATCGACTACAAAGCGGAATTAACAACCGATGAACCCTTCAAGCCGCTTCTGGACCGCAAGAATCGAATCAATGGCCGCAACAATTACGGCCAGCTGACGGTTCGCCATCGGGGCGGCGGAAACAAGAAGCACTATCGCGTAATCGATTTCCGCCGCGACAAGGTTGGTATTCCGGCGAAAGTGGAAACCATTGAATACGATCCTAATCGCTCTGCGTTCATCGCTCTGCTCAGCTACGCCGACGGCGAACATCGGTATATCCTGCAACCTGTCGGGTTGAAGGTAGGCATGACTGTGGTTGCGGGACCGGAAGCCGACATTCTCATTGGAAACGCCCTTCCTCTGAAGAACATTCCGCTCGGTACGACCGTTCATAACATCGAGTTACGCCCCGGCAAGGGCGCGCAGATGGCGCGAAGCGCCGGCGCGGCCGCGCAACTCGTGGCGAAGGAAGGAGCTTACGCGCACGTCAAGCTTCCTTCAGGGGAAGTCCGATTGGTCAATGTGGACTGTCTTGCCACGATCGGCCAGGTGGGTAACCTGGACCATGAAAACGTCACCATCGGAAAAGCCGGCCGCACGCGGCACATGGGAATCCGGCCGACAGTCCGGGGCGTTGTGATGAATCCTGTCGATCATCCGCATGGCGGCGGTGAAGGGCGGGTGAAAGGCTACCATCCGCTGACGCCGTGGGGCGTGCCGACGCTGGGCTACAAGACACGCAACAACAAACGAACCGATCAGTTCATCGTGAAGAGGAAGAGCAAGTAGCATGCGTTCACAAAAAAAGGGTCCGTTCATAGACGAGCCGCTCATGAAAGCGATTACCGGCATGAATACCCGGGGAGAGAAGAAGATCTACAAGACCTGGTCGCGGCGGTCGACGATCACCCCCGAGATGGTGGGTCATACCATTGCCGTGCATAACGGGAAGAAGTTCATTCCGGTTTACGTGACCGAGAACATGGTCGGTCACAAGCTGGGAGAATTCTCACCGACACGCACATTCAAGGGGCATAGCGCAGCCGGCAGCAAGGATAAGGTAGTTGCTCCCGCTGGAGCGCCGCCATCCGCGGGTGGGGGTGGAGGATCAGCACCGGCAGCCCCGCCGAAGGCTGGATAGGTAAATTTATGATCAGTAAAGCGACGAGTAAGTTCATTCGGATGTCACCGCAGAAAGCACGGCTGGTCGTCGACCTTATTCGCGGCAAGAACGTAAACGAGGCGCTGATGACCTTGCGGTTTACGAACAAGCCGAAGGCGACACGCGAGATCGAAAAAGTCGTGAAGTCTGCCGTCGCCAACGCGACACAGAAGTCTGAAAACATCGATGTTGACGCTCTCTTTGTCGAGACGTGCTTCATAAACGAAGGCCCGCGGCTCAAACGGATTCGTCCGGCGCCCATGGGGCGGGCATACCGCTATCAGCGGCGTACGTGTCACATCACCATTGAATTGGGGGAGAGGGAATAATGGGTCAAAAGACACATCCTTACGGATTCCGGCTCGGAATCACGAAGCCCTGGCGTTCGCGCTGGTTCGCAAAGCGAGACTACAGCCGGCTGCTCCACGAAGATCTGAAGCTGAAGCGCGATCTCAAGAAGCAGCTCGCCCACGCCGGCGTCAGCAACATCGAAGTTGAGCGGATGGCGAACAAGCTTCGCATCACGATCTACACGTCCCGCCCCGGCATCATCATTGGGCGCAAAGGTTCCGAGATCGACAAGCTCAAAGCCGACGTTCAGAAGCGGACAAATCGCGAGGTCTACATCAATATCCAGGAAATCCATCGTCCGGAGCTGGATGCGCAGCTCGTAGCCGAGTCCATCGCGATGCAGCTTGAAAAGCGAATTGCTTTTCGGCGCGCGATGAGGAAGTCCGTGGATTCGGCTCTGCGCTTCGGCGCCAAGGGAATAAAAGTTCGCGTCAGCGGACGTTTGAACGGCGCGGAAATCGCCCGGTCCGAATGGTACCTGCAGGGCCGCCTCCCGCTCCACACGCTGCGCGCGGATGTAGACTACGGTTTCGCTCAGTCCTATACAACGTACGGAGTAATTGGCGTGAAGTGCTGGATTTATAAGGGCGAGATTTTGCCGAGCCGGGCACCCCAGGGACCCGCGGCAGCAAGTATATAGAGGTATGCGCTCATGTTGATGCCAAAGAAGGTTAAGTACCGCAAGCAACAGCGTGGCAGGATGAGAGGCAAAGCTTGGCGCGGTTCGACGCTCGAGTTCGGCGACTATGGTCTGAAGACACTCGACGCGGCATGGATTACGGATCGTCAGATCGAAGCCGGCCGGATCGCGATCACACGTTTTGTCAAACGGGGCGGCAAGGTCTGGATCCGCATTTTCCCCGACAAGCCGGTGACGAAGAAACCTGCCGAAACACGAATGGGTAAAGGCAAGGGTGCGCCGGAGTACTGGGTGGCTGTCGTGAAACCTGGACGGATCCTTTATGAAATGGAAGGCGTGCCGGAAACCGTGGCCCGCGAAGCGATGCGCCTGGCTGCACAGAAACTACCCGTACATACGAAGTTTGTGATGCGCCTCGAAAAGGGAGTTGAGAAATGAAAGCCACGGAACGCGTGAAAAAGATCCGCGACATGTCGGTCGATGAACTGAACCGCCATGAGGTGGAAATGATTGAACAGATGTTCAAGCTTCGTTTTCAGATGGCGATGGGACAAACCGAATCTCTGAACAAGCTGAGGGAACTTCGAAAGGATCGGGCGCGTCTGCTCACGATCCTGAAGGAAAAGGAAAGCGAGTAGAGCGATGGCAGAAGAAACCGAGCGCACCGACGAACGCGTTGAGGGCGTCCAGGAAGGGCATGCGCGCAGCGGCGCGACACCGCGCCACCACCAGGAGAAGGTCGGCATCGTGACCAGCGCGAAGATGCAGAAGACCATTGTCGTTGAAGTACACCGACGAGTGCAGCATCCGACTTATAAACGGTACATCACGAAACGCGCGAAGTTCATGGCGCACGACGAACACGGAAAGGCGCATGAGGGAGACATGGTCCGAATTGTCGAAACCCGTCCTCTCAGCAAGAACAAACGCTGGAGCCTCAAAGAGGTCCTCCGGGCCGCGACTACGGGGGTTTAAGAGCCATGCCAGTTCAAATGAGAACCATCCTCGAGGTGGCCGACAATTCGGGCGCAAAAAGGCTTGCCTGCATTCTACCGCTGGGCGGTTCGACAGGCCTGAAAGCCGGTTTGGGCGACATCATCACGGCATCAGTGAAGGAAGCCAGCCCGGACAGCAACGTCAAGAAGGGATCAGTTGTGAAGTGCGTCGTCGTCCGCACGCGCAAGGAAACGCGCCGCAAGGACGGCACATACATCCGGTTCGACACCAACGCGGCTGTGCTGATCAATGACGATCATGAGCCGATCGGTACCCGTGTCTTCGGGCCGGTTGCTCGCGAGTTGCGCGACAAGAAATTCATGAAGATCGTTTCGCTGGCTCCGGAGGTGATTTAATGCGTGCGGCGATTCCTCCGATCAAGAAAAACGATGAGGTTCTCATCCTGCGCGGTAAAGATCGCGGAAAGACCGGCCGCGTTCTGATCGTGTTGCCTCGCGACCAGAAGATCGTTGTGGAAGGCATTCAGATGATCAAGCGCCACACGCGTCCGAATCCGCAACGCAATATTAAGGGCGGTATCGTCGAGAAGGAAGCGCCCATTCACATTTCCAACGTTGCTCTAGTTTGCAAGAACTGCAAAGAGCATACGCGCATCGCCAGCAAGGTCCTCGCGGACGGGCGCCGTTCGCGGGCATGCAAGAAATGTGGCAACACTATCGAGTAACGGAGAATCGAAAGTGAGTAAAAAGGAACCCAAAAAAGGCAAGGGCGCGAAAGCAGCGCCAGACGTAGCGGAAGCAGCGCCGAAAGCGAAGAAGCTGAAAGCTCACCTGGGACCGAGCCGGCTTCATATCCGCTACAGCAAGGAAATCGTCCCCGCGCTCATGAACCACTTCAAGTACACGAACGTGATGGCGGTGCCGAAGCTCGAAAAGATCGTGATCAACATGGGCCTGGGTGAAGCGATCGCCAATGCAAAGATCCTGGATGTGGCTGTTGACGAACTCGGACGAATCGCCGGCCAGCGCCCGATCGTGACGAAGGCGAAGAAGTCGATTGCGAACTTCAAGCTTCGCCAGAACATGGCTATCGGCGCGGCCGTCACGCTTCGCGGTGAAAGAATGTTTGAATTCATGGATCGTCTCACGAGCGTGGTTCTGCCCCGCGTGCGTGACTTCCGTGGCGTCTCGACGAAATCTTTCGACGGGCGTGGAAACTACACATTGGGCCTCCGCGACCAGTTGATCTTTCCTGAAATTTCTTACGAGAAGGTCGATAAGATTCGCGGAATGAATGTAACGATTGTTACGACAGCAAGAACAGATGACGAGGCCAGGGAATTACTTAAACAGTTAGGAATGCCGTTCCGGCAATAACAGGAGTATTGATGGCGCGAACTTCGGCAATTGCCAAAGAAGCAAAGAAGAAGAAATTTGCGGTGCGCTACCACAGCCGCTGCAAACGATGTGGAAGGCCGCGAGGTTTTCTAAGAAAGTTCCAGCTCTGCCGAATTTGCTTCCGGCAGTTATCGCTCTCAGGAGAGGTCCCGGGCGTCGTTAAATCCAGCTGGTAAAACGTAAGGGGTTAGAGAATGACCGATCCGATTGCAGACATGTTAACCCGGGTCCGGAATGCGGTTCAGGCCAAGCACCAAAAGGTCGATATGCCGGCTTCGAGACTAAAGATCGAAATCGCGAGGATTCTCAAGGAAGAGGGTTACATCGCTCATTACAAGATGAGCGAAGAAGCCGGCAAAAACCATTTGACAGTCTTTCTGAAATACGGTCCGAAAGGCGAACAGGTGATTTCGAACATCGAGCGCATCAGCCGGCCCGGCTGTCGCGTATACGTTTCGAAGGGGAAGATCCCGAAAGTGTTGGGCGGTCTGGGCATCAATATTTTGACGACGTCGCATGGCGTCATGACCGGCAAGCATGCCCGCCGGCAGGGTTTCGGTGGCGAGCTGCTCTGCAACATCTATTAAGGGAAATGCAAAATGTCGCGAATTGGTAAAAAACCCATTCCTGTGCCGGACAAGGTGAAGGTTGAGATCAAGACGGACAGCGTGGTCGTCACAGGGCCGAAAGGATCTGTGACAAACCCGATCCCGCCGGGCATCAAATTCGAGCAGAAAGACAAACAGGTGCTTGCCATTCGCAATGGGGATAGCGGTCCGCAGCGGGCTTTCCACGGTCTGGCTCGCGCTCTCGTGGCGAACGCCGTCAAGGGTGTGACCGATGGATTCACGAAGGAATTGGAGATTGTAGGCGTTGGATTTCGTGCAGAGGCCAGGAAGAGTTCGGTCGTTTTCACGCTCGGTTTTTCCCATCCGATCGAGTATCCGTTGCCGCCGGGAATCAACATCACGGTCGACAAGCAAACGAAACTCGTGGTCAGCGGTGTCGATCGGCAGCAGGTTGGGCAGGTCGCCGCAAACATCAGGTCTTTGAGGAAGCCGGACCCATACAAGAACAAGGGTATCCGCTATGTTGGCGAGGTTCTGAAGAAGAAAGCCGGAAAGGCCGGAGGTAAATAATCATGCCAAGGCTAGCCTCAAATGAAGTTCGAATCCGGATTCATCGCCGGATCCGCAAGACCCTGAGCGGCTCGCCGTCGCGTCCGCGTCTGGCCGTGTTTAGAAGCAACAAGCACATTTACGCGCAGATCATCGATGACGCGAAAGGCACAACGATCACTGCTGCGTCTTCGCTCGATGCGGATGCGAAGAAAGATCTGAAGAACGGCGGAAACGTCGCGGCGGCGAAAGCAGTCGGCAAACTCGTCGCGCAGCGCGCGAAAGCGAAGGGAGTCGAGGCGGTTCTCTTCGATCGTGGCGGATATCTCTATCACGGCCGAATCAAAGCGCTTGCCGACGCGGCTCGCGAGGGTGGTTTGAAGTTCTAAATGTAGTTGCGGGCTTCAGCCCGCCCGGTCCGGCTGAAGCCGGACCTACGAGGAGTTTATCGGTGATTACTCAAAGAATTGATGCGGCACAGCTTCAACTCAAAGACACGGTGGTTTCGATCAATCGTGTGACCAAGGTTGTGAAGGGCGGCAAGAACCTGAGCTTCAGTGCGCTGGTCGTCGTGGGCGACGAAGGCGGCCATGTGGGATATGGCAACGGAAAGGCGAAAGAAGTACCTCAGGCCATTCGTAAAGCAATAGAGGCGGCAAAGAAGAACCTGATCAAAGTACCGATCCACAACAACACGATTCCGCATCAGGTCATGGGACTGTTCGGATCCGGCCGCGTGCTGTTAAAGCCTGCAGTCGAAGGAACAGGAATCATTGCTGGTGGCGCTGTCCGCGCGGTCATGCAGGCAGCGGGCGTGTCCAACATCCTGACGAAGTCGCTCGGGACTTCGAATCCCCACAACGTGATCAAGGCGACGTTCGAGGGCCTGCGAAGCCTCAAGGATCCTCAGGAAGTGGCGCGGCTTCGTGAGAAACAGTTGGAAGAGATTCTGGGGTAATTAATCATGGCTGGAAATAAGAAGTCTGCCGGTGGCGCAAAGATTACGATTGAGTATTACCGCAGCGCAATCGGTTTCAACGAGAAGCAGAAACTCATCGTGAAAGGACTCGGATTCGGCAAGCTGAGCACGACACGCGAAGTGGCCGACACGCCGGCAATTCGAGGAATGGTCGCGAAGATTCCGCACCTGGTGCGGATAGTCGAAGGATAGTTACATGTCAGGTATCAATACGCTCAAACCAGATCCGGGTTCGACGCACAAAACCAAGAGGATCGGACGAGGTCCGGGTTCCGGGCACGGAAAGACGGCGGGCCGCGGACACAAAGGTATGTGGTCCCGGTCCGGAAGCCATCAGAAGCGCGGTTTCGAAGGCGGCCAGATGCCGCTGCATCGGCGTATACCCAAGCGCGGGTTTACGAACGCGGTCTTCAAGAAAAAGTTTTCGACGGTCAATGTCAGCGCTCTGGGAAAGTTTGATCAGGGAGCCAAAGTCGGCCCAAAGGAGCTGCTGGACGCCGGTGTGATTCGCAGACTCGCAAAAGACGGCTTGCGAGTTCTGGGTGACGGTCAGATCGATCGCGCATTGCACGTCTCTGCACACCACTTCTCGGAAGGCGCGCGCGAAAAGATCACGAAGGCAGGAGGAACCTGCGAGGTAATAACCCTGTGATTGAAGCTGTACAGAATATCTTCAACATACCGGACCTGAGAAAGCGCATTCTGTTCATGCTCGGGCTTCTTGCCGTGTACCGGGTGGGAGCCTACATCCCGACTCCAGGGATCGATGCCGAGGCACTGAGGAATTTGTTTTCGGCTGCCGAGGGGACACTCTTCGGATTTCTCGATCTGTTTTCGGGCGGGAACTTCCGGCGCCTGACAATCTTCGCTTTGGGAATCATGCCGTACATCACGGCGTCGATCATCCTGCAGTTGCTGACGGTCGTGTGGCCGTACTTGGAAAAACTGTCCAAGGAAGGCGAGCTCGGACGCCGCAAGATCACCACGTATACCCGTTACCTGACCGTGGTACTCAGTGCCGTCCAGTCCGCGGGGATTGCCGTTGCCCTCCAGCGCCAGGGCAATGTCGTTGTGAATCCCGGTGTCGGTTTCATCCTGATGACGATGCTCACGCTGACCACGGGGACTGCATTCATCATGTGGCTCGGCGAACAGATTACGGAACGTGGTATCGGCAATGGCATGTCGCTCATCATCTTCGCCGGTATTGTCGTCGGATTGCCGCGGGCCATCGGGGACATCTACCAGAAGGTCAACACTGGGGATTGGTCCGTGCTGACTTTGCTCATTGTCGTCGCGATGATGGTCGTTGTCGTTGCGTTCATCGTGCTTGTGGAGCGCGGCCAGCGCCGCATCCCGGTCCAGTATGCGAAGCGCGTGGTTGGACGGCGGGTACTCGGCGGCCAGTCGACGCATCTTCCGCTGCGCGTGAATACGGGCGGCGTCATTCCGGTGATCTTCGCGTCGTCGATTCTGACATTCCCCCAGACGTTCGGACTCGTCGCGCAGAATAATAGCTACCTGCGCGCCATTACCGACGCGCTGCGGTGGGGAGAGCCGCTATACAACCTGCTGTACGTTGTCGGCATCATCTTCTTCTGCTACTTTTACACGTCGATCATCTTCAATCCGAATGAAGTGGCCGACAACATGAGAAAGTACGGCGGTTTCATTCCCGGCATCCGGCCCGGAAAGCGAACGGCCGAGTATGTGAATTCGATTCTTACCAGGATCACACTGGTTGGTGCGCTGTATCTGGCATTGATAGCCATCATTCCGGAGTTCTTGTACACCGGTTTCCACGTCCAGAACATCCCTCTGATAGGGCCGCGAATGGACTCGTTCCTGCCGCAATGGTTTACCCAGGGACTTCGCGTCAACTTCTATTTCGGGGGGACGTCGCTGTTGATTGTCGTCGGCGTTGCAATGGATACTATTCAGATGGTCGAGTCGCAGTTGATCATGCGTCATTACGACGGATTCCTGAAGAAAGGTCGCATCCGCGGGAGGCGAAGTTAATGGGTCGTAAGGTCGTGATCCTGTTAGGGCATCCCGGCGCAGGCAAGGGAACGCAGGCACGAGCGATTATGTATCGGCTCGACATTCCCCAGATCTCCACGGGCGACATGTTGCGCGAGGCGATCGCGAGGAAAACGGCCAACGGGAAGGAAGCCAAAGCGAAAATGGATGCCGGCGAACTGGTCAGCGATGCCCTGGTGAATGGCATCGTTGCGGAACGCATTTCCCACGATGATTGCAAGAAGGGATTCATTCTGGACGGCTATCCGCGGACCGTTCCTCAGGCCGAGACTTTCTGCAAGGAACTGTCGAATGACGACGACCTTTTTGTCATCGAAATCGGAGCGCAGTCCGATGGTTTGACGAATCGCCTGACAGGACGCTGGATCTGTCCGGGTTGCGGAGAGATTTATAACACGTTCAGCCGCGCTCCCAAACACGAAGGAGTTTGCGATGTTTGCGGCTGGACGCTGTTTCATCGATCGGATGATCGGGAGGATCTGGTTCGGGAACGATTCAGAACATACAACGAGGAAACCTTCCCTCTGGTGGACTACTACCAGAGGCAGGGCGCGTATTACCGGGTCGACGGTATGAGGCCGATCGAAGAGGTAACCAGGGAAATTTTGATGATCATCGATAAAAAAAAAGTCCTGATGCCATCCGTTAGAGGAGGAAACGAGTAGTTTGCCAAAAGAAGACGCCATTGAAGTCATAGCCACCGTGATCGAGCCCCTGCCGAATGCGATGTTTCGCGTCGAGCTGGAAAACAAGCATCAAGTGTTGGCCCATATTTCAGGGAAAATGCGGAAGAACTTCATTCGCATCCTCCCCGGCGACAAGGTGGCAGTCGAGCTTTCACCGTACGATCTGACGCGAGGCCGGATCGTGTACAGGTACAAATGAGGTTGTAATGAAAGTCAGAGCATCCGTCCGAAAAATTTGTGACAAGTGCAAGATCGTTCATCGCAAGCGCGTCGTCCGGGTCATTTGCGTGAACACGAAACACAAACAAAGACAGGGGTAACCAATGGCACGTATTGCGGGCGTGGATCTTCCACCCAACAAGCGAATTGAAATCGGGCTCACATACATCTACGGTATCGGCCGCTCGCAGGCGATCAACATTCTCAAGGCTGCCGGTGTGAATATGGATACAAAAGTTCGTGAGCTGAACGACGACGAGACCAACAAGATCCGAAAGATCATCGAGGAACAGTTTCGAGTCGAGGGCGACCTTCGCAAGGAAATCTCGTTCAACATCAAACGCCTGATGGAAGTCGGATCATATCGAGGGTTACGTCACCGCCGCGGGTTACCCACGCGGGGTCAACGCACGCACACCAACGCCCGTACTCGGAAGGGTCCACGGCGAGGCGCTATCGCGGTTCGCAAGAAGGCTTCGGCGAAGACTTAGAGAGGTTATAGATGGCTCAGCCCAAGAAGAAGGGTGCGAAGAAGAAAGAAAAGAAGATCGTTCCGAGCGGTGTGGCGCATATTCAGGCAACGTTCAATAACACCGTCGTAACGATCTGCGACATGGAAGGCAACGTGGTCTGCTGGTCGAGCGCCGGCTCGCTTGGCTTCAAGGGTTCTCGAAAGGGAACGCCGTTCGCCGCGCAGCAGGCTGCAGTGACCGCTGCGAACCGCGCCCGCGAAGCAGGCATGCGGTCGCTCGAAGTGAACGTCAAGGGACCAGGATCCGGCCGCGATTCCGCTATCCGGGCGCTGCAGACGGCCGGCCTGGAAGTTCGTGCAATTCGTGACGTGACGCCGATCCCCCATAACGGGTGTCGTCCACCCAAACGACGCAGAGTGTAAATAGGAGAAGCGACCATTGGCTAGATACATAGGCCCTGTATGCAGGCTGTGCCGCAGAGAAGGAATGAAGTTGTTCCTCAAAGGCGAACGCTGTTTCAAGCCTTCCTGCGGAATTGAAAAACGAAACTTCTCGCCTGGTCAGCACGGCCACGACCGAAAGGCGAAGATTGTCGGTTACGGACTCCAGTTGCGCGAAAAGCAGAAGGTCAAGCGCATCTACGGCATCCTCGAGAATCAGTTCCGTTCCTACTTCGAGCGCGCCGTCCGGCAGAAGGGAGTGACCGGCGAGAACCTCCTGGCTCAGCTCGAGCGACGCCTTGACAACGTACTCGTACGACTCGGCTTCGCCACAACTCACGCTCAGGCTCGACAGTTTGTCCGCCATGGTCACGTGATCGTGAATGGTAAGAAGGTCAACATTCCGTCGTATCAGGTGAGCGTCGGCGAGGAAATCAGTGTCAAAGAAAAGATGAAGAAGAACGTCCAGGTCGTGAGCGCTCTCGAGCTGGTGGGTGGCCGTGGAACCCCTCACTGGATGGAACTGAGCAGCGCAAACGTCACAGGAAAAATTGTTAGTCTGCCGAAGCGTGAAGATATCAACATGCCGATTCAGGAACGAATGATCGTGGAGTTGTACTCCAAGTAAACTTAGCCGCGAAATTTGCGGCCGAGAGAGGAAACACTAAATGCTTTGGAAAGGTTTTCAAAAGCCGAAAAGATTAATCGTTGCGATCGATCCGCCCGCCACGGATCAATATTCTCAATTCTCTGCTCAACCGTTTGAGCGGGGCTTCGGCACGACGATTGGAAATGCGCTACGCCGCGTTCTGCTCTCGTCCATTGAGGGAGCCGCGATTACTGCCGTGAAGATTGAAGGCGTCTTGCACGAGTTTTCGTCGATACCGGGTGTGGTCGAAGATGCCACCGATATCATTCTCAATCTGAAACAGATTCCGCTCAAATTGCACGGCGAAGAGCGAAAGACGATCTACCTCAAGGGGACTCAGCCCGGCGTTTACACTTCGGGAAACATCGAACACGACGCCGATATCGAGATTCTCGACAAGAACGTCTACATCGGTACGGTCAGCGAAGGCGGATCCCTTCAAATCGAAATGCGAGTCCAGAATGGACGCGGGTACGTTTCCGCGGACCGGAACTTCGACGAAGATCTCGGCATCGGCTACATTCCAGTTGATTCGGTTCACTCACCGGTTCGCAAAGTGAACTATTACGTCGAAGCCGCACGCCTTGGCCAGGTGACCGACTACGACAAGCTGACCATCGAGATCTGGACCAACGGTTCGATTACGCCTCAGGACGCGCTCGGGCTTGCTGCCAAGCTGATCAAAGATCATATGCAGATCTTCATTCAATTCGAGGAGAAGCCGGAGCCTGTTGAAGAGCCCGCCGAGGTTCGTCACGATGCGGTCATCGAACACTTGAACAAGTCCGTCGACGAGCTCGAATTGTCCGTCCGGTCGTACAATTGCCTGAAGAACGCGAATATCCGAACGATCGGCGAGCTTGTGACGAAGACCGAAGCCGAAATGCTCAAAACGAAAAATTTCGGCCGCAAGTCCCTCAATGAAATTAAGGAAATTCTTTCGAGCATGGGACTTCAGCTCGGCATGAAAATGGATGAGCATGGGCGCCCGCTCCAACCGACGTCCACGGAACAGCCGTTATGAGACACCGGAACGCAAACCGGAAGCTGAGCCGGAACAGCTCCCATCGCCGCGCGATGCTGAGAAACCTGGTCACGGACTTTCTCGACCATGGGCGCTTGATGACAACGCTTCCGAAGGCGAAGGAAGTGCGTCCGCTTGCTGAGAAGATGATTACTCTCGGCAAGCGTGACAACCTCCATGCGCGCCGTCAGCTCTACGCGTACCTGCTCCGGGAGGCTGTCGCCAAAAAAGTATTCGAAACGATCGCTCCCCGCTTTGCAGATCGTAAGGGCGGCTATAGCCGGATCATCAAACTTGGCAACCGCAAAGGGGACGGCGCGGATCTCGCCATCATCGAATTGCTTGGCAGCGAACTCGAAGTGAAGAAGGCCGAGAAAGCCGAAAAGGCCAAGCAGAAGGCCGACAAATCCGGTAAGGAAAAGAAGGAAGAGAAAGAAGAGAAAGAAGAGAAAGAAGAGAAAGAAGAGAAAGAATAAGGACGAAATCACAAAAAAGCCAAAGAGGCACAAGAGGGGACATCCCTCTTGTGCCTCTTGTGTTTTCTGTGGTCTCGTCCCCTTTGCCTTGCGTCTTTGTGTTTCCGAACCCCGTGTGTTATATCAGAACCCGCTCTCCAGTTAGATAATTCCGACGTCAGACTAACGATTCTTTTGGGGGATGGTATGAGTTACGCTCGGCAAATCTTCGTTTTACTAATCGCAGCAAGTTATCTCACCGGTTCGATTCCGTTGCACGCGCAAGTAACGACTGCCACAGTCTACGGAGTCGTCCAGGATCCCACCGGAGCCGTTCTGCCCGGTGCCACAGTCGTCGCAACGAACCAAGGCACGAATTTATCGCGAGAAGGCGTCACCGACGAGCGCGGAGAGTTCGCAATTCCAGCGCTCCCTGCAGGTACATACACGTTAAAGATCGAGCTTGCGGGGTTCAAGACATACCTGAATCAAGGTCTCCAGCTTGGCGCCGGTCAGACTGTTCGACAGACCTTTTCGCTTGCCATAGGGCAGTTGTCGGAGAACATCACAGTGGCCGAAAGCGCCCCGCTGGTCGAGACGGCTACCGCCGCCCAGCAGGAGTCCATCGGCAGGCAGGAGGTGACCGAGTTGCCGCTCGCTCGCCGTAATCTCATCGGTTTGATGACGCTGACGCCTGGTGCGACGGAGAACTCGACGGGCATCGCCGGCGGCGGCAACATCCGGCTCAATGGCGTAGCCGAAGGCGGTACGGCAATAACCGTGGACGGGACCGATGCGGTTTCCAACAGTGAAACGCGAGGAACCGGCACATACGGCGGCCAGAATCAGATCAGTGTCATGAGCATCGAGGCGGTTGCGGAGGTCCAGGTCATCAAAGGCATCCTGCCTGCGGAATACGGGGGAGCCGCCGGGGGCCAGGTCAACATGCTAAGCCGTTCGGGCACGAACACCTTTCATGGTTCCGCATTCGAGAACTATCAGAGTCAGGCGTTCTCCGCCCGCGATCCATTCCTGCCGGGCACGGCGGTCAAGCCTAAGGTTCGGTTTAACCAATTCGGCGGATCAATCGGCGGACCCATCGTCCGGAACCGTGTGATGTTCTTTGCCGCTTACGAGGGCTACCGTGAAACGGCCGGCATGAGCGTCCAGGGGAATGTCCCTACCCAGCAGACGCGAGATCGGATCCTCGCGGCCCTGCCCATGCCGGAAACGAAGATCGCCCTGGATCAACTGCCGTTGCCGAATGAGCCGATCAGTGCCGATCTCGGCAGGTACCGCGCCTCCGGGGACCGCGAGCGACGGGACAATCACCTGACGTCAAAAGGGGACGTGTTGGTATGGAACGGCAACATGTCCGTGACCTACACGCGCATGAGGCCATACACGAAAATGCCGTCAATATACGTCGCGAACAACCAGAAATTCTTCAACACGCAGGATCGCATCGCGACCCAGTACGTGTTGGCGCGCGGCTCCTGGGTTTCCGAGAGCCGGTTTGGATGGAACCGCAGCTTCCTGGACCGGTTCCAGGATTTCTGGTTTGTTTCCGATCCGACGAAGCCGGTAGAAACAGAAAAGACGAAAGTCGGCCGCCGCGTTCCATTGTTTACCATCAGCGGCCTGTTTGGCACTGTCAGTTCCGAAATATTAGAACTGAAGGGCCGGTCATTCAGTGCTGAGCAGAAGCTCAGCCGTATTGTCGGCGCCCATAACGTAAAGGTGGGGGTCCGATGGGCGCGCCAGGGCGGAAGCAAGACAAATCCGCAGAATCCCAACATTACGTTTCAGAACCTGAGCGATTTTCTCGCAAACATTCCGAACTCAGTGGGACTGCAGAACGGCAAGCCGCCTCACGATGGGCATCTCGATGAATTCGGAGGATTCATTCAGGACGACTGGCGCGTCAACAAAAAGCTCGTGCTCAATCTTGGTCTGCGTTACGACAGCTATTCGACGATCAGCATTGCGCCAACCACGAGCACTCCGGCGGAAATTGTGAACCTGGAGCCGCCGACCGATCTGCGAAAGATGGACTTTGGAGCGTTCCGCGATCCGAAGAAACCCTATGATCCCGACAGATTCAATTTCGGGCCTCGCGTGGGTTTTGTGTGGAGCCTCAGTGAGAAAAGCGAGACGGTCATCCGGGGAGGCGTGGGTGTATTATTCAGCCCGCATTTATTTGCGGCAATTCAAAACTCAGTCTCCGATCCTTTCGGGCCCGCGGATGTGACGTACAATCGAACGGAAGTCGCGGCACGCGGTCTCAAATGGCCTGCGTATGGTGAGGATATTCGCAATATCTTCGTACGCGAATCCGCCGGCAAGAAGTTCATCTACGCGTTGATGGACCCGAAGCTATCAAATCCCTACACGGTCCAGTCGCTGATCAGTTTTGAACGGGCGATCGGGTCGAGTTTGATGGCCGAAGTCGACTACGTGCGCACGGATGGCCAGAACTTCCCGTTGAATCGGCCGCTTGTGAACGCATTCGACAGGCAGACCGGTGCGCGGCCGAATCCGGCGCTCGGGACGCCTGGCGGCTATTACCTCAGCAGCGACCAGACCATGGTCTACAACGCTCTCCAGACGTCTCTCCGGCGGCGGTTCTCCAACAACCTGGGGTTCGATATCCACTACACGCTGCGGAAGGGATGGTCTGACCAGGGCGGCGGCCTCAGCTCCGCCTTCGTGAATGGCGACATATTTTATACGCAGGATTTCTGGGATCCGAAATTCGACCGGGGGCCGCTATCCCAGGAAGCCCGCCACAATGTTGCCGGAAATGTTATTTATGAGTTGCCATGGCTGAGGCAGGGCCGGGGCGTCCTTTCCCAGGTTTTGGGTGGCTGGCAGATTGCCTCTATTGTCTCCATGCGGACGGGAGTACCGTTGCGAATTACGCAGCCGTCGGGAATCAGCCAAAGCCGGCCGGACTATGTCGGCGGCGATACGGCTCTGTCGAACTGGGCTGATACGCTGCTCTATCTGAACAGGGCCGCATTCGCTCTGGTTCCGACTTATCCGGTCACCAATGCGACAGTTCGATCAGGCACGGCAAACCCTTCTCTCCTGCATGGACCCGGGAGGTGGCAGGCCGACATCTCGCTCGCAAAGAGCTTCCAGCTTCGGGAATCGGTGCGCTTGCAGCTCCGGGCTGACGCGTTCAACGCCCTGAACCACGTGAATTATGGCGCCCCGACCACGAGCATCGCTTCGCCGGATTTTGGAAGGATTACGAGCGCTCCCGGCTGGCGCACGGGCCAGGTCGGCGCGCGGCTCTCGTTCTGAGATTGTAGAATAAGGAACGCGGGCCGAAGCCCGCGACTGCAGCCCGCGTTCCCGATAGGAGGGACAAATGACTCGCACACGTTTGGTTTTGGCTTTGACCATCGCTATCGCTCTGGTCTCAATCGTCCTGACCGCTCAGGTGAAGCGGGCCGAATACTTTCCGCCCCGGGATTCCTGGGAGCATCGAAAAGCCGCAGATGTCGGAATGGATGCCGCCAGGTTGAACGAAGCAGTCGAGTTCATGAAAGCCCACGAAACCACGGCACCCGCTCGAGACTTTTCGGACCAGGAGATCATCTTTGGAAACCTTCTGGGGTCGATTCCAACCGAGCGAGGGGCGACGAACGGCTTGATCATTCGTCACGGATATATCGTTGCCGAGTTCGGCGACACGCTGCGTCCCGATCCGACGTACAGTGTCGCGAAGAGCATGCTCTCGACCGTGACAGGCATTGCGCTGGACCGCGGTCTGATGAACGTTGACGATCCTGTTGCAACCGTAATCAGGGATGGGGGCTACGATTCGCCGCACAACCGGCTCATCACCTGGCGGAACCATCTGCAGCAGGAGTCGGAATGGGAAGGCGAGATGTGGGGGAAGAATGCCAACTTTCTCGGAACGGAGGCCTTTGGTCGCGGCCAGATGAAACCACGGGCCATCCAGGAACCAGGCGCGTTCTACGAATACAACGACGTCCGCATCAACCGCTTTGCGCTGTCGCTGTTGCGACTCTTCAAAAAACCAATTCCCGACGTCTTCCGCGACGAGGTGATGAATCCGATCGGCGCCTCCTCGACCTGGAAATGGGTGCCGTACGCCAACGCCTACGTGGAAATCGATGGCAAGCGAATGGCGTCGGTCAGCGGCGGCACGCGCTGGGGCGGCGGTATGTGGATCAACAGCTACGACATGGCCCGGTTTGGTCTGCTCTGGTTGAGGGGTGGCAAATGGGGCGATCGTCAGATCGTTTCGCCGTCTTATGTGAAGATGGCGACTACGCCGAGCGCCCATGGTCCCGACTACGGCTTCTTGTGGTGGCTCAACACCAAGCAGGGACAATGGCCTGGGTCCCCGGCGAACGCATATTCCGCTCGTGGCAACGGCGGCAACATTATCTTCATCGATCCCAGTCACGACCTCCTGGCGGTCTGGCGATGGAGCGCCCAGTCGAACGAAGGCTTCAGGAGAGTGGTCGCCGCAATCACGAGTTAAGTCGTGGGCGGCCCTTCAGTGCGTCATGGCGTAGATGATGTAATTCACGCCAAGCTTGTACGCAAGGGCGGTCATAGGTACGGGATAATAGGGATCATCCGCATGCTCCCAGGCATCGCCCATGTCGCTGTTGAAATTGATGGCGACCATCAGCTCATGGTGATCGTTGTATATGCCGCGCCAATGCGGCGGCCCTTCCATCTGAGCAACGATCTGTCCTCCCCGCGTCATGCGCAGGTGCCGTTCCCCGGGTATGGGCGTGCGCTCATCGAGGTCAAAGAAGACATGCATGAGAGGGTCGTCTTCCGGAATCTCGACAATCGGCCGGTCCGGAAACACTCGCCGCATGGCGGCCTCAAAGATGGACCAGTCATACTCGCTATGGAGGTCATCGATCAGCAGAAATCCGCCGCGCAGGAGATGCTCTCTAAGGTTTGCCGCTTCCTCGCTCGTGGGACGCCAGTTCCCCCGGCCGGGCTGCTGCAGGAACAAGAACGGATAGTCGAAGATGCGCTTATCGGTCAGTTCCAGATGCGCTTCCTCATCGTCCACCGTCAGATTGGTCATCCGGCGCAGCGCTGGAAAGAAATGCTCCTCGGCCAATGGATAGTCGATGGCCCACCACGGCTGGTAGTATCCATGCGAGCCCCCACCGCCAAATGTCCGATACTTCACACGCGCCATATGAAACTCGGCGTCGCGCGAGTCCTCGCGTGTATTACTTCCTCCTGGATTTCCTGCATGGCTGGCGATTCCCGCAAGCAGACAGGCGATCAATCCGGCGACGGCGGTCTTGAGCGTTATTTTCCGGCGTTGCGTCCAACGATCGTCCATGTTCCTGCAATCCCTTTCTGCGTGCACATAATTATCTGACAGAAACAGAGCGTCAAGGGATTTACTTGGACGCTACCGCTGTTTTTGTGTTTGCGTCGCCTGCTCGGCGAGGATCGCGTGGAACATGGCCTCCTGGATGTCCGCTTCGACGTTGCAGGTGGCGGGATCGATGAATGGATTCGGAGCACGGTTCTGGAGCTTCGAGTACTTCTGTTGCATGTTGTACTGGGCTGGGTGATCTCCGAGTTGGACGTCGCACGGCAGCGAGCGCACGAGTTTGAACGAGCGGTTGAACTGCTCGACCAGTGCGGGCGTCAGCGTTGCGGGCGGGCGCAAGCTGCAGTTGAAGACGACGTCGTAGGTTTTTCCGTTCTCCTGCGCTTTCATCGTCCAGGTTGTGCAGCCGGGAGTGTGGCCGGCCGTCAGATGCGCAACGAGCGTCGTGCCGCCCAGCGTCACGGACTCTCCGTCGTGCAGCACCTTGTCGATCGGGTGCTCTTTGCCGCCGGGTTTCATCGCCTTAAGGGCAGGAACGTCTTCGGCCATCGCGATAACTTGAGCGCCGGTTCGTTGCTTGACCAGAGCATCACCTTCCTGATGATCGCCGTGTGCATGGTTCCCAAGCAGAATTTTGGTGTCGGAAAACTTGAACCCGAGTTGCGTGACCGACTTTTCAATCGTCGGCACGTTCCGTTCATACGTGCTGTCGATGAGGATATTTCCTTGTGGTGTAACGACGAGAAAGGAGCTGAGAGTCCTGGTTCCGACGTAATAGATATTGCCGATGATCTTGTGGGGCGGGAACTGTGCTGCCTGATCTTCCGGCGTGCCCATGTTTCGGGCCAGGATCGAACGAGGCGTGTAAGTTTGTCCCCGGACAGTGACCGCCGGGTGGTCAGGGGCCGGCTGCCCCGCTGTCTGGCCCTGGGCCTGGCCTGCATACCCGGATACAGACAGAATAGTCGTGGCGGTTACGATGCACGCAAACAACGTGAGTTTATTGTGCTTCATGGATTTATCCTCGGCGAATTATACGTTGATCAGTTTTCGCGCAGGAAGAACAAAGGCTCTCGCGTAGTTTCGACTGTAGCGGCGGTCTATGACCGCCGCCGATTTATACTCTTTTCATGGAAAACGACTTCGACCCCGATTTCGGCTCGGCCCTCGATGCCGCTGCTGCCATCCGCGCGAGAAAGATATCCTCCGTTGAACTGACGAAGCACACGTTTCGCCGAATCGATGCTTTCCAGCCCAGGCTCAACGCGTACGTGTATCAACTGCGCGAGGAAGCGCTGGCGGCGGCGAGGCAAGCCGACGAGGCTGTTGCGCGTAACACCGCAGACGGTGTGTTCCATGGCGTCCCGATCAACATCAAGGAAAGCTTCGGCGTCATTGGCCAACCATGTACGTGGGGTATCTCCGCCTTCAAAAACTCGAAGGCGCCCCAGCACGCGGTTGTAGTGCGCCGGCTCATTGAAGCGGGCGCGATCCTGCTCGGAGCAACGAACGTGCCGGCGGACCTTGCGGACGTCCAAACCTTCAACGACGTCTACGGGACAACCAATAATCCCTGGGATGTCGCGCGAACACCGGGCGGATCGTCGGGAGGATCGGCTGCGTCGCTGGCTGGCGGGATGGCGTTCCTCAGTGTCGGTTCGGATATCGGAGGCAGTATTCGGACACCGGCGTCCTTTTGTGGAATCTACGGCCACAAGCCGACTGTTGATCTCGTGAGCCTCGGTGGTCATCCTCCAGGAGGAGTGCATGATATTCCGGGATTTTCCACGCTGCTGTCGGTAGCGGGGCCGATGGCGCGTTCGGCCGAAGACCTGGAGGCCGGCTTGCGAGTTCTGGCCGGCCCGGAATCTCCGAGCGCGAAAGCCTACCGATGGGTTCTTCCTAAGCCGCGTCACCAGAGCCTCAGCGGCTGCCGTGTTGGCTACGTTCTGGAAGATCCGTTCGTGCCGGTATCTGTGGAAAGCAAATCGGTTCTCGAAAAAGCCATACGTGCCTGTGAGAATGCAGGCGCAACGTTGAAACAAGGATGGCCCGACGGTTTTCGCTTCCAGGAGGCCGTAGACACATACTTTTTTCTCCTCGGCGCATTCGTGTTCAGCGTCAGGCCGGCCGAGGACCAGCAGCAGGCACGGGCCGAAATGGCGAAGCGACCGGACTATTTTGCCAAAGGCTGCCTCAGTGATTTTGCCGAATGGCAAAAGCAGAACATAAAGCGCCTGGCTTACCGGGCACTGTGGGAGAAGTTTTTCGGCTCTGTCGATGTGTTTCTTCTTCCGACCACATTTACCACGGCGTTCCCCCACGACCACACACCCGCCGAGACCCGAATGATCCCGATGCCCGAAGGTGGCGCGCTCACATTCTGGAACATGCTCGCCTATATCTCCCCTGCGACTTTGACCGGCTGTCCCGCCACCACCGCTCCAGCAGGTCTTAGCAAGAGCGGATTGCCGGTCGGGCTTCAGATTATCGGACCGTATCTGGAAGACGCAACGCCGATCGGCTTCGCGCAATTGCTTGCGCGGGAGATCGGCGGCTTCCAGCCCCCAGAAGGCTACCGCTTATCTTTTTGATTGTGCTGTTGCAGCTGTTCCGCTATAACCTGCCAAAACCGCGAAAGGAGATTGTGCGATGCCTAAACTGCTGCTTTTGGCATTGGCAGTCCTGGCTGAGCTCATCCCGATATCCAACACGATGTCAGCCCAGCAAAAGACACTGCACCTCAACCCCGTCATAGCAAAACTGGCGGAGGGCAAGACTGTATACGGCCTCAATACCGGAGATCTGTCGCTTGCGTACGCCCGCGAGGTAGCGCGCGCGCCGGTGGACTTTATCTACGCGGACATGGAGCACAACCCGCTGGATTTCCCCGCGCTTCACTTGTTTCTGATGGGAATGACGGATCGGGGCATGGTTCTCCAGAAGGGCAATCTGCAGCCGAATGTGGCGTTGTTCGCGCGCTTTCCTCCGGAGGCCGACCAGTCGCAGTGGGTTGTCAAACAGGCACTCGACATTGGGTTGCACGGAGTCATTTTCAACGGCGTCGACACCCGAGAGCAGGCATTGATTGCAATCAAGAGTATGCGGTATCCGCAACTGAAGGGGGCGCAGTACTACGAACCGAACGGCACCCGCGGTGCGGGGCCCGCCAATGCCACATGGATCTGGGGGATCAGCGGCGATGAATACGATCGGCACGCCGACCTGTGGCCGCTCAATCCCGAAGGCGACTTGCTTGCGATTCTCATGGTCGAATCGGTAGAAGGCCTGCAGAATCTCGATGCAATCGCGTCGACACCGGGCGTCGGGGCCCTGTTCGTGGGCGCGGCCAATGATCTGACGCGCTCCATGGGAGTTCGCCCTGGTTCGCCGGAGGTGGAGACGGGATTACAGAAGGTTTTGACGGCATGTAAAGCTCACCGGGTGGCGTGCGCCATCAGCGCAAACAATGGGGCTGACGTAGCGAAACGCGTCAGGGAAGGTTGGAACATCATTCGCTCGACCGTTCCCGCCATTACGGCGGGGCGAGCGCTGCTGGGAGAGAAGTGAACGCTGAAGCTGATTCCTCGGGGTAATTAAACACAAAGGCAAATTCGGGGACAGACGCATAAATCACCTAAATTCGGTTGAACACGTTGGAAGAATTTAGGTGATTTATGCGTCTGTCCCCGAATTTCTTTGTGTGAATTCGTTACACTCTTGCAACCTTGAGTGCTGCAAGCACGCGCGCGTCTCTGAATGGAACACGACGGAGACGAACGCCGGTCGCATCGTAGATCGCGTTGGCGATTGCCGCAATCATGGGTTTGCACATCGTCTCGCCTGCTCCATAGGGAGGAAGATCGGACCGGTTCGGATTGGGATCTCCGTTCACCAGCACCACGTCGATCTTCTCCGGCGTGTCCAGGTGCGTAAAGCTCGGATGGGTATTCCAATCCGTGCTCGTGACCTTTTCGGTGTCGAACTGCACTTCCTCATGGAGCGCGCGGCTTACGGAATGGAGCATGCCGCATTCGATGGTCCGGCGCAGGGTTTCAGGATTGATGACCAGCCCGCAGTCGTGCGCACAAACGAGCCGCTTTACCCAAACGTGACCGGTTTTGCGGTTCACCTCCACCTCTGCGATCTCTGCAACGACTGTCTGGCTGCGTACGGTGTGTGCGATACCGCGGCCTATGAGAATGTTTCCGGTGCTGAGCCGTTTCGGCGAAGGACGGGTGTCCCAACCATAAGCCTGCATTGCCGCCTTGATCACAGCGATGGAGCGGGCCCGCTTGAACCCGCTGTCATCCGTGGTGCTGCCAGTCAGGAGTTTCAAGCGGAACTCGGCCGGGTCGGCTTTCGCCGCGGCTGCCAGTTCGTCGATAAATGACTCGGAGGCGAAGGTCGACTGTGGGCCGTTGGGATCTCGCAAGTTGCCGGTGCGAAGCGGCGTCTCCCAAATGAGCGGCATGCTCACCACCTGTGCGGCCAGGCGCCGGTTCGGGATAACGTACATTTCCGCAGGTGTGGCGGCGCCGCCGGGAGCGGGCGTGGCGCGCCTCTTTCCCATGAGCTGCGCGATCAGCACGGTATCGGGCTCGTTATAGCCGAGGTGATTGTAGTCGGCCGATTGCGCATTGTAGTCCAATGCAACGAGATTCCCCTGGGCATCCAGGCCCCCGCGCAATTTGAATGTAAATGCCGGGCCTTTGGTGTCCCAGGCTGTCTCTTCGTGCCTCATCCACTGCACCCGGACCGGCCGGCCGATCTCTTTGGCAAGGAAGGCCGCCTCAAAACCCGCATCATCGGCGGCGGTACGGCCGTATCCCTGTGGCCCCTCCATCCAGACGACGCGTACCTGATCGCGCGGCATTTCAAGAAATTGAGCGACGCCTGTTCGCATGCCATACGATTTCATGTCGTTCGAATAGATCGTCAACTGACCGTTCGAGGGATCCGCCATAGCATGCGCCGGACTGATGGCCGTGTGTCCCTGGAACGGGACGTCGTATTCGGCTTCGATGATCTTCGCCGCGCCTGCCAGGGCCGCATCTGGATCGCCCACGACGTTTGGCCGGCCGCTGGATGTAGGCGTCGCGCTGCGCATGTATTTGAAAAGGTCTTCCGATGATGGGAAGGGAGCTGTCTCCGGCTTCTGCCAGTTGACCTTGAGCTCCTTGGCTGCTTTAATCGCCTGCTCTTCACGCTCGCAGACTACCGCCACATAGTTGCCCTTGCTCACTACCTTGATGAATCCGGGGATGCCTTTAACGGACGATTCGTCGATGCTGATCAGCTTCGCACCCGCCACCGGGGGCTTCACGTTGCGCGCATGAACCATGCCGGGAAGCTTGACGCCCGAGGCCCATTGCAACGAGCCGTCCACCTTGGCAGGAATGTCATAGCGCTGGGGCGACTGGCCGACGTTCTTGAGTTCCTGCACCGGCTTCACCTTGGCCACGCCGGTCGTCGCATCGATGTTGTTGCCCGTCAGCGTGACATTGAACCTCTTTCCGCCGATGAGTTCTCCGTAGGTGACTTTCCTGGAGGGATCCGCCTTCACACTGATCACACCCTCGCTGACGGACAGCTGGTCGACAGGTACGCCAAGCCGTTTCGATCCCATGTCCAGTAGAACTCGCCGGGCCTCGGCAGCCACGCGCCGCATGGGCCATCCATCGGTCTGTATAGCATCCGAACCTCCCGATCCGCCCTGATCGACGGTGACGTCGGTGCTGCCCATGATGCAGGCCGTTTTGTTGTATGCGATGTCGAGCTCGTCGGACATCATCTGCCGGAAGGCCGTGCCTGTGCCCTGCCCGCAGTCCGTCTTCCCGACGTAGAAGGTCGCTGTGTTGTCTTCACGAATGACGATCCACGAATCGAGTTGCCTGAAGTCGAGATCGGGATATGGACCGGCGGTCCCTGCAGCGCGACCGGCAGCGGCGGTCTGGGCGCTCGCCTCGGGAAGGATCGCCGCCGTGCTGAGGCTTACCACGAGCAGGCCCGAACCCTTGAGGAAATTTCTGCGGGAGGCGGTCCCGTTCAACTTGTCCATTACCTCCTCGAGCGCTTCTTCGATCTGTTTCGGAATTCCAGTAAAGGCTGTCATGCGACTACCTCCTTCTCCGAAGTCGACGCAATCCCGGCGACCAGCTTCGCCGCGCGCTTGATGGCGGCCTGGATGCGGTAATACGTCATGCACCGGCACAGGGTTCTTGCCATACCCTCGCGGATCTCTGCATCGGTCGGATTCGGTTTCTTGTCGAGCAGCGCCTTGGCAGTCATGATCTGCCCGTTCTGGCAGAAACCGCACTGCGGGACCTGCTCGTCGATCCAGGCCTGCTGCACGGGGTGTAGCCTGCCTTCTCTGGACAGTCCTTCAAGCGTGGTGATCTCGCTTTTAACGCTCGAGGTAGGTGTGACGCACGACCGAGTGGCCACGCCATTGACGATCACTGTGCACGCCCCGCACTGGCCCAGCCCGCAGCCGAACCGCGGACCTTGCAAGCCGAGATCGTTGCGCAGGATATAGAGCAGCGGCGTCGAGGGGTCGATATCCAAGGTGTGCGTTTTTCCGTTCACCTTTAAAGTGATGATGCTCATTATCCGTTCTCCTTACCCATTGGGTAGATGCGTCATTGAAGGAGATGATTCTATCAGCAAACCGCGTCGTTTCAGAATCTTCTCCCCGGGCAAATGCGAAAGGTAGTATAAGCAAGCTCATGACTTTACGCATTGTTTCCGTGATGGCGCTCATGCTCACGCTGGGTGCGCTGGCGCCCGCTGCGCAGCAGCAGACGGCTCCGATTCCCATCACCGAGCGGGACCTGCTCGAAGGTTTGAAGAATCCCTCGCGCTGGCTGACGTTTTCCGGCGATTACACGGGGCAGCGGCACAGTCCTCTGAAGCAGTTGACGCCCCAAAATGTCGCGGGACTCGTTCCGCAGTGGGTATTCCAGACCGATGTACCGGGCCTTCCCGGACGTGGCCTCGAGAATTCCCCGCTCGTTGTCGACGGTATTCTCTACCTGACGGGGAACAACAACCAGGCATGGGCTATCGATGGCCGGACCGGGCGTCCGATCTGGAGCTATCGCCGCAGACTGCCCGCCAACATTTCTGCATCGGTTTGTTGCGGGCCGGTCAACCGCGGCTTCGGGATTCTCGGCGATCGGCTGTACATGGGCACTCTCGACGCACACCTCGTGGCACTCGACCGCAAGACCGGCGACGTCATCTGGGACGTAGCGGTCGGGGATCCCCGGAACGCCAATGCGATCACGGCAGCGCCGCTCGTCCTCAAGAACAAAGTCATTGTTGGAGTGGCGGGTGGAGACTTCTCGAGCCGGGGCTACATCGATGCCTACGATGCGCGAAGCGGAGAGCGCGTGTGGCGCTTCAACACGATTCCCTCGCCTGGCGAGCCGGGCAGCGAGTCGTGGCCGAACGCCGAGGTTGCGGCGCGCGGTGGCGGAGCGGCCTGGGTGACGGGCAGTTACGATCCTGCGCTCAACCTGGTGTACTACGGCACGGGCAACCCGAATCCCGATTACTATGGCGATGATCGGAACGGCGACAATCTCTACACCTGTTCATTGGTGGCGCTCGACGCCGACACCGGAAAGCTGCGTTGGCATTACCAGTTCACCCCGCACGACGTCCACGATTGGGACTCCGCTCATGTGCCGGTGCAGGCGGACCTGACGATCGGCGGCCAGCCTCGAAAAGTGATCATGGTCGCGAACCGGAACGGATTTTTCTACACGCTGGACCGCGAATCCGGAAAACTGCTGGTCGCCAAGCCATTTATCGACGGATCGAACTGGGCCAAAGAGATCGGCCCCGACGGCCGTCCTGTTGTGCTCGACAACGTTGGCTCACCGGATAAATGCCTTCCCGACAACCACGGCGGCACCGTCTTCCAGCCGCCCACGTTCGATCCGGACCGGCGGTTGTTCTTTGTGACGGCTCATGAGACCTGCGCCACCTGGGAAGCAATAAAGCCGACGCCCCCGATCGGTCTGGGTGTGCGCGTTCCAAGCGGCGGCCGGCGCCTGGTCGAGGGATACCCTCAATTCGCCGCGCTGCGTGCAATCGATCCGGCTACGGGCCAGCGGCGCTGGGAACACCGTTACCGATCGTATCCATCCAGCGTCAATCTCGACTTGACGGGCGGCCTCATGTCCACTGCGTCCGGACTAGTGTTCACGGGCGACAACGAAGGCTACTTCTATGCGTTCGAGGCCGCAACCGGCAAGGAATTATGGCGGTTTCAGACAGGAGCTCCGGTGTGGGGCTCGGCAGCCGTCACCTATATGCTGGATGGCCGGCAGTGGGTGCTCACCACCGCAGGATTGACGTTTACGGCGTTCGCCCTGCCGCGCTGACCGGGACTGTCCAAGAGTATCGCGCGAAGCGCATCCGAATAGCGCCGCGTAGCGGCAGCAGAATGTGGCCCCACGCGAGAGCGTGGGGCACGTGATTGCTGTTAAGGTTCAACCCCGCAAGGGGCGTAAGATTCATGAGAACCATCTTACGCTCCTGCCGGAGCTGGTAAACCAGGGTTTACGATATCCCCACGCTCACGCGTGGGGCCACACTCTATCGCCGCTCCGCGGCTTCCATCGGATGCCTTCCGGCGACATTGGATTCATTTTGGACGATGCACCATTGCGGCCGTTCGAAATTCGGTGTAAGGTTCAATTCGCTTTTAATATATCAGATGATGTTTTTATACCCGGTCCGAAGGAAACTGTTCGCGGCAGGCCTCGTTCTTTCCGCACTTCTTACCCTGCCGGCATGCAGCAACAGTGTCGCCGATAAACGCGCGAACTCCGCAGCAGGCGAGAGGCCGCTCCAGGTGCGGTCCGTACCCGTGAAGGTCAACGAACTTCGCCGAAATGTCGAGTCCGTCGGATCTCTTTTTGCGCTTGAAGAGGTGACGGTCAGTTCCGAAGTCGACGGAAAAGTAGACGAGGTACTGGTTGACGTCGGAGATCATGTGGAGCGCGGCCAGGCTCTTATCAATGTTTCCACCATCGAGTTGAAGCTGGCTCTTGATCAGCAACGAGCTCTCTACCAGCAAGCGCGCGCGCGTCTTGGCGTCACGGGAGAATCCGAAGATCTCAAAAACGTGCTCGATGCGGCCGAGATCAAGAAGGCCGCCGCGGACCTCAAAGAAGCGCAAGAAATTTATAAGCGATCTCAACTGCTTCTCGACAAGCAACTCCTTCCGCGGCAGGACTTCGATCAGACCGAAGCTCGGATGCATGCAGCGAACGCGGCTTATGACCTGGCCGTCCAATCCGTACAGAACTTGAGAGCGCAGCTTCCTCAGTACAGAGCAGCCGTCGAACTTGCCGAAAAGAAATTGCGGGATGCGGTGATTCGCGCGCCTTTCAAAGGTCAGGTCAAGGAACGTGTCGTGGCCCCAGGCCAGTATTTAAAGGTGCAGACGCCTGTCATCGTCATCGTCAGCGTGGATCCGCTGCGGGTCCGGCTCAAGATCCCGGAGCCGATGGCAGGATGGATTCGGACCGCAGACCGGATTCAGGTCTCCGTCGACGCGTATCCCGACAAAACATTTTCGGGAAAGTTGTCGCGCATCAATCCTACCGTTGATCCGCAAAGCCGTACGTTCGAAGTGGAGGCATTGCTCGAAAATTCCGAAGAGTTGCTGAAACCAGGCTTCTTTGTGAAGGCGCGAATCCCGTCAGGGAAAGTGGACCGTGTGCTGGCCGTGCCTCAGGATGCCCTTCAGTATTCATACGGCGTTTATAAAGTTTGTTTGATTCAAGGCGATCTCCTCAAAGAGACTGAAGTCAAGCTCGGTGAAGTCTCAGGCGGCGCCGCCGAGGTTGTTTCAGGAGTCAAGGCCGGCGATATGATTGCTGTTCCAGCCAAAGGCCAGGTACTCAAAGATGGCGCCAGAATTCAAATTGTCGAGTAGGGACAAACGCGGGCTGAAGCCCGCGACTACATTGGGGTGTGCAGAATCTGAATGTAGTCGCCGGCTTCAGCCCGCGTTCGTCCCCGACAAATAGGGCTTCAGATATGACCATCAGCGAACTTTCCGTAAGGCGGCCGGTTTTCGCACTGATGCTGATCAGTTTCCTCGTCGTGCTGGGCGTGTTTTCGTTCCGTGATCTTGGAGTCGATCTCTTTCCTCGATCGGATCCCGCCACGGTCAATATCAGCATTTCACTGCCGGGCGCGACTCCGGAGGAAATGGCGACTCAGGTCGTTCTGCCTATCGAAGAGGCGGTGAACACGATCAGCGGTCTGGACGAGCTCAGTTCACAAATGTCTGAAGGATCGGCCAGGATCACCTGCACATTCGTTCTCGAAAGAGACATTGAAAGCGCCGCCCAGGACGTTCGTGAGAAGGTTTCCGGGGCGCTTAGAAATCTTCCGCCCAACATTTTTCCGCCAGTCATACAGAAGTCCGACCCGGATTCTGCGCCCGTTCTGACAATCTCTGTCGTCAGCGACAAGAACATTCGCGAAACCACTGAGATTGCGGACAAGCAGATCAAGCGAGTCCTGGAAACCGTCGATGGCGTAGGCGCCGTTACGATCACTGGAGGACGGTCGCGCCAGATACGCCTGTTCGCAGACGCAGAGAAATTGAATGCATACGGCATCACGATCAACCAATTTCAGAACGCCATTAAAAATGAGAATGTTGAAATCCCGGGAGGGCGCATCGTTCGCGGCTCCAGCGAAGTCGGCGTGCGGACCCTGGGGCGCGTGGATGCTGTTAGCCAGTTTGGCGACATCATCGTCGCGAACGTCAAGGGGTCACCTATCCGGGTACACGATGTCGGCCGGGCTGAAGATACTTTTGCAGAGCCGAACACCTGGAACATGGTCGAGGGCAAGGAAGGCGTACGGCTCGATGTTCGCCGCCAATCCGGCACCAATACAGTCGCGATTATTGACCTCGTCAAGGTGAAGCTCGATCAAATCAGGAAAAGTTTGCCGCCGGGAGTCGAGGTCAAGATCATTGCGGATAAGTCGATCTTCATCAATGCTTCCGTCAATGCTCTGAAAGAACACCTCCTTTATGGCAGCCTGCTGGCGAGCCTGGTCGTCTTAATCTTCATCCGGAATTTCCGATCCGTCGCGATTGCCTCGCTTGCGATTCCGACGTCCATCGTCGCAACGTTCACGCTGCTCAAGGCGATGAACTTTACGTTGAACAATATGACATTGCTCGGCTTGACGCTGGCGGTGGGCATAGTCATCGATGATGCGATCGTGGTGCTGGAGAACATCGTTCGATTCATCGAAGAGAAATACGAGCTGCCGAAAACCGCGGCGATCGACGCAACCAAAGAAATCACGCTCGCCGTCGTTGCGACAACAATTTCGCTGGTCATCATTTTTGTCCCAATTGCGTTCATGACGGGTTACGCGTAGCGCTACGTCAACGAATTTGGCTGGACGATGGCATTCTCCGTCATGGTTTCCATGCTGGTGAGTTTCACGTTGACGCCGATGATGAGTTCACTTCTGCTCAAGCGCAGCAACTCAAAATCCGGCAAAGAACACCGCTCCGGACGAGTAGGATTTTTCCGCGGCCTTTCAACCCAGTACGGCCGGCTTCTGGCATGGTCTCTCGACCATCGCTTCCTGGTCACTGTTTTCGCCCTGGCGATTTTTGCGACTGCAATCCCGCTCAATTCACGCGTGGGCAGAGATTGGATTCCGGCAGACGATCAGAACGAGTTGACGCTATATCTAAACATGGCAGTCGGCACGTCGCTCGATGCCAACGTAAAGATATTGAAAGAAATCGTTGAGCAGGTTAAGCAGGTGCGCGGGGTGGAGTTCGTCAACCCTTACATCGGTGCCGAGATCACCGGCCATTCACATACGTACATCCGACTCGTCGATATATCCAAGCGCAACTTCACGCAGGAGGACGTTGCCAAGGATATTCGGAAAATAATGACGCAGTATCCCAACATTCGCTCGCGCGTGAACTGGCCTTCCGCGCTTGGGGAAGGCGAGAGCTACTCGGGAATCAACGTCCGGTTGCTTGGTCCGGATCTGGAAAAGGTCGGCGAATATGGGAAAAAAGTCTATGACCAGTTGAAAACGATTCCGGGATTCGCCGATGTGGACATGGACCTCGATATCAACAGCCCTGAATTTCAAATCCAGATCGATCGCCAACGCGCCTCCGAATTAGGTGTGCGTGCCGCGGACGTTGCAACTGCTGTTCGGCTGATGATTGCCGGTGAGGATGAAATATCGACGTACAAGGAGGCGGACGAACAGTATCCGGTTACGATTCAACTCTTACCCGAGCAGCAAAAAGATCCGCTGGTCCTTGCCCGGTTGATGATTCCTTCAACAAAGGTGGGGCAGGTTCGCCTCGATAACATCGCGGCGATTCACCGCGGGCTCAGCCCTGGGCGAATCAACCGGTACAACCGCCAATTTCAAGTTGCCGTCCGGGCGAACCTCGATTCAGGCATAGCGCTTGGTGCCGCTGCTGAAAAAGTGCGCGGAGTCGTACGGGATGTGGGATTACCACCCGGATACGCGAGCCGCTTCTCGGGAACTGTAAAGACCCTGGACGACACAAACAAAAGCCTGATCATTACTTTCCTGCTGGCATGCATCTTTATGTACATGGTGCTGGCTGCGCAGTTCGAAAGCTTGTTGCATCCGTTCGCGATCATGATGAGCCTGCCGCTCTCGATCCCGTTTGCTCTCCTCACGCTCTGGCTGACGGGACGAACCCTCAATCTCTGGAGTTCGCTGGGCGTATTGTTGCTGTTGGGCATCGTCAAGAAGAACGGAATTCTCCAGATCGATTACGCGAATAAATTGCGCCGTGACGGTATTCCCTTGCGTGAAGCGATCCTGGAAGCCTGTCAAGTCCGGCTCCGCCCCATCCTGATGACTACGTTCGCGATCATCGGGGGACTCATTCCGACTGCGATTGGCGTCGGAGCAGGCGCAGCGCAGCGCTCCGCCATTGCCGTGACCATCATTGGTGGACAGACTCTGTGTTTGCTGCTGACCCTGATCGTCACGCCCGTAACTTATTCATTATTGAGCCAATTGAGCGAACTGAGGGTCGCCGGCGCCCTGAAAGCCTCACGCCTGCGGCTTGGCACGTCTCGCTTCTTCGGCCTGTAACAAAGGTCGGCAGGCCCCGGTTATCTTTTCCCACGTCGCTGCAAAAGACGTTAGCCCGGACTTCCACTCGAAGGTTTGTGAAGACGTGCCAACGGCGCATCCGAATCCAGCCGCGGAGCGGCGTTAGAATGTAGCCCCGGGCGTCAAGCCCGGGGTTCAGCCGTTGCCGTTGAATTCAGTCCTGTAGGGCGAAAGATTCGAACGCTATTCAGTCCACGGGCTTGCGCCCGTGGCTACATTCTAACGCCGCTCCGCGGCTGGGGCGCCGACCCTAAAACCGAAACACCCGCGACATCGCGCGCCGGAAAGCGGTATGATGGACTTGAACCGGAAAGGATTCCATATGAACCGTCAGTTGATCATTTTCCTGCTAGTGGCGATCAGCATTTTGCCGGCTACGCTCGAGGGGCAGGGTCGCGGCGGTCGTTCAGGTTTTGGGCACAGGGGATCGACGTTTCAGGACGGTCGTCCTCAGGTCGGGATTCGGCAAAATCCAGGTCCTGGCGTCGCGGTCATGCGCCCAGCCCCACCTATAGCTGTTGCGCGGCCCGGGGTGCCGTTTGGGCGAAGGCCGTTTGTCGGGCGGCCCTTTCACCGGCCGGTAATCATTGGACAACCGTTTGGTTTCCAGTCCCCGTTCTATTCTCCCTTCTTTTCTCCCTTTTATTCGCCGACGCCGATTTACGGAGCGCCCATATACGGTTCGTCGATTTACCCGCCGGCGGTTAACACAGCTCCGCCGGAACCACCGCCCGTCAGCCAGAACGACCTGGATCTTTCGTACCAGGTCGGCCGGCTGACTCAGGAAGTGGAGCAACTTCGGCAGGAACAGACACTACGGCAGCCGGCGCAACCAGCCGTAACAGTCCCGGCAATACCCACAGTTCTTGTGTTTCGTGACGGCCACCGCCTCAGTATTGTGAATTACATGATCGTCGGAGAAACACTGTGGGTCGCGGACGAACAAGCCGCCACGAAGATTCCGCTTTCGGATCTGGACCTCGACGCTACCCGGAAAGAGAACCGGGAACGCGGGGTTCGTTTCTTGCGATAGTCAAGCACTCCTATTTTCCGCGTTTCGATTTTCGCTTTCCCGATTTCATTGAACGATCGAAGATTTTGGTAATTCGTTTCGACGTCGCGACTGATTCCTGTAAGGCGCTTAGACCGTCGGCTTCGAGACGATAAAAGCGCTTTGGTTTTCTGTTGCGTTCGCCTTTGGGTTGCAAAAGCCGCGAAGAAAGGAGGCCTTTTTTTTCCAATCGATCCAGCGTGACATACAAAGAGCCCATGTTAATCCGCCGCTCGGCCATTTCGGTGACCTGATCATAAATCGGCCCGCCGTAGGCGCCTTCCCGAAGCGCGATCACCGCAGTGAGTACAAGTTGTTCGAATTGCCCGAGCGTATCGGGCTTTGCGGTCTCCACTTTCGTCATCGTCTGCCCTCCGTAGGCGTTCCAAACTAGCCTGATTCTTTCCGCCGTCAAGAGGTTTTTTTGAAAATTCTCGTAACTGCTAACTTAGGAAGGGAGTTGATTGCGGTGATAGGATAGGCCACTTGTGGGAGGACGCACATGCATCGTGCTGCATTGGTAGTGTCGCTGCTATTGGTTATCCTGGCGAGCACCCTGACCTCGGCCCAGACACGTGTGGGGTTCAACCTTTCGGGAATGTGGAGCTTGATGTACCACGAGGACGAGCTGGAGCGCACCGACCCGGGTTCTCCGATGGGCGATTACCTCGGCATTCCAATCAACGACGACGCGCGGCTGCGGGCCGATACCTGGGATGCCGATCTCATCTCGGTACTCGAGCATCAATGCATCCCGCATTCGTCCGTGTACGCCATGCGCGCGCCATCAAATCTGAAAATTTCCACGATCGAAGATCCCACGACAGCCCAGATCGTCGCCTTCGTCGTCGATGAAACTTATACAGGCCCCAGGACGATTTGGATGGATGGACGTCCGCACCCATCCCAATTCGCGGCTCATACGTTTTCCGGCTTCTCAACTGGAGTCTGGGAGGGGGACACGTTGCGGGTCGAGACCACTCATATCAAGGCCGGTTATCTGCGGCGAAATGGCATCCCATTCTCCGATGAAGCGACGATGACCGAGTTTTTCGACCTCCATGAGAAATACCTGACGCTGACCAGCATTGCGGAGGATCCGATCTATCTCACCGAGCCTCTGGTGCGATCGGAAAGCTGGGTTTGGAATGTGCTGCTACGGATGAGCAGCCCGGAGTCCGGCGCCGCTCCCGGCGCTACGCCCTCGCTCACATTCAACGATCGAAAGGTTTTCGAGTTCAACGGTGAGGCTATCGAGATGTTTGCGGAAGCAGGCGCGCACACCGACGGCGACAGCATCGTCTTTTTCCGCAGCTCGAACGTGATCAGCACGGGGGACGTGTTTCTCACGACAGGATATCCCGTGATCGACCTGAAACGCGGGGGAAGTATCCAGGGTGAAATCAATGCGCTGAACCACATTCTCGCGCTGTCTGTGCCGCATGCAATGCAGGAAGGCGGCACAATGATTATTCCCGGTCACGGCCGGCTGTGCGACCAGGCGGACGTCACCGAATACCGGGACATGATGAGCATCATTCGCGATCGGATTGCCGACCTGGTCCAAAAAGGGAAAACGCTCGACGAAGTGAAGACAGCGCGGCCCACGCGCGACTACGATCGCCGCTACAGCACGAATTCCTGGACCGGAGACATGCTGGCGGAAGCCGTATATCGGAGTTTGAAGGAAGGAGTGGGACGAGATGAACCGAATACTACGACGTTCACCAGGTAAAGGGCGTGGACTATCTCGTCGTCACGCAGAGTGTGGACGATCCGCAGTACCTGAATGTGCCCTGGGTCACGAGCAACAACTTCCGGCGGGAGCCCAACGGGTCCAAATGGGATCCGCGGCCGTGCGAACTCATCCTGCCGAGACAGTGAACGCGGGTAATTCGGGGACAGACGTATAAATCCCCAATTACGAATCAACGAACGATTAGCCGTAATTGGGGATTTATACGTCTGTCCCCGAATTACCCCGGAAGATATTGGAGGCAACTATGAACTTTCACACTCGACGTATTTCCCGGCGCAGTCTTTTCAAGACAGGTGCGGCGCTTGCCGTCGCCGCCGCGGTTCCCCTGCTGCCACGCGAGGCGGCCGTACAGCGTCCTCAGAACGTCGAGGATGCCGGGACACTGGAGCGTGTCTGGCGCCAAAACGGCGCTCCGAACCAGTCCATCCTTCTGAAGGGCGGGACCGTGGTCAGCATGGATCCGAAGGTGGGCGACTTCGTGAAAGGAGATGTTCTCATCCAGGGCAAGAAGATCACGGCAGTCGCGGCTGAACTCAAGGCGCCGCCGCAGGCCCAGGTGATCGACGCTTCGAACACCATCGTCATTCCGGGATTCGTGGACGCTCACCGTCATTCCTGGGAAGGCCAGCTTCGGCGCATAATTCCGAACGGCGCCATCAACGCTTACATGGCGACGACGCACCAGGGCTTCGCGCGCCACTATCGCCCTCACGACATGTATGTCGGCAACCTGATCACTGCGCTCGGCTGCATTGATGCAGGCATCACGTGCATCATCGACAACTCGCACAACTCGCGCACGCCTGCCCACTCCGACGCCGCCATCCAGGCCCTGTTCGACTCCGGAATCCGCGGGGTTCACGCGTCGGGCGCGCCGCAGGCCGGAGATTGGGATAAGCAGTGGCCGCAGGACCTCGGCCGGCTCCAAAAACAATTCTTCGCTTCCGACGACCAATTGGTAACACTCCGCATGTTTTCGGGATTGAATCGCGAGAGCTTTGCGTTCGCCCGCCGGCTCGGGCTCAGGATCACGACCGAGTCCAATGGCGGGTCGCAGGTGATGACGGAGTTCTTCACCGCAAAGCTTTTGGGTCCGGACAACACCTACAACCATTGTAATGGCTGGTCTGATGACGTATGGAAGCAGGTGCGCGATTCCGGCGGTACTGTCAATGTGTGCGCGAGGTCGGATCCGCAATATGGGCTCGGAGAAGGAATACCTGCTTTTCAGAAAGCACTCGATCACGGCGTGCGGCCGGCTTTCAGCATCGATAATGAGACCTCTTATGGAACCGACATGTTCACCGAGATGCGCGTGGCCTTCAACATCCAGCGCGCCATGGCCACCTATCGCAAGGCAAACGGCGATACGAATGCGCCGCCGATCGTCAGTGTGCGCGACGTCCTGGAATGTGCGACGGTCAGCGGCGCCGCAAACGCCGGCCTGCCGGGCAAGTGCGGCACGCTCACTCCCGGCAAAGAAGCGGACATCGTCATGATTCGAACCGACGACATCAATCTCTATCCGTCGAACCACGCCATCGGCACAGTCGTAGCCGCCGCAGATGTCAGGAACATCGACACGGTCATCATCGGCGGCAAGGTCCGGAAATTCCGCGGTAAGCTCGTGGGCATCAACATGGAGAAGTTCCGGCAACTCGCCGACGAATCCCGCAACTACCTTTTTGGCAAGGCCGGCTACAAGCTCGACATTTTCTCGTCATAAGGTCGGAACGGACGTAATTCGGGGACAGATTGCGAGAAATGTATTCCCTCCTGGAACACGAGGGGTGGCTGCGCCAGTAAGAAAAAGAATCCGTTCCGAAGCGGCGCAGACGGGGTGGTCACTCAGACGAAACTTTACCCCGAACTGACCACCCCGTCCGCGCCTTTCAAAAGGAGGCTTCGCGCATTTTTTTGACGGCGCGTCCACCCCTCCTCTTCCAGGAGGGGAATACCTTTCTCGCAATCTCTCCCCGAATTATGTACTACCTGCCTTGAGGTGTAGAATGCACCCAATTTTCTCTAACTAATTCAGCGTCAGGAAGCGCTTGCGGAGGGTGATATGCGTGGACTGTGTATGCATCATGTTCGGCAGATGCTTTTTTTGCTCTTAGCGCTAAGTTTCTTCTCAACGTCCGCGTCGGTCGGTGCGCAAGTGACGACAGCCACCCTCTACGGCGTCGTCCGCGATTCCTCAGGAGCCGTGCTGCCCGGTGCGAGCGTAACGGCTACACATCAGCACCAACTTGTCACGGGACGCCGCAACAGATGAACGCGGCGAATTCGCGCTCCCGGCGCTTCCAGCCGGCGCGTATAGCGTGAAAATCGAGATGCCCGGTTTCAAGACGTACACCAATCTGGGTCTCCAACTGGGCTCGGGGCAAAACGTGCGCCAAACGTTCACGCTCGAGGTCGGACAGTTATCGGAAAATATCACGGTGGCCGAAACCGCTCCGCTCGTCGAAACAGCGTCTTCGGCGCAGTTGCGGTCGCTCGGGACAACAGAGGTGAGCGAGCTGCCGTTATCGCGGCGCAATGTCACCGGCGTTTTGGCGCTGGCGGCCGGGGTGGATACGTCAGCTAACAATGGCACGGTGCGGATGAACGGTGTCGCGGCCGGCGGAACGGGTATCACCGTGGACGGCACTGAGGCGAACTCCAACCCGGAAGGCCGGGCGATGTCTCAGTACGGCGCGCAAAATCAGATCGACGTCATGAGCATCGAGGCTGTGGCGGAGGTCCAGGTTGTCAAGGGTGTGCTGCCGGCCGAGTACGGCGGGGTTGTTGGCGGCCAGGTGAACATGATCAGCCGCTCGGGCACGAACGCCTTCCACGGATCGGTGTTCGAAAATTATCAGGGTGACAGGCTCTTTGCCCGCGATCCATTCCTTCTGTCCACGCAGGCCAAGCCCAAAGACAAGTTCAACCAATTCGGCGGATCGGTCGGTGGACCGATTGTCAAAAACCGCGCCTTCTTTTTCACGACGTATGAAGGCTACCGTGAGAGCGCGGGCATAACCGTCCAGGGAACTGTTCCGACGCAGCCGTTGCGTGACCAGATCCTGGCGGCTCTGCCGTTCCCCGAAACCAAAATCGCGCTGGACGCCCTGCCGCTGCCGAACACGCCCGTCAACGCGGACGTCGGAAGGTACATCGGCGTCGGCGACCGGACTCGCCGTGAAAACCACGTTGTTGCCAAGGGCGACGTGACCGTATTCAACGGCAATCTCTCCATGACCTACAGCCGCAGCAGGCCTTACTCCATCAACCCCTCCGCGACGGTCAATGGCGCGAACGATACGATATTTCCGAACGAGCAGGATCGCGTCGCGACCCAATACGTCATGTCGCGCGGCGCCTGGGTTTCGGAGAGCCGATTCGGTTATAACCGGACGAAGTTGCAGCGGATCAGCAGGTTCTTCGAAGTGAAAAATCCGAACAAGGCCGAAACCGGTTATTTCGAGCAGAGCATGCCCTTGTTCACGACCACCGGCCTGTTCACCACTCCGAGCGCCGACTTGTACGACCTCTATGGCGTGGCCTACAGCGCCGAGCAAAAGGTCAGTCACATCATCGGTGGACACAATGTGAAAATGGGGTTCCACTTTGCGCGGCAGATGGGGAACCGCTCGAACCCGCAGAATCCCAGTATCCGGTACCAGAGCAAAGCCGATCTTCTCGCGAACCGCCCAAACATTGTGGTGCCCACGTTCGGCGCCCCACCGCATAAGTCGCACATGGACGAATTCGGTCTCTTCCTCCAGGACGACTGGCGCGTCAATAAGAAGCTTGTGCTCAACCTGGGCCTGCGTTACGACTATTACGCCGTGATGCACGTGTATCCGACGTCGAATCTTCCTGTGCAGATCGTGAATCTGGATTCGCCGACATCGTTCAGCCCGGAAAGAATGACATTCGGAGCATTACGAGATCCGCAAAAGCCGTACAACCCCGATGCCGTCAACTTTGGACCGAGAGCTGGCTTTGCGTGGACGATCGACGAGAAGGGCGATACGATGATCCGGGGCGGATCTGGTGTTCTCTTCAGCCCCCAGCTACCCGCGGCCGTTCGGCAAAGCGCGGCGCATCCACAAGTGCCGTTCCGCGTCCAGTGGAACAAGACGGATGTTGATCGGCTCGGCCTCAGGTGGCCCATGTACAACGCGGACCTGCGTGACGTCGTGATAAAAGAGGCCGGCGGCGCTGCCTCGTATTTTTCGATATTCGACGTGAACATCAAGAACCCCTATACGATTCAGACGATGATCAGCGTGGAGCGAGCAATCGGCCGCGACTTCATGGTCGAGGTCGGCTACATACGCACGGACGGCAGAGATTTCCCATTGCAGCGATGGTTTTCTCAGGTGTTCGACAGGCAGACCGGCTCGAGGCCGGCGGGATGGAATCTGGGCAATGCCGGCGGGTATTACGTCGATAGCGGACAAACGATGAAGTACAACGGTCTCCAGACTTCTGTCCGAAAACGGTTCTCCCACAGCGTCCAGTTCGATTTCCACTACACGCTCAGCAAAGGAGACTCCACGCAGGGGGGCGACATTCAGGCGTACTACCAGGCGGGCCTGCTGGGCAGCAGCAATATCCAGAATTTCTTCAACCCGGAAGCCGATCGCACGCCGAACACAGGCGACAACCGCCACCGTGCGACTGCAGATGTCATTTACGACATCCCCTGGTTCAAGAACGGCAAAGGCATCCTCCCACACACGATTGGCGGATGGCAGATTTCCAGTATCTTCCGGGCGCGGTCGGGTAATCCGATGAACATTTATCAGGCATCGGGAATACAGAACAGCCGGCCCGATTACAACGGGGGCGATCCGGTGTTGTCGGACTGGCGGAACACGCTTCAATATTTCAACAAAGCCGCTTTCGCCTCAGTTCCGACGAGTCCGATGACGCAGGCGACGCTTCGACCCGGTAACCTCTCACCCTTCCTGCTGCGGGGGCCGGCATCCTGGGTCGTCGATATGGCTATCGCCAAGAACTTCCGTATCACTGAAACCAAGAGACTGCAGATCCGGGCCGATGCGTTCAATGTCTTCAACCACGTGAACTACAACGATCCCGATAACGGCAGTCTGAATGCGACCTTCGGGAAGATTCTGGGCGCCGGGTTGGCGCGGATTGGTCAGATCGGAGCCCGCTTCACGTTCTGAGGTAACGAAACACAAAGACACGAAGGCACAAAGAAAGCCCGCAATCAAAGATCGTTTGATGCGGGCTTTCTTTGTGCCTTCGTGTCTTTGTGTTTAATTACGTCACTTTGCACGTCGGCCGGGCGGCAGGTGCCTCCGGCGCACCTGTTGTTTTCAGATCTCCTTTCCGAACAAAAGGCCGGCTAAGTATCAACGCTCAGGAAAGGGATCGCTCAGGACCACAGGCGAGCCGAGGCAATGTCTGCGCCTTCGCGGAGTGATTTCAGCTTCAACCACACCCCGGGCTCGATCACCCACTCTCGACGTGTGAAGGTTCCAAACCCGCAGTCCGCGCTCGCGATGACACGCTCGCGATCGCCCACAGCGGCGACCGCCTCCTGTATTCGCCGCGCCACCACTTCAGGATGTTCAACGATGTTGCTGGTCGACTCGACACATCCCGGCAGAAGCACCATGTGATCCGGAAGGCGGTGCCGGCGCAGCGCCGCGTATTCGTGCTGATGCCGAGGGTTGGCAAACTCGATGCTCAGTGCGCCGACGTTCGCCTGATAGAGCACCGGCAGGATCAGGTCCAGGGCCACATCGAAAACATGGGGACCATCCCAGTTGCCCCAGCAACAATGTAATCGGACGCGATCGCGCGGAATGCCCTCAATACCTTTGTTGATCGCCGCCACGTGCATCTCGCAGGCAGACACAAACTGCGCGTCGGACAGGTCGCGATAGAACATCGACCGGTCCATGGCCAGATCCGGTGAATCGATTTGAAGGATGAAACCCGCTTCGTGGATCGCGAGATATTCCCGGCGCATCTCTCGCGCAAGCGCGGTTAGATATGACTCCTGCGAGTCGTAATAGGCGTTCAGCAGTGTCGTGGAAATGATGCCGGGAGATGGCGCGGTCACGAAGCAGTCGCGGAAGGTTCCCGCCTCTTTCACAGCGCGTTTAAGACGGTCGAGTTCCTGCGCGATTGCCGAACTGCCAAGATAACGCAGCTCATTCCGGGCCTCCGGAGCATTTTGCATTCGGCTTCGCTTTGGAAATCGCTGGATCAGAAGGTCGACAAGCTCCGGGAATTCTTCAAAGTCGCGGCCTCGCCGGCGCCTGGATTCTCCTCCGAAGCCCGACATTCGCTGGGCCACGTAAGTCTGGAAGCCCACCCGTTGCTGCTCTCCATCGTTGCCGATGTCAATGCCGGCCCCAGCCTGTTTTTCGACAACGTGGCGCACGGAGCGCTCCATGGCCTGGTCGAGTTGTTTTTCGTCGATTGCAGCTCCGTCTTCGCGTTGGATCAACAGGTCGGATAGTTCTTCATTGCGGGGCAAGCTGCCGACATGGGTTACGAGTATTCGGTCCCGGCTGATAATCATTTTTTCAGAGCCGTTATTGTACATGGAGTGTCCACAATCAACTGGGGCGTGCGCGGCGGCCGGCGATGCGCTCGTCGGCCGAGGCCCAACCGGCGTCGAAGGGGCGGCCGGGCGCGTCGATGTCGATCACCAACGGCGCATGGTCCGAGGGTATCGGTTTTCCTTTGCGCGCTTCCCGGTCGATCTCGGCCCAGACGATGCGCGGCTTCAGCGGGGCGGTCACCAGCAGGTGGTCGATACGCATGCCAAAGTTTTTGTGGAAGTTGCCGGCGCGGTAGTCCCACCACGTGTACCGCCCCGGCTCGCAATGGCGCAGCCGGTAGGCATCAACGAGCCCACCGCGGCAAAGGCGTGCGAACGCCTGCCGCTCCGGTTCGGACACGTGCGTTCCGCCATGGCAGGCGCGGGAGTCCCACACATCGATGTCTTCGGGCGCCACATTCAGGTCACCGCCGAGCACGACCGGCGCGTTGGGGTCGATCGCCTCGTTGAGCCATCGCGCAAGCCGATCGAACCACACGAGCTTGGCCTCGTAAAACGACGAGCCAACGACACGGCCGTTCGGCGCGTACACGCAGACCACACGCACGCCGCAGCATTCGGCGGAGATCATGCGGGCCTCCGCGAAGGGTTCGTCGTCGCCCGTATCGGACGTCTTCGCCGGCCGCAGCGGCTCGCCAAAGTTGGTGACTATGCCGTCGACGCCGCAGCGGCTCGCGATGGCGACGCCGTTCCATCGCCCTTCGCCATGGTGCGCCAGCGCATAGCCCGCCTGACCGAACTCTGCGGCCGGCACATCTGCATCGGACAGCTTGGTTTCCTGCATCAGGAGCACGTCGGGCCTGGCGCGGTCGAGCCACCATATGACTTTCTCGAGGCGGGCCTTCAGCGAGTTCACGTTCCAGGTGGCGATGCGCATGTCTATAGATTACTCTCACCGATCCAAAGCCCACCCGCAAGAATTCTGGCCGAGCGTTAGCGCTTTCGAGCAGGTTTACCGCGTATACGGACAGAAGCGTTTTGACAACGAACAAAAGCATCGGAGGGAAAAACAAGATGACACATCAACGACAAACACGTCAGATGGGGCATGTTTGCATTTCTGGCCTTCTTCTGACATTCATGGTGACCCGCGGCGATACGGCGACGCTGGGCCCGCACCTGCTGTGAGCCACACCAACGGGCCGGCAAGCCTGTGGACGGTGACGCAGGCGGCAACTTGCTCGCCCGCCGGATCTATGGCCCGTTTGATCTGGGCACGCACTGACGGCCTGGGAGCTATCTGGACCCTTGATTACGATGACAACCTCATTTCCGTGAAGAACCATGGGTCCGACCCTGGCTGGTCCGGACGTGCGGCAAGTACAAGCGGCCTTTGCAGGGGTTCCGGCTCCTGGAATGTCGTATAAAACCTGTTCCGTTCCGCCAGTGTGCGCGTGACGGAAACCTTTTCTGCAGGCGTGGAGGTTTTTTTCCAGGCGGACGGGATCTCTGTGCTTCCACTCTCCGCAGCGCTTTAAGGGACTGAAAAGGCGGGAAAGCTCGGGCGGCAGGTCGAATGCGTGAACTCCACGCTCCAAGATAGGTTATGTGCGCACGGGAAATCATCGAGCAGTTTTTTTTCATCGCCGCGCCCGTACCCGGAATGATCTGGCTTGGAGTTGCGCTGGCCTGGGGGAAGATCGTGATGCTGCGTCACCCCCGATATTTCGGAACGTAGTTACGTAATCGTCGAGGCATATCATGACAGTGATAGGTAGACGGGTTAAGCAGGCTGAAATTCATGACCGGTGGAACTTGCTCCGGATGGCAGCCTTGCGCGAAAATCTGCCATGGCGCGCGTGTCGCAAAAGCCGTCCACCTGGAGAAATAGAGGTTGCGAAGAGGCAAGAAATCCAGCTTTCTTGAAGTAACTTGTCAATAGGAGAAAAGAATGGGAAAACGAATTGCGAATCTGGGTCGTAGAGAATCTATGTCTATTGGTTGCGGAGATCGGATCAGGGTAAGGCGGGGGTTTCGAGCGGGTCTGCACAAGTGGTGTCTCGGCACCTTCATGGCCATACTGCTCGGGCTAGCGACCATTCTTATCGCACCAGCCGGTTCGACGCTCGCGTCGATCACATCCACATCGCCGAAGCCATCGGCGCAAATCCCCTCCACCGGGAACACGCTCCTTGGCAATAGCGGCGGTCGCGTCATTCGGAACTTTCAAGGGACGCGGGGCACCAACACGACGCAGGGCACGAAAGGCGGGAACGCTGCAGGCGGGGCGCGCGGGCGCGCCGCGGCGCCGTGCGTCGACAAAACGAAGCGCTACGCCGATTGTGGGAACGGCACGGTGACCGACAGCGTGACGGGGCTGGCCTGGTTGAAGCAGTCCAACTGCTTGTCCTCCGCGGATTGGGAGGCTGCAAAAAAAGCCGTCGCGGGGCTGAAAAACGGCGCCTGCATGTTGACGGATGGGTCCTCACCGGGCGACTGGCGGCTACCGACGCAGAAGGAGTGGGAGACAACGATGGAGAAAGCGCTCGAGATGGGCTGCACCGGGCCGACCTTGACGAACGATGCGGGGACTGGGTGTCTGAGTGCCGGGCCGTCATCGTTTACCGGTGTGGAAGCGGACTACTATTGGTCGGGTACCACTCTGGAGGGCCAAGATCGCGCCCATTTCGGAGACATCGACCATGGCCACGTGCTGAACGGCGCCTTTACTACCAGTTTGCGGGTGTGGCCGGTGCGAGGCGGCCAACGCTAGTCTAAGAGGTTGCTGAAAAAGCCGAATCGCGCAACTGTAGGGGCGCTCTAATTTGAGCGCGCGTTCTTCCAGAAATCAACGGAATACGGGCGTCCATAGACCGCCCCTACAGTGCATTCCTCGGCTCATACGAGCCGCGACGTGCGTATTGTCTCGATAAACGTTACAGAAGGGTGACATGTCCTGGAAATCTTTGGTCGTGTTGGTTGCAACGCTTGCGTTTGACGCCAGTCTGATGGCTCAAGACAAACAAAGCGATCCCTTTCTCGGGATCTGGGAACTGAATCTGGAGAAGACCACCAACTATCCGCAACAAAGCCAAACAATGATCAACGTACCCGCGCCCGGTGGTGGTTTCATCAGCACACGCGCGACGATCGGCAAGGACAATAAATCATCGAGCACGGAGATCCATTTCCGTTGTTTTCGATGGCAAGCCTCACCAGACCACTGGAGGCGATGCGACCGAGATTTCCTACAAACTGATCCGATCCGTACACGATCGAAAAGAACGCACAATCGAAATGGACGGATCTCTGTCGATACGGAGCAGATCTCCAAGGACGGCAAGACAATGACGGTCAAGCAGGCGAAACGCCGTCCGAATCTACGACAAGAAATTTAATGTCACCGCGGTGGGCCGCTGAACAACACGGCGTTCTCAATTCAACTCATCCCCACGCCAGACGCGGCGAAACTCTGCCAGCATCTTTCCCGAGTCCTCTTTTTTTCCCAAACCGTCGAGCGCTTTAGCCAGAACCCATAAGGCTCGGCCACACCTTGGCTCATTATCCAGCGCTCGGCGATAAGCAGATTCGGCAGTCCGGAAATCCCGGGCCTGGAGTGCGCTTCTTCCCACGATCGCCTCAATGTAGAGCCGTTCGCGTAGTGTCACGGAATCTCCTAACACCTGGGCTTTGACAAAGGCAGCACGCGCGCGAGACTCGGGCGAGTTGGGGGAGAGAGCCGACGTCCGGAATCGGGCGTCAGTGCGAGTTGATAAGCCGGAAGGAAATCACCTGGCGAAGCCATAGCGATTCCCCAGTACGCCATCGCGGCGTTTGGATCAAGCCTCGCCGCCCCGCGGAACGATCGTTCGGCTTCGGTGAACCAAAACCCGTAGAGCTGTGCGACTCCTTGATTGAAGAATGCCTGAGCGTCTTTGGGTTTTGTCGTGATAGGAAAGTCGACCATCCCCATGCCGTCCATGAGCCGCGCTGCACCAGCAGGCGCGGAGGGTGAAACGAGGGCAGGATGATGAAGGGCCGGCGGCGGCTGCGTGCGTTTATCATCGCGTGCCCCGCAAACCCCCGACAAAGCTGAGCAAGAGAAGCAGAGAAAGCATTCCCTCTCCCCCTGGGAGAGGGCGGCGCCGCAAAGCGCGAGCCCGATAGGGCGAAGCCTTAATAGAAGCGCCGGGTGAGGGTCGCGCGATCGCAAATACTGAGACCATCACCCTATCCTCTCCCAGAGGGAGAGGGAGAGTGTGCGTGTTCCGCGATCCCGATTTGTTCACACCCTTTATCAAAATTCTTCCAAAAACCCGGGCATTCTAGCATTATTGGCTAACACTCTCATGTCAACCATAACTCCGCTTCATCAGATCGATTTGCATAGTGGCCACCTGACAAAGCCAAGTTGGTCAGGCAACGGACGCTTTCTGGCAATCCCCACTCAATCGGGATCCATCGGTATTTTTGATCTCGACACGGGCCAGGTCACGCATACGGTGGGATCTCATTCAGGCGACGTGACTGCAGTGACATGGGACCGAAAGGCCGAGTTCATCCTGACTGGTTCACTCGATCGCTCTGTGGGGCTTTGGGAAGTGAGCACCGGACGAAGAGCACCCATGCCGGTCAGCGGCCACAAAGAGCCGGTACACTCGATCGAATGGACGGACGAGGAAGCCGTCGCGATGACATGCTCTCGTGACCGGATACGCATCTTGGATGGTGGTTGCCTGCACACAGGATGGACAGAGGAAATGGAAGATGCGATCAACAACAAATCCACCGGGTTCGTCGCAGCTTCATGTTCTCATCGGACAACGTTCCTTCTTGCGGCACTGGGCGAAAACGGCGGCCGGTTGGTTCTCGCAAACGCTTTGTCGGCAGATGTGCTGGATACCGTGCGAATGAGTGAGCCGGCACGATGCGTCGCATGGTCACCCGAGGAAGAGTTGGTTGCGGTGGGCGCCGGCCGCAGCATTTTCGTGGTTCGTGCCGCTCACGACGGCTTTGCAGGATCTGCACGCGAACTGACCAAAGATGCGCCCCAGGTCTTTGCTGTGGCTTTTTCAGGGGATGGAACAATTCTCGCGTCGGCGGATGCCCAGGGATTGAAATTCTGGAACCTCGAAAACGGGCGGATGATTGCCGGGCTTAACGAAAAAAACGAGGGCCTGTCCGGGCGATATCCACCGGCAGGCATGGCATTTCACCCAGCCAAACCGCTGCTCGCCGTGGTCACACCGGCTGGAGATGCGTTCCGAATTCTGGACCTCAGCTCCCTCGAACGATGATGGGCTTTGCACAAGAAACGAACGGCGGGCGCTCGTAGAGCGGCCCTAGCAGGATGCTGAAAAACTCGAACCAAGCCACTGTAGCGGCGGTCTATGACCGCCGGCGATCTCGCAAGTTGCTGTATTGTCGGCGGTCTATGACCGCCGGCGATCTCGCAAGTTGCTGTATTGTCGGCGGTCCATGACCGCCGCTACAGTCATTCGGACCGGATAAAAGCGTTTTTCAGCAACCTGCTAGAGCCGCGAACCCCAAGCTGTAGGGGCGGTCTATGAAGCTGTGAATTAATTGACGAAGTTCGACACTCCCCTCCTCATCTGGGGAGTTCGGCGAGCGGCACAACTTACAGAATTGACTAAATCACGATAAGATGCGTAACCGATACGCCGGTGCGGCTGCGGAGTCGTAAAGGAGGACCGAATCCCATGCTGTCGACCACATTCCTTGGCCATCAGGGATGGCTATTCCAGTCGAAGAGTTCCTGTTTCCTGGTGGACGCATTGTTATGCGAGGAGTTTGGTCAGGCCCATGCACTCGAGTATCGCGTGTACCCGCCACGTGTATTTAGTTTCGAACACTTTCCCAAGGTCGATGGTGTTGTCCTGACCCACGAGCACGACGATCACTTCGACATTCCTTCGCTCGCCCGGCTTGAGCGCACCATTCCCATTTTCCTTTCCTCGCGCTCCTCAACGGCCGCGCAACAGATCCTGAGAGAGATGGGCTTCACAGTG
>Ga0137397_10000134_pt1 | contig 48767 bp, 62 predicted proteins | sample czorhiz116metaG_FD_106658 | JGI IMG/M metagenome (GOLD analysis project Ga0137397, IMG submission 106658) | Vadose zone soil microbial communities from Angelo Coast Range Reserve, California, USA - czorhiz1.16 metaG | ecosystem: Environmental > Terrestrial > Soil > Vadose zone | place: USA... | reverse complement strand
TAAGTGACCCCCCGGCTTTCAGGGTGGACTATTCACATAAATATTGTCGTGATTTTACAGAATTTATTCATCATGTTATGTTTGTTTTCTGAAAGTGACCAGCTCAAGCTGCAGCAACACTAGCTCAGTGGTAGAGCACCTGGCATGTGTGCATTATCTCATGCACACAAGGACTGAGATTGGGCCATTACCCTTACAGATAATGCCCATGTGCACCCTCTGTTTGACACACAGTGGCACTGCCACACACAAGCACTCACACATTCACTCAAAATATATTACCATAACTTTCTAGATAAGGGCACCCCTGATTCGACATTCTCTCAGTTTATGAACCAAAAGAACTATTGATACAGTGTTGGATGGTGAAGATGGAAAACAGAGAAACACCACTATTAGTGATCCTGGGCTGGGGGCTGAAGAGTCATCATGGCACCGGCCCAGTGACCCATTCACTCTGACATGCACATGAGCATAGACAATTACTTCTTGGGTTGACAACTTTTTATAAATGGTACATGCAGTGGGAATGAATGGGAATTCAGACAGACTATCCATTGGAATCAGACATGGTTGCCTTATAGGCCCACACAACATAGGGGCATGTATCTATGATATGTGTCCACTTTAGTGTTGCCTCAACTCAGCTGGTCACTTCAAGCTGAACTCAAGTTGCAGCAGAACAGCCGATTGAATCTTGGAGCCATCTTAAATGACCCCTTAGCATTTAGAGTGAACTACCCAGATAAATATTTTTGTGATTTTACAAAATTTATTCATCATGGTATGTCAGTTTTCTGAAAGTCAACCAGCTGAGTTGAGGCAACACTAGTCCACTTGCACCAGACCGCTTATTTCATATTTGATATACGGCCGGGCGGCGGTTTGCCTGATCCGGACCAGTGCGATCCTTTCCGATCCGTTCCTACCGAGGGCACACATACCTTATCGCACGGTCCGTCTCAACACAACTCGCAATTGATAATTCAACAATAGCGAAGAAAAAAAGCACGAGAACAGAGCGTCATACGAGTAATAGTCTACCCCTTTGACTGAACTTATGTAACTCGCTGGGTGGTGTCATGTCGTACTAATCGGCGCATCCCGCCTCTCCATCACCCCCACACAGGTGATGATGTGTCCACTTGGGGCGGAGAGGTATCAGCTACATGCAACGATAACACAGAGAAAAAGGATAGGTTAAGCGGACGCATAAAAATGAAACGAAACGAAACGCACCGAGCAGCAAGGCGTGTCAGTGTAACTCTACGCACGGCCGCGGCGAACGCTTCAAATGGAAAGTCGCCGAAATCCAGGACCATATACACCCAGTGCCTAAAAGGGGCACACGCATCATGCCATGGAGTCTCATTCGCGTCCTCTGAAAGAAGATAACAACCGGTCACAGAATCGATATGACGGACGGGAAGTGATATGGAAGGCTGGGGAGATAAGAAAAAAAGGCACGGATGCCGCGTACATGCCGAAGTGAGGAATAATCGAGCGGACCAATGGAAGGCATACAAGGAAAATTGCGGACATTATAGGCACAGGGTCAAAGTCTGAATCGAGCCAGGGTAAACGCAGGGCAACTCAAAATGAGCTAACTGCGGGTCTAATGCTGGACCACGGCTTCATGTGCGCTGGGGCTGTGAGCGTGATTCTGTTCTGGGATGAAGACAGGCCTTGGGCAAGCGGGTGTGAAGGTATGGACATTGAGAAGGGATGTGAAGAATTGTTGGAAGTGGTCGAAGGTGTAGGAGATACTCTCCCCCGATTGGTCATCCGAGAAAGTCGTAGCTCTAGAAAATTGGGCTCTGGTGTTCCACGGAGCTCCGAACAAGAGGATGCCCTGATGACGTCTTTCAAGGAGATTGTGATGATAGCATGGGATAAAGGCGAAGCATTGATAGCCGTCAATGGGTCATTTCCTAAAGAGGAGTGCCAAGATCTGAGGTGCCCCAGCCACATCTGCCATTCGTTCGCTGAGACTCGAAGATTATATTCCAGAACGCCCATAGCAGCGATTTCCAGATTGCGCAAGGTGGCCTTGGGGATTCCAGTAATCTCATGCCTTAGGGGATTGTTTGTGGGATACAAAACGGGGCGTAAGGAACTGCGTACCAGGTTCTGAGTTGGAAGGTCTGATCATTTACCCATTTGTCCGCCAGCATGATCCCTGCTGTGAATACGCGCATCATATAATCTTCGATCAGATAGGCGCTTCCATTCTTCAGCGAATCTCGAAAACGTGCCCTCGCAGTATCTTGGGCGTATATGACGCATTGAGGCGATATAGGGAGTCGAAAGATGTACCAAAGAGCGAGGAACACAGCTGAGTGAGGTATGGCAGTCGCGACCAAGATGCGGTGGATGAGTTGCCGCGTGGACTGAAAGGCAGGCATTGACCTCCAAAGGGGTAGTCGCCTAGATAAAGAAATATTCAGTGACACGTAAACTTCATGAGGCTCGAAAGAACGTACTCGATCGCTCCATCTTGTGGCAAGCGGCCGCCTTCCACGAGCGCAAACAGATAGATGGTTATCCAGTCTGCCATGGCACGAAAAGCCCTCCTTCCATTGTCAGATGCCTCAGATAGACTTCGAACCCTGATTGGACGATCGGCCACGGCCGGCCATTTGCGATGTTGGGGGGCAGCGGTGACTCGTGGAACAGCCGCGTTCACACGCCATGCGCGAGCAGGGTCGACCTCTCTTGTGACCACTTCCCGATTGGTAGGCGATATTCTATCATTACAGGGGCGGTACGGTGCGGGCGCTATCGGTGCATCTCTGGGCACGGTGTCCGAGGTATCCCAAGAAGCTCCCTGAGGGTCCAGCCACAGAGTCATGTGAGCTCTTCACCAGAGCTGATTCAAGAGAGGGATCGCATGCAAACCCACCTGACGAGTTGATTCAACGGGATTGGATATGTAGGTGCTGCCTTGGCGGTCCGGGAACGCCTTTGTTGACGCCTTGTTAGCGGCCGTCGCGAGTCTGAAGTCCGACGCAGGTTTCAGGCCTTGTCGAGAGGGTAGCTCTTTGACATTGGCACCGTACGAAGAATCCAACTGAAACAGGCGCGGGTAATTGACACCGCGCTCATACACCCCAGCGGGATGAGCACTTCGCGGCGCAGCGTTCCATAAGCCCTTCACGTCGGTATGCAGTCGCTGAGCATTGTTCGTGAGCAGACGCATGAAGACAGAATCAGAGAAACTCGTTGGAGCGTCCATTAACTCCTTGAAAAGGGAGGCGGGGGGTTGTTCAGAGGAGGGAAGGCTACGGGAGGTGGCATGGGACGTATAAATGGGTTTACACTCATCCCGGCTTTGCCCTGCCTCCTGCATGGTAGTGTGGATTAATAGTGTGGAGACCATTCGTCCAGCGAGGGTTGTGGAGTAGGCCTGGAACGCCACTGAAGGTAAAATGCGGTTAGTAACTACAGGTGTAGCGCCTCCTTTGCTGGGTTTGGACGGCCTTGCCTAGATCCTGCGGGCAGGTAATTTAATGCGACGCAAAGAATTTGGGTTCCTATAGCAAGAGACCCACGGTCCCAGGCTTGTAAGGTTCTGGGCAAGTGAAAGATGGGAGGGGAAGAAAGAGGGTAGTTGGAGGCTTATATGAATAGACGCCGTAAGTGCGGGCCCTACTGCTGGCACACGGGCCACGAGGGTGCCACGGACTCGCCTGAAAGATCACACGTGCAGCCCAAAAAATACGGCCGCAGAAACACGCAGCTTCACTGCGATCCGATAGAAACCTCTGCAAGGAACTAGCCAACCATGATGTTTCAAAGTTCACATTTCCAGAAGGATGGTCGATACAGACATCTCCGAAAGTGGGGCCAACTTGTAAATAATGACATGAATGGCTATTTGCGGTAGAACTGTCACACCATCAAAATCATTGCCGAGGCGTGCTGTAAGGCTGCGAAGACTTACGTTTCGGCGGAAATTAAACCAAAGCGATAGACACCCTCGGTCAAAACTACTCCGGAAGCCCCTGTAAATCCCCGTGAGATGTCGAAATTTGGGTCGAGTCAAGTGTGAACAGCCAACCGTTTGTGAGAGTATTCCCATTCCCGGTTCACGATTCGGAAGGCGATATCTTCGTATGGTGGTCCAGCGCTAAAATGGAGGAGAACGGTTTCTTCATTCCCCGGTTCTTTCACGATCTTATACGTAGGTGCTTTGGATTTGTCGATGAGATCCGGGTAGAAAATATTGAACTACACAAAAGTTAGTCAGTTATTACTCCATCGCAAGTCCAGGACAATTAACGAACCTTGTAGCCTTGCACGACTTTGGGGGGAGGGTTATCCGTGCTAGACAGCCATGAGAACCCCTGAGTAGGAGGAAACGTGTATGACGCACTCATAATGCGTTTGGTTGTACTTGTTCCATTCATATCCGGTATGCACGCGGTTGAAATACCGAGGTTTGCGGGGTCGGTACTTATCCTCCCAATTATATGCTGTCGGGCGTGCAATGTTCTCTTCGAGGTTGAAAAGTTCTTCTTCCTCATCCATATCACGTTCAGCCTCGGCTCGGTACAAGGCCTCAGAGGCAAGGTCAGCGCCACTTGCTGCCTCAACGTCAGCGATCTCGGCTTCTGGCTGTGGCGCTTTTGTAATGAAGCGAGAGTCGGCGACGGACCGGCGCAATTTCATCTGAACCCATAATATTAGCTTAGTCCGATGAATAATGCAATGCTACTCACCAGGTTAGCTTTGTCGTCCGACTCCAGCATGATGTCCATGTGGTGTTCTTCGTGAGGCAACTTTGTTATATCGACGAGGCCAGGGCTCATTCCTCGTTCGTACGGCTCGACAAATTTCTCAATCGGTTGCTGGCTAACGCTGGCCTCGATTGCGGGAGGACGGAATTTTCCTTTCGAGGCCACACTTGCAACACCCTCTAGGAGCTCTTCCTGCGCCTGTAGAGCCTCGTCGCGTTGTCGCTTGCGCAACTGCTCAAGACGATTCCGGACAACAACTTCGTGCAAAGATTTCAGCTTTGCCTAAGGGGATATGAGAAGCAAATTTCACCCAGATATTAGTATGACGTACCTTGGACTTCCAAACGAGAAGCTTATTCAATAATCCCTCCCAATAGTCGGTATCAACAGGCTCCCCACTTGACAGTTTCGCCTGAATTTGTCTTTGCAGGGCAAGTAAGTGGTCATACGATTTGCCTTGTAAAAGAGACGTAATGTCCGCCTCAACCGCAGCCGCCGCTTCTCGTCCAAGATGTTCATCAGATTTGATCCTGTCTAAGCGATCCTTGCAGACCACCATCATGTTCTGAGGAAATATGAGTAGGCATAAGGGGGCAGTCGACATTGCTCACAGTCCAGAATTCGATGTTCACTTCATTTTTTTCGAGAAAGAGGTAGTGCTCGATATCATCGTGCAGTTCGTGCACCTGATCTGGAGAAAGATTCTTCACGACTTTGAGGAAGAGCGTACGGAAAAAGAAAAACAAACGCAAACGCACATCAAGGATGTTGTATGGTTCATCAAGGTCAATCTCTAAGCCAGCTTCCTCGGGGTCATCGTCCTTGTCATCGTCGATAGGATTGACATAGCGAAGGTTGAGAGCCAGGAAATCGATAGCTTTCGCTCGTTTTTCTTTAATACGGATAGCAGCGCGTCTGCGTTCCTGGTCGAGTTGAAAATCCCCGTCTTTGGCAATCCACTCAGCCATCTGAGCGGACTCGGCCAACCTCTGCATCCTCACCTCCTCCTCCTCCCGCAGACGTTGTTCTGCCTCTCGTTCGGCACGACGACGGTTGAGCCTCTCCAGCTCCTCCTTAGCTTCCTGCCTCCTCATGACATCCTTGCGTTGAGCTTCGGCTGGAGACAAACCCATCTTCTTTTCTTTTTCGTTTTTCTTGTGCCATCTGAACTGCTGTCCGAGATTGACGTCGTGGAATGGGTTGTCGGTGGCGCTGTAGATACTCAGTTCAGCAACTTGCCGCATTTCCTCTTCATCTTTAAGCCTCTTTTTCTCTGCCTTCCGAGCCTTGCGCTCCTCAGACTTATCCCTCTTCCGCCTGTAAAGGGATGGTGAGTAGAGAGTTAAGGCCCAAAGAGCTTCGTGACGCACTTTTTACCCTTTTCATGTCCATCCTCCTTATCGTTGCTCCCTTCCCTACTCCTGTCTCGACTTCGTTGGCGATGTCTTGTGTCGTATTCGTCTTCACGCTTCCCATCACGACGTGTGGATGATCGGTGATCTCTGGAGCGATCCCGACGCCGCTCATGTTCATGTTCCGGACTTCGGCTGTCGTGGCGTCTTCCTCGCGGTGAAGGACTGCGCCTTTTGTCACGCCCCATAGTAATAAGGTGGCTCGGGACAAGCGATGATGGTGACTGCGTGCATCCACAACAACACGAGTTATCCAATTCCCACATTTACGTATTCGGCGAGAAGTATTATAACTTCTTTTACGTTAAAAAAATAAAAAATAAAAAGATAAAACGATAGCATTACTTTGTAAAAGTTTTTGTGGCACGTCTATAATAGCTTATCTAATATGTTTGTGGCCACTCAACTATGCCTGATCGTCAGAATATTTAAACAATTATTTTGTAATTTATTAAATTAACCATTATTTATAAAAGATCAGGAAATTTAAATATATAATTTAGTTTTAATAATGTTTCTGGTTTAAAATTTTCATTTATAAATATCCCAAATGATATTTATTTTACCAGACAACTCATGCCCTCAAACTCGAGGAGTACACTTTTCTCTGCCACAACAATTTCAACACATCCAAAGTGTCTGTCACGTAGGCACCGCCATAACCAAGTTCCTAAATCCGATGGCAATGGGAGCCCTGCGCTGGGTCGAGGCTCAAGCCCCTCTCTAGAACTTATGTTGAGATGGTCATGACATGAGCTGCCAATGAACCATGAATCACCCATCACAGTAGAGGGCATCTCAATTCATCATAGCGTAGGAAAATCGGATATGGCATGGATGGCCCGCCAATGCCTCGAGCCTCCGCGTCGTCGCGGGGAAGGAATGTGAGATGCGCACCACAAGCCCACAGCCGGAATGATCACAGCCTTGGTGCACAAGCACAACGCATCGGCATCATACATGGTGTGGAAGGCACAATTTCAATTTTCAGACTATCGAGTTTAGTCGACCATACGGGGAGAGCGGAAAAGAGACTCTGCGGGAGCGCAGAGGGTGACTGTAGGGTTCTGTAGTTAGGAACGCCCGAGCGACAATGATTACGGTGGTGTCGTGTCAAGCAATTGACTTGACCGTTGCGCCCATGCGAGTGATATATCACCTGTACCTGCGTCCAGAGCACTAGTATTCTTGCCTGTGCTGTGATATTTCCCCATTGACACTGGACCCACCCAGGAAGCTCGCCGACAGTCGATATTATTTCCCCATTGACCGTCCAGCTGCGTGAGAGAGAAGCATCAATTGAACGGATTGGCGGCCCGGATTATTCGATTTCGACTTGGGAACTCGAGCGTGTCGGACAGCCCACTGGCTCTAAACAACTCGCTTTCTCCTCCCATCCTCGACATACGGGTCATGCGCGCGTTATCAATGTCCTTTTCTCTACCGTCGTCATTGGCTTGCGCTCACCGCTCTTCGCAACTGCTGCGTTTCCTTCGCACGCAAGCCCAGTACGAATACACGCCGCGAGAGGACCCGTCCGAATTTTCACGGTCTGCAGGATTGGCCACGCCCCGTCAAGTAAATTGACCTTTTTTATTCATTTTATGGGTTACATCGTTCATTCATGTTGTAGTTAGCTCAGTATCTTGACGAGTACGTGGTGGGGCAGCAAGAAGCGAAGAAGGTTCTTTCTGTCGCGTGAGTCCCAACAGCACTTGCGGGACCTTGACTAAGTTGTATTAGTGTTTTCAACCACTATAATCGAGTCCGAGCCAATATACAGGCCTTGGAGGTTGAAGATGATGAGTCAGGGTGGTCGGAAGATCCGCAGTCTGATGGCGAGCACCCACCATCGTCCATTCGTGCCAATCTCGACTAAAAACCAAAGCAGGTCGAGCCGGGGTTGTCCCTGTGCATTTGAACCCCCATCCACGGAGGTCCCATCATTCACAAGGAGGCTCGTTACCCTTCCAGCTCCGATACTCAGCCCCGACATTCGAGAAGAGTAATGTCCTTGTGTTGTGAGTAGTACCGCTCTCTAGGTCGCAATGTTTTACATGAAAATTCTTATTGTAGAGGGCCGACTGGTTCAGGTAAATATCATTATCAGCTTAGGTTACACCTTTGAGCAGCCAGATCGCAGGGAAGACGCTACTTGCGCGGACACTAGCCAAAGTCTTGGATGTGCCATTTTCTGTCAGTGACGCGACATCTTTCACGCAGGTGAGTAAAGAATTGTCTTTGTCATGTCAGTTTGAACTGAAATAATATTTTTTAAGGCGGGGTGTGAGGAACTTCATTGTAATCAGAACCACATGGCAGCTGATTTTGTGATTAGATGTAGGAGAGGACGTTGACATGTGTATCCATAGATTGGTGAAAATTTTGGTGCCTCACTGACTGTATTGCACTCACATCATATAGTTACAAGCGGCGAACTGGGATCCATTTCGCGCCAGGTCGGCAAATTTTGCACTCAGCCTACGCATGTTTTCCGAATGCTTACCTCGTGGTTGTTCAGCACAGGAATAGTCTACATCGATGAAGTTGATAAGATAGCACGGAAATCGAGTGGAGGAGGCATCGAAGGATCGCGTGATGTCGGAGGTGAAGGTGTACAGCAAGCCCTTCTCCGTATGATGGAAGGATCTATCGTCACGGTACCTGCAAAAGGGGCCGCTGTCGAGGGGCCGGGTTCCCCTCCCGCAGAGGGACGATCAAGACCGAGTCAGAGGAATGCGAACCTCGGGCCGCGTATGTTTCTCCCAACCATTTCTAGTTAATATCTCACCTCCGAGTCTGCCCAGCAAAACCGGACATGTATCAGATTGATACATCAAACGTGCTGTTCATACTCAGCGGTGCTTTTGTTGGCCTAGACAGCATCATCAAACGTAGGGTTGCCAAGGGTGTACGTCTGCCATTTATGACACTGATGGATGCTACTGATTCATTGATCGCGACTAGTCCATCGGGTTTACGGCGGAGCTAGGTTCCAACGATGATACCCTGACCTCTGCCTTTATGCCTTTTTTCACGCCGAACCGCCGGCCTCTCCCTAACATGCTGGAACATGTCGAGCCCGCAGGTGAGGCTGCATCGCACAAATAAAGCGCTGTCTTTTCTTGACCTTCCTTGGTAATGAAGATCTGGTCAAGTACGGGTTTATTCCGGAATTCATCTCGCGTGTTCCGACGATAGCCACACTCGCGCCCCTTACGCCCACAGACCTGCGACGCATTCTTACCGAGGTTCGCGGGTGTTTGATATCACAATACACCGCCCTGTTCAGTTACTCCGGCGTTGAAATCCGGTTCACAAGCGGAGCACTGGATGAAATTTGTCACAAGGCGGCGCAGCGAGGAGGTGGTGCACGAGGATTAAGAGGCATCATGGCACGTTTCTCGGTTGATCTAATCCGCTGAAAATTAACGTTGCAATCGCGCAGGAAAATTTGCTACTGGAGCCGATGTATGAAGTCCCGTAAGTAATCTTCATATTTCACTCTTAACGGACTGGCGTATTTTTCTGCAGCGGATCGGTAAGCACTCTGCTCACGCGCTGGTCCGTGTACCTGACGTAGCCCAGATCATTCGGCATGTACTTATTGATAAGACCGTGGTTAGAGGGGAGAAACCTGCTTTGTACTGGTCGAAAGGAGAAGGAGCCGCATTTTGGACCGCATGGACAGAGGCAGAATCACGCGAGGAACAATGAACCGCAAGCCTATAAGTATTTATTGTATTACTACCAATTTTTATCATCCTCTGCAACTTTGAACCAGCGCTACGTTGTAAGTGGGATACAATTCCTTGTGCAGCCTCTCCCTATGCCATCCGGATAGGTTGCATGATGGTATGTAAAAAAACATGTAAAGGACCGCTTCGCACGAATCAAATTCTTGTAATTTATTCTTCCCCAGTCTTCTTCTCCGAGTCCCCCGTCTCCGTACCAGGTACACCCGTTTCGGCGGGCGCAGGCGCATTCCCCTCTGCTTCGCCCTCACCGTCGCTCTCACTTTCGTCCTCGGCAGTTTCCTCATGTTTCTCCTCTGTGGCAGCCGACCCAGCGCCAGCCAGCTTGGCGTTGTTTTCCCGGGCGTCTTCAAATGCCTTCTTAAACTGCCCCGCAACTGGAACCCAGGGTCGGGACATCAGAAAATGTGAAGGAACAGAGAGGAGCAGAAAGGATACCGACAATCGGCGTTGGCGAAGCGGATCGCCAGCGTCTCGGAAGTGGGAGGATCCTCTGAATAGTCAGCTGCGACCTTCCAGACCCAGCTTCTGTCCGAGCCGATATTCGGCTGAAGCCTCATGTCTGCGGAGACTGGATCCGTAATCGGGGGAAGGAGCGGTTCGATGAAATTCAGCTTGCGCTCAAATGGGGGAATGTGGATAGAATGGGTGACGAACTCAGATGGTTGGCGCACACCTTGAGCGTCTTTTCGCGCCGCATAACAAGACGAATCTTATGCGTTTCCTTGTGCTGCAGTAATCGCGCCTCTCCCGTCCCGCGTTCCTTCCATTCGTTACTAGAAGAATCAAATCTGAAGAGCTTTGCGCGCCTGAGCGAGTGTGAGAAGCGTTGATCAAAGGATAATTAGCCCCTCGAATTGATCGAACTAGCATCGAGCGGGAAGAACACGTACAACTTGAAGACTATGGCCTCGTCCTCTTCATTCGTTTTTGTCACGACCTCTTCTGTGAGCTTGATGATGGGTTCAAAGTGGGGATCATGTTCGTCCTCGGTCTGAGTCAAATCACTCAAAAGTCAATCGCGCGATCGCCAACGCAAGGTGTGGCAGAGAGCTGATCACTGAGGGGAAAAGGAACAAAAATGCTGACCTTTGGTGCCAAAGGATTCGTGCTAGAGTCGGCCAACATGACTGATGATGACGATGAGATGAGGGTTGAGGGATTGGGCAGAGGGAGTTCCCTCATCGCGCGTGCGCCAATTTGGGATCAACTCGGACAGGACACCGAACACCGCCCACTGCCCGGAGCCGCTGCCTTCCGGGTCCCTCCATTCCACCTCGCCTCGTCAATCGTCATGGCTCGGGCTCGCTTCTTGCTCTGGCTTTCTTCTCTCTTCCTCTTCTTCCAGCTCGCCTCCTCTCACCTCATAGAAATACCCGCGTCTAAAAAAGAATGCTTTTTCGAGGATTTGCACGTCAATGATCAAGTACACAGCGTCGCACCTTCCGCGTCTGTCAAAGCGACTCACCTTGTGTTACAGATGACTGTCACGTACCAGGTTGGCGGAGGCGGCCACTTGGACATCGATTTCTGGGTGAAATAAGGTCTCCTCTCGTTGACAGGGCCCCTCTTACCCAGGTCACAGATCAACGATCCTACGGGCAGCGCAGTTAAGAAGAACATTAGGTACTCGACAGCAACCGCGTCCATCACCGCGGAGAAGGACGGCCGATACGAATATTGTTTCTCCAATCAAATGAGTACAATTGCGGATAAGATCGTGAGGTGCGCATCATATCGCTTCAATGTCAATTCTGTCTAACTGTATAATCCTCGCTTGCCACTTAGCTTCAACGTGCATGGCGTAATTTATGTCGGAGACGAAGCCGCCGGTGCGTATATCAAGTCTTTTCCACATAGCCTACCGCTTATCCTGTCGTACAGAGATCGTCGCGCCCATCGAGCGCGAGATCCGGTCATTGGCGCATGGCCTGACCTCCGTGAAGGACGAGCAGGAGTATATCATGATTCGTGAACGGACGCACCGGAATACGGCAGAATCCACCAACTCCCGGGTGAAGTGGTGGTCGATATTGCAGACCGTGGTGCTGTTCGCTGTGGTCGCGTGGCAGGTCTACTACCTCAAGGTAAGCCATACGCCCTATTCCACGCCCTTACCAAATTGACACGTTTGTTTAGTCTTTCTTTGAGGTCAAAAGGGTTATTTAATCATTGTCCCCTCGACATGCTGCACATATCTATTCACATAACTCGAGACATGAGCGTGCTTCATTCCATATATTTCTGCTGGAGCTGGCTATCAAAACAGTTATACAAACAGCGTGACAAGACAAAATCATGCAAACGTGATGGAAAGCTAGATGATAAGAAGGGCGTGATGTATTGTGAGATGGATGGCTTTTGTGATAGAAATGTAAGAGCATAAGTGTGTGCAGACATCCAAGGTTAATTACACAAACAAAGTAAGAAACCTCAACAAAACCAGATTATCTCCACGTCGGCTTGGCCATCCGGGAACTCATGTCCGCAGAAGAACTGATATCTCCGTGCGGGACTGTCGCCAGCGACACCCGCACGCCCGGGCGAACCCTGCTCGAGTATCCCATCCCCTTCGACGCCAGGCTAAGCAACGACATCCGCTTCTTCTTCGCCGGCGACTTCAAGTTGCGCACTGGATCTACGCCACCCATGGGCACGCGTTGCGTCCCAGTGACAGGCGCGGATGCGCTCTCGCCCAAATACACGTCCTCGTCGGCGTGCGCAGGAGGTGGGCGGAGACTCGAGCGGCGGCGAGCCTTCTCGATGCGCATCGGTCCGATGTTCGAACGGCGACGAGAGACCTTCAGCGCTGCCCCGGCCGAGCGGGGCGTGGTCGGTTGCAGGCGCCGTACCGGGCTGCTCAACTTGCTAGATAACTTGGGAGGCAAAGGCGGCCGTTGCACGCCGCCACCGCCACTGCCACCACTCGAGGACGCGTCGAGTACGAACGAGTTCAAGCTGCGATCGGAGAGCGCCCGCCTCTCCGTCGCCGAGCTCTCGCCGTTCTCGTCGTCCTCTTTGAGACTGCCGAGCGTGGATGATCCGCGCGATTTGAAGTTCGGCTCGAGGCGGCTGCCGCGGCGCGCGCGCGTCGCACTTGGGCGTGTCAGTGGGTTCGGGGGTGGAAGCGAGAAGCTGAGCTGGACGCTCTCGTCCGTTTTTTCGTCTTCCCATTCGTTCTCAGTTCCGGATGTTTGTGCCGGCGCGGAGAAAACTGAGCTATCGTCCGAAGCGGGGGTGACGGAGATGGAGGGGTTACCGGTCTCGGTACCAACTAGTATCGATAACTCGCGGGCTTCGTCCAGGCTGCCTTGACCTGCTTCGTCCCGCCACTGGACGACCTTCTTTTCCTTGCCCTTGCCGGACGGACGGCGGTAGGGAAGGCCGGAGCCACTGAGACTGTTACGCAACGACTTTCGAGGCGACTTCAAATGGCTTCTTCGTAGGGGTGAGCCCACTCCCAAGGCTCCATATGTCGACGAACGCCTAGACGTCTTGGTTCTTGACTGTAACTCGATCGGTGCCGAAGAGACTCTCTTTGGCTTCATGCAGCCCTTGAAGCCTTCAAGATTTGAAGGCAATGGAATGGATGCGTACGAAGCGACCGTATGACCAACCAACGTCTGAAAGTCTTCATCGTTTCGCTCCACAAGGGCCCGTAGAGACGCAGCAACAGCTCGCACGGTGCCATCCAGGCCATCTCGCCCCTCTTCCAGTGCCGTCCGAAGCGAGCGGCCGGTATCCCCAAGCACGACAGAGTACCTTCCTACCATGCCGAGGAGGTCGACTACCATACTGGCTTGCTCCGCCATGGATTCCACCATAGCCTCTCGTTCCGCTTCAGCTCTGCTCCTCTCGATCGTGGCCTTTCGCCACTGCGCATCGAGCTTGACGTTTTCTGCGCTGATCTCGTCGAGTCGGTCCGAGCGCCTTTCGGTGATGGCACGAATCATGGCCTCGAACATGCTGCTTGCATTGACTGAGCGCTGGAGACGCACATTCACAGCACTCTCCGACTTCAGGACGTCCTCTTCGGGAGCCGCCAGGGCCTTGAGGAGTCCTCTTTCCGCTTCGAGGTCAGCAGTGAGGCCGTCTGGTGACCCTGCTTGTTTGTCGAGCTCCTCGAGGCGAGAGTGGATGGCACGGAGCCTGCACTGTGCCACCGAGAGTTTTCCGGTGCACATCGCGCCGTCTTTGATTGATGCCTGCATTTGTTCTACACGGGTCTGCATGTCGTTCTTTAAGCGCTCGACTTCCGCTTGCGCTTCTGCCTTCTTCCGTCGCAAGATTTCGCCCTCGGAGTTAATTTTGCCGGCCAGCTTGGCTTTGAGTTCAGCGACCTCGGCATTGAGCCTGTTGATGGCCTCGACATATCGGCCGACATGCCGATCGACATTGACCACGTTTCGCGTCACAACACGGGTCTTTATCTTGGTGGCGCGTTCGGCATAGATGAGTGTATTATGCGTGTCATCGAAGTGTAAGGATGTCGGTGCGACGCAGACAATCATGACCGTTTTGCAGTTCCCACCGAGAGAGAACTTCAATAGGCGTGTGAGCTTGCTATTGCGATAGGGAACGTGGCGGATGGCACCACCGCTTTCACAGAGCGCATTGATGCAGTTGCCCAGAGCCAGCAAGGACTTGTTGATGTTGGCCCCCTCCACCATTCGCTGTCCCATATTAGTGGTGGCAGCAGCCCGCTCGCTGCCTGCTAGATCGATGATAGAGAGTGTGCCCATAAAGCATTCTTCTGACAACGAGGCTGTTCTGGGTGACTGGGTGACGTGAACTTGCAAGACCGCGTGCGAGCGAGATGAAGTCTCGTTCGCATGTGTAGGAGACTGGGTTCTCCGCGAGTTGCCCATAAGGACTATGTCTCTGACTTCCTCCGCAGTTTTTGGTCTGAGTTCTGTTAGGCCTATGACCTTGACGGACTTGTCCTCGCGAATTTGCAAACCGCCTCTTGGTGTCGGAGCGCTCGAGTCAGCAAGAAGATCCCGAATTTCCTCGTTGTATATCTCAAGGAATGTGACAACCACCTCTGCATTGTAGTCATCCTTGCGATCCTCGAGCTGTTGGAACAGATCGGCCATCGTTAGATAGATAATTCCTGGGTCAGACTCTGTTCCACTGATAGTATGTGTCTTCCCGCAGCCTGTTGCCTTTTCAGAGGCAAAAAACAAAATCTCAGTATACAGGCTCCGGTACTCCAGCACCAGGTTATAAGCTTACCCCGTACGCGAACACTGTTGTATTGAACCCGTCCAATAACCTTTGCAGCAGAGGGCGAGAAGTTGCATCGTACACTTCTTGTTGAGACGCATCGGGTCGGAGCACCCTATCGAACATGAAGCGTCTGTCCTTGTACCGTCTTGTACCTGGTGGTAAGAAGCCACGTTCAACAAAGGCCCTCGCTTGGTCTGGTTCAGCCGGATCGAACGTAAGGATGCGGTCGTCGATAATTTGGACAACCTCGCGAACTGAGGAGTAGGATGTTGTTGGACGTTCCGGCATGGAGAGCACGCCATCTCCTCGAAGGGTGGTGTCGTAGACAAGGTCTGGTAATCTAGCGGCTTCCCAAGCTGACGGTGGCCGCACGCGAACTGAGCCGAGTGATGAGAAGAAATCTTCAACATAGATAAAAGAGCGTACCAGCGACAGCTATGGATCCAGAGGTGACCATGATCTGAGAGGAAAGGGGGAAAGACGCGAGCGTGTTAATGAGGGGAAAGAAATGCGATGTCCAACACCCGAACCCGCGTTCCAACCACGAATCACGTGGCCGCGCTTTGGACATTTGACGCGACAATCTTATCTTGACTTGATCAGCCGCTGCTATGAGCACTCCCTCCACCATCTCGGTTTTGTCTCCTGCGGATTTTCATGTACACCTTCGCCAAGGCGATCTATCTGAGCTTGTAACACCTCATGTTAGAGAAGGCGGATTCCGTCTTGCATATGTGATGGTATAAATCGCCTTTGAGAATCACTCATCTCCGAATCTCAGTGCTTTCATAGCCAAATCTCACACCCCCTATCACCACCACTGAGCAAGCGCTAAGATACAAGGCTACGCTCGAGAGAATCACCCCAGAGATAGAGTTTCTGATGACTTTGTATCTCTCGCCGGATCTCACTCCAGACGAAATTCGCAAAGCAAAGTCTGCCGGAATCGCTGGTTCGTCCTCCGCAGCGAATTCTAGTCCTGCCCTCATGCCCACCCAGGTGTTAAATCATATCCCAGAGGCGTCACGACGAACTCGGATGGCGGCATAGAGTCTTACGAAATACATTATCCCGTGTTCGAAGCCATGCAGGAGGTAGACATGGTTCTTAATCTTCATGGAGAAGTTCCCTCAGATGCCTCAACTGTACTTCTTGTGATCGCATCGCTGTGTGACCTACGCTAACCTCGATAACAGAATATCCACGTTATGAACGCGGAGCCAACCTTTCTACCCCACCTGAGGAAACTCCATGCTCATTTCCCGCGGCTCCGCATAGTCCTCGAGCATGCTACGACGCGAGCAGCAGTGGAGACCGTCAAATCCTTGGGTTCCACTGTGGCCTGCACGATAACTGCCCACCATCTTGCACTCACCGTTGATGACTGGGCAGGACAATCCTGGAATTATTGCAAGCCGGTCGCAAAGTTTCCTGATGATCGGGAGGCTCTGCGCAAGGTGATTCGAGAGGGTAAGATTTGAGCCCTTTCTGTGAGACGCGGAGGTTTTGAGCTGCTTTAGGTCACCCACGCTTCTTCCTTGGGTCTGATTCCGCCCCGCACCCTTCTATTAAGAAGTCTACGAGCTCACCGGACCATGGCTGCGCCGCAGGCATTTATACATCCCCTATCTTACTTCCTTTGGCAGCCCACCTTCTGGAATCTTTCGGCGCGCTGGATAAACTTGAGGGATTTGTGAGCAGGAATGGCAGGGCATTTTATAAGAGAGAGGTGGTCTCTGCCGACGGTGGAAATAATATTGTCCGGCTCAGAAGACGCAAGGCTGTGGTGACGAGGAAGTACTCGCTGAGGGAACAGGAGGTTGTGCCGTTTTGGACGGGACGGGATCTAGACTGGGAGATCGATTATCAGGGTGACCATATCCGGGTATGAGTTCCCACGTTCATTTGTTCGTTCGTAGTGCAACTTAGCTATACTCTTCTTGGTTTGGGCCCTCTCTCCTCGCCTGTGCCCCACCCTGTTCTAACACGGGCTCGTAGGTGATTCGATCACCGACTTTACCTTCACACCCCTTGCGTCCTCTTCGGTCGGTCACCGTGCCGCTTAGCGTGGTGGAAAGCCAGCCTACTCACCTTACCGATCCCTATGCCGCGAGAACGAGGAAAGAAAGGGAAAACTAGGGCCCCAGTTCAAGCTCAGGAAGAGGGAGGAGAACTAGGTGCGTAGCAGCTCGTATGATTGGCCCTCTTCTCCGCGCTTGACTTCATGTCCCTTTCGCTCCCCGAACAGAGCCCATTCCCGAGGATACGACCGGTTACGAAGGATATGACAATTACGGGCAAAGTGGAGAAGCATGGCAAAATGAGGGGACGTCATGGCAAGATTACGCTCAAGGGGACCAGTTGGGTCATCAACCAGGGCCTCAGGCGGGAGTGTGGGACACGGGTCAATATCCACAACAAGAATGGGGCGCCCCGACGACCTCTCCTGCTCCTGTAGATGCCCCTACTCCTCCCGGACCTTCCAACTTTGCTGCCTGGGGTCGCAATCCTCAGGGTGTTTACGGCACTCCGCGACCACCCCAGTACCCACCCTCAGCAGCGCCGCCTCCGGGAGTGCCCCCATCCCGCTCTCGACAAGACTCTGGTTTGCCTCCAGTTGCACCTAGCTGGCATAACTGGGGCGCAGAAGCCATGGCGAACAACAAACAGGTTGCTTTACCCCCAACCCAGCCCCCAGGCACAGGATACGGCCAGCAAGGTCGCGTCACCTTCGCTAGCCACGATTCTTATGTCCCGTTCGTCAGCCGGGATGAAAATACTCCGCAGGCACAGCAAATGATGTTTGACTCGATCATGAACTCTCGAGGCGGCCCACCGGCGCGCAGGCAGCCTCAACAGCGCTCCGCTCGGGGATCCGCTCAAAATTCGATGCATTCGACCAAACATTCGAAGAAGAGCAAAAAGGAAAAGAGAGTTCAGGAGCAAAGCCCACCTAATGCATGGGATGGACAGCAACAGGACTACGGGTGGGGACAGCAAAATTCGGGATTTGAACAGGACAACTCACAGTGGGATAAGGAAGGCTACGGTTGGGGCCAGCAACAAGAGGCTGACTGGGGAGAAAAGCAAGATCCGGCGTGGGACCAGTGGGCCTCTGGCGAAGCAGGCAGAGATGACATGGAGAGCGAAGGGTATACGGACAGCGAGGGCTGGAATGTGACTGGGCGCAGAAAACCACCGCAAAATGTGTCCAACACATTCCGTCATGCCCTCGCTCCCGAGAGCCCTTATCCTGTATCTTCGAGAACCATGGCCTACGCGAATGGCACCGCGCCTCCCCCAGTCGACGCCCCATCTCCTGTTTTATCTCGCAGGAGCAACACGATCAATGACTACACGAACGTCGAATCCTTGGAGTCTTTCGGGGAAGCCCTCAGGCCGGTTGAGGGTGCATTTTTTGGACAAGAACGCAAGGCCCGGGACCGCATACATTGGCAATTCCCACACGAGAAAGACGAGCGAGTCCGTAATGCCTTGGAATGGTTGCATGGCCATGCCCGTAGTGTAGCGTCATTCGGGGTGAGCCTTTCTCGCTCATCTGTGAGTTTCTCTCAACGAACTACTTCAGTTGAACAAGTTCCTTGAAACACGGGAGCGCGGTGCTTTGTTTGTCAATGCATCGTATGACAGTCCATCAGGTGGCGGTCCAGGTATCGACTGGCTCACCTACGACGACGTAGTGGAAACACGGGATCGTCTTCTCCAAGAATCTGTTGGATTCTATGACCCATCGACGCAGGTAATCGTGTTCGTGTTTCTTCCTTCAAAAACTGGCAATAGTCTCGCTATGTGGAGACGCAAAGTCGCTGTGCCCGAAGGTGTACGCCTGAAACATCTCCACGAGATCGACCTTGTCACGGCGGCATTAAGAAAAGACTACCCTGTGTTGGTCGACGAGATGCGGTAAGCGTCGCTTCCGTCCCCCCTCGTAGCTTTTGAGCCTAACTGTGGTCCTCAAGGTCACCTCCTTATCGGGGTAAGAAAAAGAAAAAGAAGAAAGGGTTTTTCCGCAGACTATTCCGAATATTCAAGATCGTGTGGTGACCAAAGCAAAAACTCAATTGTCCGCACCTTCCATCCCCTTCCTCATCCAGTCAGATCTTTTTTCTTGCGACACCTCCTTTGATATCTCGCCTATCATTATATCCTCTGGTTTTTGCTTTGAGTATACTGCTTTGTGCTCGCTATGTACTGTATTGCCATTTCCCGTATGCTGTCCCGATCTTTCTTCGTACATAATGATGATCATGACCCTTGATGAGCTATAACACCGATTTTTTCATGTGAATGTGTCGAAGGTCTATAGATCGCAGGGTGCGGTCATCAGTCAAGTGTATTGAGACTGAGGCCCGCGCCCTGCGCTCTATTGACCGACAGATTATGAGACCTTCGCGTCTAAATTACGCCATAGCCAAATCGCATCCCGAATTACAGTCTCACATTACAATGAGCAACCACTGTAACACTGCCCCCCCTCCCCGCCGGAGCCGCGGGAGCCAGTAAAGCCAGCACTCAAAAACGGTACGAAGTGCTTATATTCGAGGGCAGATGATCCCAGAAGCGCTGACTGGGAGTCCTGGCCCCGAAGAAAGGGCCTGAGGGGAAAGGGAAGGGGGAAGACGGGCTCACCCACGACCATAGCTATGCCAAGTGTGATTAGTATTGGGTCCAACAGACGCGCATATACTGTGTCTGTGGCCTTGCCACACGATCGACTTGAATTTTTGCGCTTGTACTCACGGATGAGGGCTATTGGGGTTAAGAGATTAAGGATTACATATACGAGGATGATATTGGGAGCTGCTTTCCATAGGGTGAGTGAGAGACTAAGTGGAAGCTCGGTGGCCACGGAGACGGAGACGGAGACGGCATCGTCGTTGTCCGCATTTTACCTTCTGTCGGCCAGAGGACGTCGGAGCTGATGTCCCATCTTTAGGAAGAGAAGCTTCACGTTGGATGGTCTCACCCGAGTCGAGGCCGACGAGCCTCAAAACCATCTCGCGCGGCCATTGCTTTCTGCCCAATCCAAATGTGCCTCTTGAACAGACCAGCGACAATAACCTCTGTTATGCTATGATCTTTCATATGGTCCACAATTGCAACGCAGAGCATGCCGGAGACCCAACACTGCTGGTGTGTGATATGAGGAGATGAAGGAGAGCCTGGGGGAAGGGGGCATGTTGTATGGGCGTTTTGACTCGGACCGCTAAAAAAAAAAAAACCCCCTATTTTATGGATAGCGGCGGCACGGCCTCAGTCTCGTTGGAGTTGACGCTTTCGTCGCCGGGTTTAGGAACTTACGTCGTACCGGGATGCGACAGTTTGCATGACCGTGACTGAGCCGAAAGCTCCTCAATGGCGCCGGAGCTACTGCCTCAAGTGACCGTTTGTCGTTTCAAAGTTCCGATGCAGCGTGATTCCCGGTCAAGGCGAGCGGTGTGCGTTATTCTCGCAACCCTGCTCTGTGTGTAGTACTAGTGTAGGATGCGACCCGATGCGGGGCAACGCAGGTGAGTGCAAAAGGAGATGGAGAACTTGACGAGAGAGAAGAGGAGGACAGGAAAGACGACAGAGGAGCGGAGAGGAGAGGAATGCAAGAAACAAGGAAGAGAAACGCAAAGCGGGTGAGTATTCGCACCGCGTCGATGGAGTTTTTACGAGATCGATATCATGAGACGACGGGCACTAGGAAGAGTAAAGGGAGTTGGAAATAAAGTCGATCGAGTTTTGAAACAGGGCGTGACAAGGCGCACAACGAGGCTACCATCGATTAGCTTGAAGTGGTAGCCTAGTAGGTTCCTGAGGAGGACGCCGGACGCCACTTGGCGCGCTGTCGGGTGGACTCGGGGTGTGATGGATGCGGGGTAGTAGGGGCTGCTTCTCCTGTCCCCCAACTCAACTTGAACACATACATGAAGAAAAACTCAAGACGAATTCTCGTAGTCTCGTTATGTAGTACCTCAGCCTCGTTACGCCGGACTGAGGACCGTGCCCTGCGCTGTACTGTATAGATCTGTCCAGAGCTTTCTCTTCAGTTCAGAGCGTAAATATGGAAACTGAAGCTGAAGTACTGAAGAGGCAAGCAAGCGTGTCACCAGATATCTGACGTAACTCGATTATCACGGCGTGTGTATACGTGTGCATGTGTGGCGTATGACAACTTGAACAATCCACTTGTTTGTGAAAGCCTTGAGGCTCCGACTCATTCATTGTTGGATAATCAATTACTCGTCTTTGTCTCCGACTTATCAACTTCTCGAAACCCGAGATGACTTTACAAGAGCACTATCATGAAACAGGTTCTCCCTCCGGCGTCATGGACGACCTCTCAACAGCCACACCCGCAGTAACCCCCCCGGACAAACCTTCTGGACCGACGCTCGGGACGCGCTTGATCATCTTTTCGGCGCTGGTGCTGCCCTCGGCCCTGATACCGCTTCTCGTTCTGCGACGGAGCGTCAACGGTCTGCATCGGAAGGTTGACGAGCTGAGGGAGGCGACGCGCGGTCTTCACCACGAATTCAAGTCCGTCGCGTCCGAGCTCTCCGTCAGGCGAGAACAGCATGAGCAATTGCGGGCCATGATTGCCGAGACGAGGGAGGGCCTCGCTCAGTTGCGCGGGGAGGCGCAGCGGATGCGGACAGAGCGTACGAGCGAAGACGACCGGTTGCGGAAACAAGTGCAAGATCTTGTAGCGTCCAATCAGTGCGTGTCACGATTAATTTAATCAATCGTCCAAGGGAGAGATCATGAGAGCTGACGCACGCATCCATACCGTCGCGCTTGCGCGATGCAGGGCCCAGATCTCGCGTCTACGTGATTTGGGGACTTCTCTCGCGGACGTCGCCGCGTTCATGCAAGAGATTGAACTTCAACAGGGTTTCTTCACGCCCAGACTCGATGGGAGAGGCATTGAATGACTTCGGTTCCTTGCGATGCAATTTGAAGGGATAGGCAGGGTGAAGACGGTGAAGGCCGACGTGAGTCCGCCTCGTTACCATCAACATTCAACATAGATTCATTGATAGACAACATCAGAAGGGCAGCGCCACAGACTAACTCGGATTGGGGTGAGGTAGTAGAGTGGAATCGAAAGTGTACAAGTAAACGCACTGTAAACCGGCAGACATGCTTAGTCAGCGAATGGGATTATGTTCGGGCGCTTCGGGTGATGGAGTTTTGCAACATATATGCGGTTCAAGAGCATTCCACTTTCCTTTTCTTGTTCGGACATGCCTTTACCCTTGCTTGCTACTTTCTGAATCTTCATTTCTCGCAACGACGCCGCAAAATAACCATTCCATGAACATTTCTGACTCTTCGGAACGACAAATGGAAGCTACTGCTGAGGAACCCACTCCGCCAAGGGTCGAGGAGGCGGGTCCCCTCACCCATGTGAATCATGACTCTTTAGAAACATCACGTCCCTCCCATCTTTCTCCCCCCCAAAACACCGACATGGATGAATCCGCCGAACACGCTGGCAGCGTCGAACAACCATTGGAATCTCATGAAGTTATTGAACTGCAGGCATTCAGTGAACGCAAGGAATGGATTATGGAGAAGATCAAGGTGCGGATCCCCAGCCCTATCATTTACTGCTGTCCTGCCGTTTGACGATATGGGAAAAAGCTCTTGGAGGGCATGCCTCCAATAGAGCTCTTCACCGATCTGGACGCCGTGCGTGCCTCGACTGCTGTGGTGCCTGGGCTTCCGACCCGAGAACAACTCGAAGAGTGGCTCGTCGAGCACGACAAGACTGAGAAGGAAACGGAGATATTCGACTCTGGCGAACTCAAGAAGTTCAAGGACTTCACCATGGGTGAGTTCGGAGCCACGTTCTTCCTCACCTCACCTTCGTTTGTTGAGGTTGAACGACCGACGCAGCGACTTCGAAGCGCAATTTATCCCCGCAAGATACGGATATCATCGAGCTTACGTTGACGACTATATACGAATTCGACAAGCTTCTGCACCTCCTGCGGGACAGGTCAGAAAATCTAGAACTACTCGGCGTTCGCTTGACCTGGGAGGAGCAACGCCGTGTCGCGTGGGCAGACCGTTGTCAACTGTTACTCGATCTTCAATCCTTCCTGTCGCAGCGCGCGAGATGGTTCCCATCCGTTTATGACGCCCTTACCCAAGTGGAATACCCTGCCCCCGCCCCTACACTCTCTCGACGCGGCTCCGCTACTTCCCTGGCATCAGAAAATTCCGGTTCTTTCCCTTCCGGCTTCTCGCGTGGCGCACGCTTCAAACACGCTGAGGTCCTTTCCAGGGAGGCGGCACAGTTCGCTGGCCGCATCTCGAGCTTGCGCCACGGAAAGATCACGGCCGCCGGAAAAGCCCTGGATACGCTCATCGAAAGAAAGCGTGTACCGGATGAGCTCTTGGACGAACAGGATAAATTAGAGGCACAGGGTATCAGCGAAATGGAGAACGTGGGAAGATTTATCATGGGTGTCGTTACTCAATGGCGAAAGTACAGTCGCTTCTTTTCTGACTTCACAATGCGATCCTGATAGTTGCATAGGGCTGATGAATATTACGTGGAGACGATGAAAGACCAGACGTCGGCACAACGCTTACTCGATGACATAGAAACCGGATTACTCACTCACCCCTCCTCTCGACAAGATTCCATTTTCTCTTCACGAACTTCTTCTATCATCAAGAGGCTCTCCTGTCGAGAGAATCCCACCTCACCGTACTCGAGCTTCCCCCGCCCGACCCATACCCTCTTCCCAGACCAATCAAGTGCAAATGACTCCACCACCAAAGTCCTTGGCGAAGAACTAGAAGTCGGCCTTACTCTGGCTCGAAGGCTAGAGAGGAGCGCCCTCGAATACCATGCCGCATGTGAAGCCGTAAAAAGAGCCGAGCATAGTGTGGCCTCCGCGAACGAACTTTCTAATGCCTATGACTCGGTTCTACACAATATGCTCAATGGCGTCGAATCGTCCGATGGCGACGGTAGCCCCCCGGACCTTACATCCGAATCTTGCTTGCGCGAGACCAAACACGCAGCTTTTCTCGCTCTTCTTCCTTCCTTCTTGCGACAACTGGGCAAAGCTGACAAAGAATCCCGTATCGTCCTTCCAACAGCTCGAGCTTCCCTCCTTGGTCTCGCTGACATCAATGTCGAACACGGCTTCAAGGATCGATTGTCGTCAGCGATTCAGCGTTTGCAGGGTGTAAGAGCGGAGTCGGAACGTGCCCGTGTGATGATGACTGAACGAGTCGGTCTTCTACGGGATGCTCGGAGGATCTGGGTCTCCGCAGGTTCCATTCTTACAGGCCTCGGTACAATCCGGGAAGAGACGGGTGACCTCATGGAGCAACAAAAGTGGAAATCGAGCACCACGAGCCATCTACCACCCACCCCCGAAAGCGTTGACGCCTCATTACCTTCATCTGACAAGACGCTGGCGAATGCGTCGGAACAGGCAGCGCTTCTGCGAGAGAGATTCGTTCGAGATGTAGATGCAGGCATCTCTGCCCTCCCTCGATCCATGGGTCCAGGTTTGCGATTGTACCTCGCCAAGCGTCGCGACGCGCTATTGGCAATCCTTGAGCACACGCAGCAGATGATTCGGCTTGCTGACAGGGTCAACAAACAGGCTCTCGCGATGACGGCTATCCGTGACGAAACCCACGACTTTGAAGTACGTTTGGAAGATACCAAGACCCGGTTAGACACGTTGGCAGAACAAATATTAGACGGGTCGTCGTCTGAGGATACCCTCGATAATTCGCGCCAAGATTTAGCGTCGGATGCGATGTCCATCCAAGCAGCCTGCCAGACGTTTATGAATAGCTTGGCTCATCGCGTTATCTTCGTATCCTCGGATGCCTCCAAAATGGGCTTGTCTCACACACCAAACCTCAGTTTACGACGTCGCATGTCTTCCCGTCTGGACTTGACTCTGGAAACCGTACAGACTCCTCTCCTCGAACCCCTCATAGACCCCGCTTACCTCGACCACGTTGTCCGCACTGATTGTAACGCTTTTGCGTTACATCTCGCAACTAGCATATCTTCTCTTCAACAAAAGATGACCAACCTTGACGTGGTACTGGACGCGCGCGCTGTTGACATCAAGCTGGTCGCTTTGAAGGAATTGATTGCCCTAGCCGAAGACCGTCATGCGGCAATTCGTGAAACTGTCTTTGCTCTCCCGGACTCCATTGACTCCATTGACCGTCTTGCCCTTTCAGCAAGAGAAGCTGGCCTCGTATTTGACACACAGCGTGCCGAAATATCACAAACCTTTTCTCCCATTCGACAGCCGCTCCACAAAATGGACGTTATGTGCAACGAATCGCCTGCCGGTAGACATCTGTATTTATCAAGAAGCCAGGCTCTCGACAACCTCGAGGCAAAATTCCACGCTTGGAGCGACAACGCCAAGGCGCTCTTGTCTGACATTCGGTACCGAGAGGAGCGGCTGAGGGCTACGCAACAGGAACAGCTCAAGCGAGAACGTCTAAAAGCCGAAGCTGCTGAGAAGCTGCGCAGGGAGCAAGCTGAATCCGAAGCCAAGCTCAAGGCCGAAGAATCGCAACGCAAACAGGAAAGGGGGCGAGAGGAACGAGAAGCTGCGGAGCTTTTGCAAAGAGAACAATTTGAAGCCGAAGAGCGAATGCGTGTCGGGAGTGAACACGTCGAGGAGGCGAAACAAACACGGAGCGAGGCGGAATTCCCCAATGGTCATGCCTTCCCGAGCGTCGCCGACGATACATTCCCTGTAGAGGATAGTCGTGGTATGATGGCCTTGCTCCTTTTTTCTTTGACCACAACTGAATGCCACTTAGGTTCCATCGGTTCGCCCGAGCTCTCTTCTCAGGACCTAGTCGAAGTTCAGTCACACGTTGCGGAGCTCCGGAGTCGGCTTCAGTCCTTGGGTATCAAAACTGCAGCCAAACCATCACCGTCATCTGTTTCGCCACTTTTGACAGTCAGACGGCACGCATCGATGGTCTCCCAGCTAACCGAGGTTTCAAATGAAGCAATGGAGTTGCCAGCTTCCACGTCAAACATTGTCGTTGATGCCGAGTTGAAGTCTCTGCAGGATGAGTTGCACACCTCTCACCAGCTTCTACCTCGCGCGCTCAGTCTTGCACGTTTCGGGAGTCTCGTGAAGGATGGTGATAACGCGCTCAGTGACTTGTTGGAACATATCGACAGCTATCCGGCGCCACCATCAGGACCGCTAGCAGCAAGCTACGTCAGCTCGACCATGCTGCCACCCGAGGAGCAACTAAATGGTCGTCTCACCTTTACGAAGAACCTGATTAGCAAGTTGGAGGGGGAGTTTACCCGTGTCTCAAATGAATCGAAAGCCTCTGCTGAGCGAGAACGTATTGTCCAAACGTGGGCCGAGCTTGAATCTATGGCCTTAGATCGAATCAACGGACGGAGATCGCGGCCTCCCAGCACTTTAAGTTCTGGTCGCAATAGCCGGGCGTCCGTTATTGGTCATCGCGCGACGGTTCAGAAGAGATCTAGTCAATATTCCGCTTTGTCAGTTAACCCCTCGACTCGCGGACGGGCACATATGGTGGCCCCAGCTTACCCTTCAACGTCAAGCAGGGGAGCTTCTCACAAGGCGGCTCCCATGCCAAACCGTTCTTCGAGCCGGCTTTCCGTAGTGTCTACCAACAGAGCCGTCTCTGGGCCAATGGCCTCGTCCTCCCGCCTGTTCAGCTCCACGTTCGCTTCGCGGCAGCGTACTATCAGCCTGTCGTCCACGGTTACAAATACCAACGCCAACAACCCGAGTAGTAGAAAGTCGATGGAACCGTCCCATCCGCATTCTGCCGGCGCTAGCAATCCGAGACGTGCGGCTTCACCTACGCCTTCTGTTGTGTCAGTCGCGCGTTCTGTTTCAGGCGCTCGACGACCATCGGTTCCGAGTTGGGGCCGGCCACCTCCACTGCCGTCATTAAGCGCCCGTAAGTCGAATCCACAGAACAAGCCATCACGACCACCAAGGAAACCGTACGTTGCCAATCCAAAGAGCAAGCTGGACGTGGCAGTCGGTGACGTGGTGAACAAGCTTCCCGAAGATGTGGACATAAAGATCGAAGTGGCCCAGGATACATGGCAAGACAAAAGCGGAAAGTACTGGATAGGAAGCGAGGAATCGAGACTCTGTTTCTGTCGCATTCTTCGTTCTCAGACGGTCATGGTACGTGTCGGTGGTGGTTGGATGGAGCTTTCGAAGTGGGTGTTTGAGTGTCCTCGGCCGTCCAATTTATTACTGAGGACAAGAGCGACAGATTTATAGAAACTCATTTCGCTGACATGTTCCGACTTCTTCCCGAACCGATGCCCTATCTGGGCTCCCGAGATCGAGAAGACAAGTGGATCAGCTCTTCCACGCTCTTAGAAGCTCCGGAGCTCATCACGACGCCCGCTCGTGACCCCAAAACACCGGAACCCAACGGCGGCGGAACGTTACTGCCCTCGTTCGCTCTGTCAAGCCCCAGCGGGAAGAGTCCCCAATCGATCAAAACGCATTCCTCGCCTGGTTCTCCCTTGACGGCCCTCCAGTTCCTCAGACGTGTCGACGGAGAAGAGAGCTTTCTCCGGCCTGCTACTCCCCTCAAGAGTTCCCCATTGCGTAATCAGAGTCGGGCTTCTCTCCCGTTGGCCACGTTGAAGTCTCCAAATGGGGTACCGGTGTGGAAACCGTAGCGCGGTGACCTACTTTTTACTTCTTTCGACGGAATATTTCGCACTTCTGTGGACACTGCAAATCACGTTCGGGATCGCATATACCTCGTAGATTAACCTGACCCTTGCTTTATTTCAGACGCATTTCCCCCAGGCATGTACGATATCATGGACTATTTATTGATCATACTCGTTGTGCATGGGTTATAGTACGATTTCTCTTTATCGCCCTCGTCTTGTCTTTGCGCGTTGCGCCTACGATGAATGCAATGCCATCACCCTGCACACTCTGCATGGGCCTCCATCCCCATCCCTTTGCGCATAGTCTTCATCATAAGGTTATATCTGCGTATCCACATTGCTTAAGTTTGATAGTATGAGCATCTGCATTTCCAGAAGAAAATTGCTCATTCAACTACCTGTCTACAAAATGAAGTGTCAGGTTATGGCTGGGTTCGACGCGTCTTTGCTCCAGGTCACGTCGGCTATACCAGAAACCGTGACCACGCCCATCATCCATGGACTTTGATTTTCGGTGTAATCGGCTCTCATGCCGGAAATCCTTAACTGACAAGGCAGTCGTCGTAAGTACTGGTGGCCTTCACGCGTCCTCGTTGACTTCAATCAATCTCGCGCCCACGCGGTTATTGCAGACGACTTGTGAGATCTAATGCTTGGATGCCATCCACCAACAGATGCTAACACATCGCATCGCATACAGGCTCGCATATATTTTGCGGTACGGCCCATTGACGCCATTTCGAAATAATCGAACGTCCTCAGGCCTGCCAGTGGCCCGGGGCGGGAAAAGTCTCTTATCTATCTGACTGACTGACGCCTTTCACAGTGGACTGCGCCAACGAGCTCTTCGGCGCATCGCGGCTTTGTCCCGGTGCGGTACAATCCTTTTCCAACCAAACGGGTAGCTTGCGGGCACTCCGCCGCTGATACCTTTCTACTACTATTTGACCTTGCCCGGCGCAAATCGAACCAGCCTGCGAAACGTCCCTCACAGAACCGTACGTCTTTGTCGTCTTCCGGCCACTTTCTTCTCCCCGAGAGCCAGAAAAATGAACTCATGCATATATGTGTATGCGCGCCCCGGTTATTGGGAATAAAAAGGGACGACGTTGTGGTGAATAGTGCCATCGTTTGCTTTTTGAACTCGTTGAGGAAGAGAGTAACGCGGGTTGCTTGTCAGGTCTCCTCGTTGCATCCCTCGAACGACTACAAGACGGTGCGCATGTATGCCCGCTCGATGGGCCGTGCCACAGCCGTACTCAGTCTCGTCTCGTTTTTTTTTTTCGTTTTTTCTTTTGGCTAGTCCGTACTGTCTGGCTTGAACCCAGGGACGATACTGGAGATCTGCAGCCGCGCCATCTCATTCTGGCAGTACCAGATCCATCAAGAAAAGTAAGGAGCTCCTTTCCCGAATCTCACCATTGGCCGGACTGAAGCGCGGGAATTGAACTGGCCTGGCTTCCTTGGTTGGCAGCTCCTTCCAGCATGCCGTCGTGCGGAGCATCAACGACAAGAATGCGCAATTGCAGAAGCAGCTCGAAAATCTCGTGAGAGAGGGTACTACCCGTTTTTCCTGCGAAAGACAAAAACCGTTCTTTCTGTGACATGCGATCTCTTTTTTTAGCGGACAGCGAGATCAACTTGTTGAACAGCAAATTATCTGGTGACTCTTTTGAACCCTTTCTCAGGTTTCTGCCACGGCGATAGCTCGGTGACCCTTTCGTCATGTAGACCTCGAACGCGATTTGGATCTGGAAAGGCGAAAAAATCGAGATCTTCAGGAGACATCGAGGGAAAGGGACAAGGAGTACCAAAAGCTAAAGGTTTGTGGTCTGTCTGCGTGTGTACGGTAGCGAGGACGAGTTCTCTTGAACCCCTTCTGCCTGTCACAGGCGCAGTACGACAAGCTCAAGCGCAGAGCGCTCTTGGCGCCGACCGTCGGTCCGAACCAACCAGGCATCAACCACAACCACACAGGCGCGACCGATCTACGTCCGCCAGGAGGTGTCGTTGGTATCGACATGAACGGAGTATGCGCCCCTGCCTCTTCCCCAAAACACCTCTCGTCAAAGGCTAATCATGATTAGTCATCGTTCGGTGGTCAGATCCCTAGACCAATGGCAATGGGGAACCGCACCGCGGGACAGTTCGGAACACCAGGAGGACCGCCTTTGTGGAGCCACCCGATCCAGCCGCACGTTTCGTCCCAGAATGCTCCTCCGGTGCGGCAGCCGTTCGTTGCGAGCGAGCGGTCTCTCCCGGTCTCGGATCGTTCGAACAGCGCGCAAGAAGTCGAGGAACTTCTGGGGAGCCAAGGCCGATCGCAACGAAATATCAACAACTATCAGGGTGGGTGGGCAAGCACGAGCCAGGCCCAGCAGCAGCGGAGTAAGCAATACATTTCGCCTCTGTGCTGACCCCTGAGCGTTCTCGGACTATGCACAGTATTTGGTTCATCATCGGGCAGGCGGACATCTGGGATGTTTAAGCCTGGAGGTAAGAGCAAGTGATCCGCCCACATTTGATGGCGGCTTTGCAATTCATGTCAAGGATCGGAACACCGCCCAACCGAGAGATGGGTAAGGATTGAGGAGGGTATACGTATCCCATTATTGCTGGTGTATTACGGGGTTTTGTCGTAGGGCGACAAATACAAAACACAGGGGATGCGCATATTATATCAGCCCGAGTTGCTGTGAATAAAAAGGTGCGAGACAGATAAATTGCGAAACGAAGAACAAAGTGCAGAGCAAAAAAAAAGAAAGAAAACCGAGTGAGGGGTACGGTACGTGTACAAGTGTGAAGGCGAGCCACACAGGAAAAAGAAATTAATTGCGACGTATGGATCCGTTCTTCTCGTCTTCGAGGTATTGTCCGATGGCAAGGATATCCTGCCCCGCGCGACGTAGGTAACCCGCCAGGACGTCTTTGTCCGCGTGCGGCAGCAAGTCGGAGAGCTTCCCCACTTGGCGTGAGAACTCGGCGCCTGTGAGTGGTTCGGGTTCGGGTGCCGGACCAGCGGACCGGCCGAAAAAAGACGGACGCTTGAGGGTGTTGCTCCGGCGGCGCATGGGCGGCGACGGCGCGGCAGTCTCAGATTTCGGGGGGGATGACGGTGCCAGCATGAGCGTCCGCGAGCGCTGCGCACGGTTGGGCAACGCGCGCGGACCGCCGGGCACCGAGGGCGTGCTGGTGATATGCACCGGTCGCGGGTTGGGCGTCGACGGCGACTGCGACGGCGACGGAGCTTGCTTGATGACTCGCACTGGCTGAACCTGTCTGATGCTGTCCTTCCTCGTGCTGGAGTTTCGTCCGAGGGCGGAAAAGAAACCGTTGGTGACCTTGGAGCCCGTCGAGAGTGGCGATGCATGCGACGATTGCAATCCTGTCGCGGTGGTAGAGGGCGTGACCCCAGCGAGGGCCGGATAAGGCAAAGCAGGCGGCGGGACATTCGGGGATGGAACGGTATCAATTTCACGCTGTGACAGATCTGTGGCGATCCAGGCGTCCGCTCGCAAGGGAAATGTCACTTCAGATGATATCGATGCCCGCGACGTATGACGCGGTCGCGGGGCGAGAGACGTGTCCGGATTTTGCGGTGAGGCGGGGACTAAGCGGGTTTTCGAACTACCTGGAAGATGGCCGTACAAGAACGCAATTGGTACAAAGAAGAAAGAAAAAGGAATTTCATAGCCCACCTCTTTCCTTCACGGAAACGACCCAATCACTGAGACCACAATCATACATAGCCAACTCATTGATCTTGTGGGCGTATCCGATCGCCCTCTCCAAAGCGGACCTCTTATTGAGAATGTCTCTGAATCGCATGGCGTCCGGTGACTTAGCTCGGATGCGAGGCGGTGGTTTGGGAGACGGTGATCGTGAAAAGATGCTCATTCTTGGGGATTTTGAAGGCGGCCGAGGCAAGGAAGAATATCTTTTCAGGTTGGTCAATAACCCTCGTTTCCGCTTGTTCTCGGAGGGACAATCGTCTGGGACAAACTCCTTTATGCTTGGGTACGGGCCATTCAACCCTCGATCACCGGACCTCATATCCTCGAAGGCATGCCGGCCACTTTCTGATGAGGCGTGCGCAGATTCGTTCGAATTGCTAACCCAGCTACGCTCGCGACTTAGCTCTGGGCAATGAGTTGTGCTCGAACTGAGCTTGTCACTGGCGGGCTCTGCTGTGATAACCGGTGGTGAGTCCAGGATGTCCGTTGGAAGACTTGGCAATTGGTCTTTAGGCGGTACTTCAGGAACAAACATAATCGACTTGTCGGAGAGAGAATGTTTCCTCTCGGCTGGGGTGACAAGGATAGTCGATGGTGGGAATGCGCCTTCCCTAGTATGATGGATTGTGACTGTATGATCAGGGCTTGACGGCTCAGTTTCTGGTCTGTAACAGGCAACGACGATCGGAAAAAATGTTTATGAATGCAGAAAAAAAAATACCCACTCGGGAGTGTACTCGGAGTCGTCATAAGAGGATTCCGTGCTCGTAGGGGTTGTAGCGTTAAATTGTATTTGATGGATGGACGCAACCGAAGCCTTCGAAGCTAGTGTAACCGTGACAGAGGTGGGCGTTGCGGTCCTGGGACTCTTTTGAGAATTGAGGGGCGACGGCGAACGCAAGCGAGGCGGCCGTGGAGGAGGCGGCGCATTGAAATCGATGTCAAACATGGCCCTTGGGGGAGGTGGGAGTGGGCCGGCCTTGGAGTGGACGCCTGGTTGATAATATAGGTATGCGGACGGTGCGGTAGAAGCAGACGGTGCTGCCGCAGCAGGCGGAGCCTGACCTTGGTCGGGAGTGCTTACAACTTGCTGCCGCGGCTCTGCGGCGGTAGAGGTAAGCGAGTGTGTCGAGTGTGGCTGGGTGAGGGCCGCATAGCCGTTCATAGCCGCTGAGACGCTGTGGATGGGTTCAACAGATGCCGCCGACATGGCCGCATGAACCGCGGCAGAGGTCGAGGTCTGTGCAGATGGGCCCGACTCGAGGGAAGTCGTGTCGACGGCGGTAGATGGACCAGGGGGGGACGGGCACGAAGATGGGGTCTGGAAAATAGGCGGTCGGTAATCGGACGGGGTGTCTTGCGGCGTGGGGAGGTCCCGTGGTAGTTCGCGACGCGTCACGGTACCAACGATGCCAACGTCGCGCGACGAGGATCTTGAGTGGCCCGCGGAAGAGCGCGCGGTTCGTGATTTTTCCGACCTTGCGGACGAGGGCGAATGGGGATTCTTCGGTGTCGTGGGAGAGCGAGAGGAAGAGAAAGAGAGAGAGTGGGAGCAAGGAGAGGAAGGGGAGGAGGACGAGATATCATACAAGGAGAGTTGGTTTGTTGTGTCTTGCGGCGCGACAAGCGCGGAACCTGAAGCAGCTAATTGTGCCGCCAGCGACAATGACCCTCCGCGGCCGGTCGACGGCGACGGCGACGGCAACGGCGAACTGATGACCTCCGCAGGACCGTGAGCCAAGCCCACGCGTTGTCCGGTTTCGTCTCCTGTTCCCGGCACCGGGCCATGTGTGTCGACTTGAGTCGGAACAATAGTAAACTTTCGATTGTCTGCGGCGCTCTCCACATTGTTACTGTGCTTGCGCCTGTGTACGGCAACGCTACCAAACGGGTCATTCTTCTTCATCTTGTTCTCACTGGGAAACGGTGATGAAGGTGAAGGGTCATTCGAAGAATTCGTCTGCCGCGTGCTTGCCTCCGACCCCGTGCCAGTGGTACCGTGACTGAGCCGCTGGCTGCTCTCCTGATCGGCCATATACGATTCACCTGTATCTGCCAGATCCGAGTGATAATAGGATAATATGGCTTCGGTTGGCGTTGTAGGTGGAGTGGGCATGGTTTCTAATTGACCGACATGTCCGGACAAGCAGCGACGGCGGGGAAAAGGTATATCCTACGCACCTGGAGGAGCCACGTTGGTAGCCATTTAGTACCTTGGATGTATCAAAGAAAGGGAAAGAGGGAGGTAACAGGGTGATCAGAGAAACGCTAAATTCAATGATATACAGTGTCATCGGAATGTTCCTAACGACAGCGCCCTACAGTCTCTCCATAGCGTTCATACACAGCATTTGTTTTCTGCGGCTTCCCCGGTCACACACTCTCACCATTCCATCATTCCCGTACCTCGCAACGGAATCTTCTTTCCCTTGTACCCGAACCCGTCCAGCCATGGCCACAGCTCGCTGCGCTGCTGTTCAAACTTCTCAACAAGGCCTACCTTCTGCATCGTGAGCGCTATGTCGTCCAGCCCGTTTAGCAAACAGTGTCTCCGGAAGGGATCCGTCGTGAATGGGATTGCAGTCCTCCCGTTCGCACGCCACACTTCCTGCTTTTCTAGATCGACCTCCAGCTCCAAACCGGCCTCTGCGTCCTCTGCGAGTGCCTTACATTCTTCAAAGGACAGCACGACAGGTAACATGCCGTTCTGCATCGTATTATTGCGGAAGATGTCCGCAAAGCTCGGGGCGATAATGCAACGGATTCCAAAATCGTTTCTGCCGGTGCCCGTGACAGTCAGTACGTCAGCCAGGGCAGCCAGAGCAGAGGGCAACAAAATGGGGGTGATCACTCACAGGCTCCACGGCGCGTGTTCTCGGGAACTTCCGCACCCGAAATTCTTCCCCGTGCAGACCAAAATCTTTGCCTGATTATACGGCGATCGATTCAACACAAAATCGGTGTCCTCGCCCGTACGTGGGTCTTTTCGGAGTGTGTAGAAGAGCGCATTGGCAAGACCTGAGCGCTTAAGCGTTTTGAGGAATTGTTTAGGGATAATCATGTCTGTGTCGACATTATCAATGTGCAAAGGCGCAGCGATGCCTTTCACAACGATAAACTTGGCAACACAAGATGGTGTCTCTGCGGGGGGTAGATCCTTCGGATTTGATGACGCCGCGGATGGCGCCGGCTTTTCTGGCTCCGGCGGCGGCAAGACGGGGTCCGTCAAAAAGTCGAACGCGCTTGCTACCTTCAGGCTGGCATTAGCACTGAGATCCACACCAAGGAACTTTCGCACGTCTGTCAGCTTACCCGCCATGGCCGCCGCAGCGGCCATAGCAGGGCTGACGAGGTGCGTGCGACCACCGGCACCTTGGCGACCTTCGAAGTTACGGTTGCTAGTGCTAGCACATCGTTCTCCGGGAGAAAGCTGATCGGGGTTCATGCCTAGACACATAGAGCAGCCAGCCTCACGCCAGTCAAAACCGGCACGCTTGAAAATGACGTCGAGACCCTCGGCTTCTGCATGCTGTTTAACGAGACCGGATCCAGGGACAATCATCGCATGAACGTTCCGCGCGACCTTGGCGTCGGGCCCTGCAGCCAGAACAATCTTAGCCGCGGATCGCAAATCTTCAATGCGACTATTAGTACAAGAGCCGATGAAGATTTTGTCTAGCACTATGTCCTCCATGCGCGTATTCGGGCTAAGTCCCATGTACTTCAGCGAACGTTCGACAGAAGAGCGCCTGACGGGGTCGGAAATCAATGTGGGGTCGGGAACGGCGCCTGTGATGGGAGCCACATCTTGTGGAGAGGTTCCCCAGGTGACGGTTGGGACAATCTCTTCTGCGCGAATATTGACCTCTACGTCGAACTGTGCCCCCCCGTCGGTGTTCAAGGTCTTCCAATAGGCAACGGCACGGTCCCAAGCCTCTCCCTTCGGAGCTAAAGGCCGGTTGCGGAGGTAATTGAACGTGATGTCATCTGGAGCGACCATGCCTGCACGAGCACCAGCCTCGATACTCATGTTGCAGACGCTCATACGCGCTTCCATGCTGAAACCGCGAAAGACCGAACCAGCGTATTCGATAACGGAACCTGTGCCCCCGGCGGTGCCGATGACACCAATGATATGGAGTATTACGTCCTTGGAGGTGACGCCCTCGTGGAGTTCGCCATCGACAGTGATGCGCATGTTCTTCGCCTTTTTCTGCAGCAGTGTCTGGGTGGCGAGGACATGCTCGACCTCTGATGTCCCTATTCCGAACGCGAGGGAGCCGAATGCACCGTGTGCTGGGGAGCATGCTGGTTAGTACACGAGGTCCTTTCATGACAACGTGCGCCACTTACTTGACGTGTGCGAATCGCCGCACACGCAGGTGATGCCGGGAAGCTGATAACGAATAAGTACAAATTTTAACTGATGAAACTTGATATCGCATACGGTGAAGCCCTGTTCGGGTCCGATGATATGCACAATACCTGGAAATGAGCGTCTGAGCAAGCGATATCAAATTTAGCACAGATGACTTCAATTCACCTTGTCGTCTGTCAGTCATGCCGAAATAAGTAAGGCCGAATTCCTTGACATTCTCCTCCAGAGCTATGCACTGGGCGCGGGAGTCTGGCTCGGTGATAAACGATTGAAAAGAGGAAAAGTTCTTCCTCGAGTCGGTGCTGGAGTAAATCGGTCATCATTGAAAGCTAAATCTAGGCGAGTAGTTAACCGTACGGCACGTTATGATCTACGGTTGCAAGAGTGCAATCGGGACGGCGCACAGGCCGATCAGCATTCCGCCTAGATTCCCCATGATTAGCCGCGATACCACATAGACGATGGGCAACACGCATAGAAGTACTCACAATCCCTCGAACGCTTGGGGGCTCGTAACTTCATGTACGAGATGCCTAGAGCGAATGTGATGACGCGTCTGCCATGAACGGCTCTGGGCGGTATACCCACCGGTCGATATAAATCAGTGCGAGGCCAGCTTCCTGTGTGTCGCTTGATGACCAACAGAGATGAGCGGTGGGCCCGTACAACTGTGGAGAGTCACGCACACGACATGGTCATCCCATATTTTGTCATACAAAGTACGCGGTTTGGAGACGGGAATAGGCATGCTCAAAGGGGGGAATTATCAAGCTGAATGAGATCTGGCGAATCAGAAAGACGGCATTTTAAGGCCTCGGTACGACCCCACGCACCACCTTGCACTCATCCGATGTTCCATTTCGGCTCGGCCGATGGTTTTAGAAACTGCGAATTTCCAACCGAGGCAGATCGGACGATCGGTCCCGAGCCCGACGAATACCGTGAGAGTAAAACTATACAGTTGTTCAGCCACTGTCTCGTCCTTAGTCATTCATCATAGACAAGCACACCAGACAGAGCAGCAATGGCCAAATCTAAGAAGTGCGTGCGCATCGTAAATCCCAGTCTTCAGAAGCCTTACATCAACCTTCAGTCACACCAATCACAACCAGACTAAAAAGGCCCACCGTAATGGTATCAAGAAGCCAAAGTCTGCTGGTCGCACACGCTCGTTAAAGGGTGTACGTTTCTGTCTCTAACTCAACTATTGGATGGTGCTTAATTTCTTCTTTTGTGTTAGGTGGAACCCAAGGTATCGCTTTGTGCTGACTTTCTGTCTTGAACCACATTTCTCATTCTAATTCTCAGTTCCGACGCAATGCCCTGTACTCACTCGTGGGCTCAGTGAGTTCCATATATGCTATTACTGTGTTTTCCTTCTCATTCTGTTGCAGCGCAAAGCTAGGGCGGAACAGAAGGCTGCGTCATGATCGGAATTGGGCTACGCGGTATTCATGGTTGTCCTGCCCAATTTCGTTTCATTTGTCTGTAATACAACCTCATCATGCGTACATGTCTATGCCCAGGCAACCAGTGCAAACAGAAAATGCATTCAAAAATATTCATAAAATGTTCACCTGCTGCACTTCTCCATCGTTGCCCCAGACTAGTACGAGCGGAGTAACGTGCACTCCAAGTGCCCTCACTCATCCGCCTTCTGTTGTCGGCTCCCGAAGACCTCTATTTAATGCAGCATTCCGTTCCAGCGTAGCGCGGAGTCGCAATGCCTGGAGCACCAGTCAGCAGGAGAGTGAGGTTAGTAGAGATAGATCTACCGCGGCGTCCTCCACTGGCATAGCTCCCTTTGCCATATTGTGTTTACCAAGCCGCGGTCTTCTGGAAAATGGCCTAATTGCCTTTGTGCCGCCTTGCTGCTCAAGGAGTTTGAGACATTCCTCATCCGTGGCAACGTATCCTTCCAGCAGCGCGAAGAACTTATGTCGCAGTACAGCCTTGATGCGCTCCAGAGCACGGCTGGTAAACCAACCATCGCGCTCCTAGGAAGCAGCTTAACTCGCTGTAAGAATCAACGAGCCCGCACTTACGTTGCAACTTTCGCGAATATCCTCCTCTTCATCTATCATTTGTTTGAGCATGGGGTCAGTGATGTCGCATAATTGGAATGCAGCTGTTTCTGAAGAGAGCGTGACGCCGTCGAAGATATGGGGTCTGTCGTGCCAGAGTTCAGCAACAAATCGATTACAAAGTACCGTATTTACTTTCTATCGTCCCGAGTCTGTTCGGCCAACGAGCGGTTCATGGAAGCGACGGAAGTGCGACTCTCCTGCCGCCTTGACACCACGGAGGCGCGACCAATGGGGTGGTTGAGGTTTCGGAAATACAATTTTTGATAGCTTTTCAATGTCATTCAACATGATGAAGAATAAAGGAGATAGATGCTGACAATCTTGCCTGGGGATCTTGCCGCGGGTCGTAGCCAAATCGAACCATGGTATCCCTCCAGGGGCCATCTCCAAAGACGTAACAGGTTAATGGCAAAAGGACTTTCGAGCTGATATTCATGAACGCGAAGAAGGCGTGCTCAAAATACCAAATTACGGGGACGATTGTCACGACGTACTTGTGAATCTCTCGGGCTTGGGCTGGAGTAAACTGGTTGAGCAGTGCGGCGCGGGTCCATACCGGTCGAGTCCGGAAGAGCTGTCATTGGCATTAACGCGGTCAGCAGAATGATGTTACACAAGTATGCGTGATTTCACCTCTTCCAGCTGCTGGACGAGGGTCTGGTCGTACTGGTTGCGTACTTCTTCGACGTTTGATGGGGGTTTGGTGGGGACCTTCCGAAAGTTATACATAGCGTTAGAAATCTGTGGCGCAGCAGAGGACGAATAAGAAGATGCACCCACCCCTTTCTCAGAAAAGGATACCGACGTTGGTCCGTAGCCCTTCCATCGCCCCTTGTTAATAAGTCTCTCCTTCTCCTCGCCCGTTTTCTCGTCCACGACGATAGTAGCGGTGGACATCGGGTTTGGTTTGAAACTAGAAGCCGAATCACGACCATGGAAGGTAAGTAAAACGAGGCACCACTGCGCGTACCAATCGAGAAGAGAGTGTACGCACTTGTAATTTTGGGGAATGCCCTGTCGGCTGAAGATGGGAGGTGGGAAGAGGCGAAGATTGCTTCGCTGTGTCGAGTGCTGGGCCTCGGGGTGCGCGCGCCCGACGAGCTGCGGGTCGATATCGACGTCCATGGAAGATGGGTCATCGGTGGTGTAGTCCTCCTTTTCTGAAGGGAACTGGTACCCCCGGATGCCCTCCACTGTTTTCACCAGAAAACCAACCGAAGGTCCAAGTTGGAGCACGAGGGCGGGGGGAGAAACCAAAATGGCACTGACCGTCCAGTGCTATCATCGCCGTGCGAAGTTTGGAGAGAGGATCATCTTGAGGCGGTTGGTACTGAAAGTCGGCCATACCTCGATTAAAATTGCCCTCAGCGCGCAGCGTCGCTCGCAAGGTCGACAGGGTAATGACTGCTCACTGCGAAATCTAGCCGTCTTCGGTATCACGCCGACAGCAACGGCAGTGTATTCCCCGATGACTTCCTGCGAACCGCCGCCGTCATCGTTGGGAGGACGCTTGAGCCTCCGCTTCACCACTCTCAGCAGTATGTTGTTCGTCGGGACGAGATCGCCCGGCAGAGGATGCGAAAATGGGTTGTCCGGTCTGAGGTTCAGCTCGAGGAGGGAATCTTCCTTTGGCGCGTTCCTCCTGAACGCCCTGTCTATGGACGACTGGCCGCCGAGGCAGTCGACCGCTTTGCTGACCGACTCGGGGCGAACGTAGCCGGGATACTCTATGGAGTAGAAGTGGGTGGTTGGGAGCTCATGAGCAGGTGCACATTCTTGCAGCTCTGTGGATGCGGACTCTTCAATGGCATCATTCGAATCCTCCATTTCAACAATTTCTTGCCAGTGGTTTTGGACAGAGAGGGATGGGCACCCATAGAAAGTCGCACGAATCACGTGACGTAATTATAGACTGATAAACGCTTCGTTCATCTCTGGCAGAGAGACCTATGACCGTGTCCTGAAGAAAGCCAAAACGAAAAGCGGAACGAGACACATGCTCACTACCTGTCATTGGCGGCCTCATTGGCGTTTCGGCCACCTCATATGAATGAAGTTGCACAACAACAACTTGTCAGCAGGAATATGTATCACCGATTTTCGATTGCCTTCCCAGACGTATCCCTTTCGGCATTGCATATTCCACTATCGCACAAGTATATTTGAGTCTTTCCTTGGGCTATCATATTAACACGGACAGCGTCGAGTGTTTCCAGCTTCCTCTACGTATATGCCGCTTGACACTGTAACCCACGTCTGAGAATGCTTCATTATAGATAAGGGATGTGATGGCAACTGGAATCTCTTTGATCCCAGATCCACAACTTATCCGGGTACGTAGCACGCCCTTGTCTTCAGCCGTATGCGCAGAAGCAAAGCCGTTGTACTATGCCGCATAATACGGATTCCGTTCCTGGTAGGGTATCACCTCCCATAACATGCTGGCCATCGAGCATGGCTTCTGAGGCCCGTCCACGACCAACGAATCTGTGAAGCGCGCGACACGCTCCATGATGCAATCTGACCACTCTGACCAGATGCGCTATACACTTCCACATTCTCTATGGTACAGAATAGAGGTGTGGTTTCAGGAACATTCAACAACGTAGTTGCTCGTGCACTCCGCTAGTAGGGAGCATAAGAGAGGAGGTAGCGACAGCGCACGCGCTATGAGTCATCCTTTTTTTGTGGGTTTCCTTGCGTCAAGCCCATAATCTCCTGTAGCGCGTCCTGAACGAGACCAAACTCTATGAACACCATGCCCGAACGTGAACGGCCAAATCGAGGGGGGTACGTACGTCAGAATTCAGCTTCAAACCCGCCGCATTGAGCTCTTCCATCACGCGCTTGACCGTCCTCACAAATTTCCGATTTGTTACAAGTTTGAACATTTGATACTGGGAAGGTGGAGTCGTGGAATTGATGTCCAGACCTTTTCCAGAGTTAAGACGAGGTGTCAACCCCACACACGTCTCTCGAGGAAAGAGAGAGAGAGAGAGAGGACCGCGCACCCATCTCCTTGGTCAGGGCATACAAGTCCGAGAGGGCTTTGAGAGCATTCGGCTTGTCTGCGAGCTTCTGGAACAGCGCCGTGTGCTTGATGGCGTTTATGAAATCGTCGGGGACCTCCGCTGCCAGTCGCCTCTGTGTGGTGGAGAACGTACGGAAGGCGTGAATCTGCGTGGGTCGATACCGTGCCGCCCTCGATAAGGCGAGGCTCCTGGCCGCAAACCGCAGGCTTAGCATTTCTTGTTTTTACCAGCTGCGGTTTCTCCCAAGTCGGCGGTTGTTGGTGTCGAAAGACCCGAAGCGCTAGTCTTTCCGGACCGCGTTTCACCCTGATCCGGCGTCGGGCTTCGCTTCATCCAGTGCATGGAAGACGACTATTATTCGATTGACTCCATCCTCTCTGAGAACCAGGTACTTGCCTTGTTGTCCGTCTATGTCGTGCATGTGTATATACCCTACGTTCACACAGAAAATACAATGTACCTTCAAGGTTGACATTCCCGACATGGGCCACCTCGACGGAGGCCGCGAACGCGACGTATGCCCAGCAAAATGTCCTTGCACCCGTCTCTTCCCTTCTCACTCCCAACGCCTTCGTCGTGTCAGATCAAAGCACAGAGCAAAGTCCAGCTGCCCCTCTGGCTCGCCTTCATTCTCATCTATTCGTGCGTCTGTGGGTGCACGGATGGCTATGTCTCATTATTCACCCATCCTCTCTGTTGTTGGCAGGGATTACGCGGATTTCACGGTTCCACCTCCGTTTGGCTCGCGCGTGCGGAACGCGCTCAATGCCGAGTCTAAGAGCGTGAGGCTCTCCGCGTTGGTGGGCGCAGGTGGCCTCTGGTATGGGTTCGGAAAGATAATCATGCGACTGTAAGTCCTCACTCGTACGCGAGAGTCGGGGCTCTATTTATCGACGCCTCGCCTCCCCACCACCCTCGTCTATCACTCCCCCCCGCAGCCTCGACGAAGCGCAAGCCAACGATTTATCAGGGCTGCTCACAAAGGCGCGTCACCCGACCGACATCTTTTCGTCGCCATTCTGACTGACCGACCGACTCACTGACCCGACACACGCGTTCTCAACCCGCCAGACGTTTCGAAACCGTCTCGTAGAGGTCATCGACCAGGCGCAGCATTTCGCCGCGCTCGGGCCTGCAATGACAGGCGCGGGCGGTCAATCCGGCGACGCGGCGCTGATGTTCAGGGAGGGCCTCGAAGTGACCGAGCGAGAGCGTGGGTTTCCCAATTTACGCTTTCTTCTTTCCGAGGCGGGCGTGCTGACACCGGATCAAACCGAAAAATAAAGTATTTTTGCTAGCGCAAGAGAGTGCAAAGAAGACGAAGCAGTGGTACGAAGCTACGGATAGGTTGAGGAGGTGACAGCGCATCCCCCTCTCTGCCACGCAAGAAGGAGAGGTTATCACTGCGACTTTTTGGTCTCTGGGTCTGTACCCTGTAACGCATTGCTAGGATCTGGCGCCGCCGCGTTTTGTAGTTCATTCACGAACCTGTTGTACATCTGTCATTATTTGCAAAAGGAGTTGGAGGAACCCTTGGTTGTTCGCTCACCATTTTATGCTCGCCCAAAGAGCAAGTTCGATAAAAAGCAGCGCGATCAGGTGGACGTTACCGCCGGTGACAATGACGAGCGAGAGCAAAGTCAAGGCGAGCAATGCTAGGACGCCGTCGACGACAAGCAGAAATGCCGGGTCTAGGGATGAACCAGGCGTGAGGATGTTGGAAAAAAAGTCATTTTCCGACGATGACGCTTGCTGAGACGGAGTGTCCTTGTCGTGAGTTGATTCATCCATCAAAGCTACAACTGAAGGTGGAGGCACTTGTCACCTGATTTCAAATACATTAAAGTGCCTACATTATATTACACGAAATTATAAGCTCTAAGTGAAACATTGACTAATCTGCAATGCAATACAATGTACATCGTGCAAATGACCAAATGACGGTGTCCAGAAATCACACGGATATGACCGAGGCATGCGGTGCGTGGTGGTGGGCAGGTCTAGCGTCGTACGCGGGAGGTGCGTCACCCAGCACGCTTTCATGTCCAGACACGAGGCGCTCGTACGCAAGCGTCCTCTCTAACAGCTCGTTCGGATCCTCCCCGAACGGCGTGGGTATAACCGGGCTCGCTTCGACCCGCGACCGGTCGCCCTCGCGCGCGCGTCGTTTGCGCTCTGCCACACACGGACACGAGGGCGCACGCGGTGTAAGCACCGCGCTATCGTCGAGGGTCTCAGAGTAGCGCGGCAGCGCGATGTATTCCGCGCGTGCGTAACACTGTCCGTGAGGCGATACGCGATATGTCAGCGTGGGGTCTGAGGAGATGAAGAGAGGGCAACGCACAGAGAGGATATGCACGGGCGCGCGCACGATGACCTCGAAAAGCTTGCGCTTGTTCGTCTTGGCATCCAAAGCGGCGTCGTCTCCCCGCGCGAGACGCATGGTGAAGCGCAGCATGTGGGTGACATGTATGGCACTGTCTCCGCTCCGGCTTGTCGGATGAAGCAACCCACAGTCAGCCGGGAGCTGCAGGACAGCACGAAGGGGCCAGGGACCAGGCCCCAAGAGCTCCGATACTACGTTCGATGCATTAGCGCCCAAGCGTCGGACCGAAGCGAGTGGTGAATTCTCAAAAGCAAGTGGGTCATCGGAGCTCAACGGCAGCAATGGTTTTGCCTCGTCATCGTGCTGCAGGTTCAGGAGGGGAATGGCGCTAGTGACGGTACGTGTCATGTTCACCCCACTGACATAGCTCTCTACACGCTCTGGGGATGAAATAAAATTGTCTGAGCAAGCGAATTGCAGAATACAGGAAGGTCATTTACCTTCTATGTCGACCGCGAGTTTATACATCCGAATCTTGGCCAACGGCATAAACATCATCTTGACTTTGAAAGAGGCGCCAACGGGGAAAACCTTTCCTGAAACCTTGAACAGGTACTGCAGCTGATCGCTCCAAGCCTTCTCGATGAGGATATCCCCTGTCGTCTCGATGTCTGCATCAGCAGGCACCGAAACAACCTGCACTTCGCGAGTGGTGGTGAGGTTTGAAGTGAACACGCCTGGCCGCCGAACCTTGGCCACAAGCTTCCATGTTACGAAACCGCCTTCACAATCCAATGATGCTGGCATGTGTGACGGGATCTCGAAAGAAATGGGGAACGTATACGTCCCTATTCCTAGAGTTAGACCGGCAACAGGCGGCGACCATCGGAAGGAGACAGACCTTTCCTAAACTCCTGCCATCCGTCTCCGACTTCCTTATGCTCCTCATCTAGCCTGAGACCTTCTCCCTTCCTCCCCAAGGTATGGTGCGGAAATAAGCCATGACGTTTCGCATTATTCTTCTCCCGGCCACGCTCTCTTCCGTTCGAGTGCGGACTCTCCGATCGACCCTCATCGTGGACCGGCGAGCCTGGACGCGAGCCCCTTCCGAAAATAGAACCGAGGTTTATGGATCCGTGTGATCGGTGACTTTTGGTAGCCTGACTGTCAGGGCCTGGTGATCCGGCAATGCTCCGACTATGGCGGCTTGACGAGCGAGACAATGTCTGGAACTCCTCCGAATTACCCGCGCGGGAGTGGCCAAAGGGCCTACGGGGGTGAACGTCTGTCAAGGGTTCAGCGAGAGATTAGGGTAGCAGATGAAGGTGGGGCCTACGAGCAGCGGCGGGCGGCGTCTCAACATGCGGAAATGACGCATTTGAGGCAGTAGGCGATTCGACGAATTGAGTAGAAGTGGACGTATAAACCGTCGCTTCCTCTTCTGTCGTCGGGGGGAAAGAAAGCGGTGAAGGTGCCAGTGGGCGGTTAACATGCGCTACGGGATCGCGCTGGAAGACTAGGTGGTCTGCACTTGAGCGTCTTCGGAGGCGCATTCTCCGGGAAGTATCACCAGCAGCATGGGGAAGGACTGGAGCTGGTAGAGCGGGTTCGACTTGAGGTGGGGGAGGTGGGGATTGGTGGCGTTCGCTCTCGGTAGCATCGTAGAATCCGCAGGGGTCGACTGAGTGGGACCGCCTTGCGGAGGGCGAGGACGCAGCGCGGAAGAATACCTGGGTAGCGCTGAAGAATTTGCGCTCCTCCGATGTCCCCAGTCCTGGAACAGTTCAGGAAGAGTCAAAGGAGGAGTGAGTGAGCATAGGACAGACCCTCGGACCAAGAAGAAAAAGATGTCGCTTGTAGTTCCACTTGGATGCATGAAATCCTGCTGGCCTTGGACAGATCCAAGGCCAGTAGACCCCTCACGACGGATGGAGGGGCGACTCCTCCGGGCAGGGACTGTGCTCCTGCAATATCAACGGTGCGAAGGATGACGAGGGGCTCCGTTAGGGTGATCGTGAGGGAACTCTTTGAGGGGGTCGACATGGCGAGTTGCATAGAGGATGGGATCGAGACAGGGACACTCGAGCGCGCATTCTTATTAACGGCCACAGGTCGAGGTGTTGAGCAGATAACCAACCCGGAATTGTCCGCACCGGGACGACGATGATGCGAATGAGTCATTCATTTACACATATCACCCCTCCGACATCGTCAAACACCCGTCGCTCTCCATTCATTCGCCTCCATTTCAATACGACATCATCTCCTCCATCATCTCCTCGGACCGTCTCTCGCAGACGCAACATGTACGTGAAAGACCCCGAGCATTCATCTGAGCATATGAAATGAAATTACGAGAGGGCGTAAACCGTTCGCAAACGCACTGGACTCGAATGTGCCAACCCATTCAAAATAATGAAACATCAAAAACGCCACTCGATAACACGTATCGGTTTGTCCTCCACCGAGATCCGCGTCCGTCGGCACATGTGTGGGTGGTTTCAAGACTGGCAGCTTCAAAGAATCCAACCGAGAATCCATGACGACCAGACATACATGAGGTCTGCGAACCTGTCTATCTTTAAAGAGTTCAAGCTTCGAACGGCAGTGACTTACCGAGACGCTTGGTCTGAGAAGAATCTCAATGTACTGAGCGCATGGGAAACCAGGGTCAAGTACGAAGCGAGGTTGTGACTGTTCACGCGTATCAATACACCCCTTCTGATGCCATGACCGTAGGCCTAGAGAGGAATAGTTACGGGCCAGGGGCGTCCCCGTCAAGAAAGTAGGACGAAAACTCGTGAAGCACCACGAGACAAAGCGACGCGATTTCTAGCTGAGAAGGTGCTGTTTCAGGCTGTGGGGGCCTGAGCATCGAGAGAGCCAACGAGGCATGAACCGGGCTTTGGGGGTAGCTGAGTGCAGGTGCTTAGCCCGTAGGTGCATAGAACCACGAATGATACAAACAAGATATCTACGCGGGATAGCACCTCTGAGACGGCGCCATAGCCCCCGCATTCGTTGAGCCAGTCATCGTTGAGATCCCGCAGAGCAGCGACGAAGTTGTCGCGGGACGGCGTCAGGAGCACGGCCCTCGAACCTGGTCGACTCGCGAGGTGCGTCAAGCAAAGGTGGATGGGCGCCGAGGCGTGATACGGCCCTTTGAGAAGCAGAGTCGTAAACTCGGGCAGTGTGGGGCTCGGGAGCGGAAACAGGGAGGTCATCTCGTCACTGCCGTAGCACTTCGTTTCCGTCGTCGTCGTCGGGTGTCAACTTAACTCCACACACGAGCGCCGCGTGCTGCGCTGGTCCCATGCACCCGTTTGCGACCTATGTCCTGCGTAGCTATTACAAGGCTACTGGCTGGAACGAAGACAACTTGTACGCAAACTTTACGAGGTCCTCCAATGGTACGCCTCGTCCTTTCCTCGTCGAGGATGCAGACCCCGACCGTCGTCCTCACCAGCCGTCCTCGACTTCACCGTCCCCCGCGGCCTGCATCTCTCCATATCAAAGTCCCCAAACTCGTCGTTCCAGACGACGTATTCTATGAATGCGCTTCCCTCGCTGAACGGCTCCGTGGGCTATATCTTCACGTCTTGCGACCTCGACATAAAGAATTCGGAAAATGTCTGTTTCAAAGACATGGTCGATCGCTTCAAGGTCTACGACCAGCCTCGGAGGCCTAGTCCCAGAGAAGAAATATTCCTCGCTGGTGAACGTGTTGATACCCGTGGTACGTGAGTACGCATACCTCACCATCCTCGCTATCTCCCAACCGGCCTCCAGATCACCTCCTCTACGGTCGTCTCTACGTCCCCACAGGCCGCCTTGATGCCCTGTACTCCACAAGGCTGTCATCCACCCTACAGGCTCTCGTCGCCGCCATCTCCGATCCGCGCGCGGACCTCAAGCAATCGCAATCGACGCGCACAGCGTCCTCCCCGAGCAACATCATGTTCAATCTCCAGCACGACACGGGCCGCTGGTGCACCGAGTACACGTACAGCGCCGAGGACAGCATGCTCGGCATCCGGTTGCTCCACAACTTTGGCAAGCTCGCACCGACCTCGCCCTCCGGGAGCGCCGTCGACGGGACGCGGATCAAGATGAAGAAGAGGATAGACGAGGAGGATGCGATGGAAGGCGGCCTCAAGGGCAGGATCTCTGCCGGCGCCGAGGTCTACTTCAGCGCGAAGGAGAAGAGCGCAGGAGGTCCGTAACACCTCTCGTCATCGTGCTCACTCATACCCCCCGCATGAAGATAGTCCTCTGACCTGATCAACGTTCGGCAGTGTCGACGGGTATTCGATTCACAACTTTCCCAGACACGACGGCGACCCAGTCATCAGAGTCCACGGATTTCTCATCACCGTCAGCACCTTCCTCTCTCTCTTCCTCCCCCGTTTCCGAACCACCGACCACGATCACGGCCCTCTTCAACCCGATGATGGGCCACATGTCTGGCGCATACACCGCGCAGGTGTCCAGGGACCTCTCCCTGAGCACACGATTCGACTTCAACGTCTACAGCTACGAAAGCGAATGGACGATGGGAGCCGAGTGGTGGCTCCGACGGTCACGGTCAAAGCCAGTCTCGGATGGGACGGCCGACGACACGTTCGCAATATCAGAGGCGCACACATCGCCGTACGACGTCACTGGCGTCGTCAAAGCTCGGGCCTCAACATCCAATGTAGGTTCCTTTATCATGATCTAGTGAGAGGTCTTAGCTTTAACCTCTCTTCCGTTGCAGGACATTGCGCTACTCTGGGAGGGTCGGTTGAAGAACGTTTTGGTTGGCTTGGGCGTCGCGTCCAATTTGTCCAGTGGCGCCAAACCGATCAAATCGTTCGGCCTCGAGCTGTCTTATTTCAGTTCCGGGTAGTAGAGGTGTCACAGATGGGGCTGATTTATTACTGTAGCCTATGAGATTACAATTCAAATCTGTTTAAAAACGACCGCTTCCCCCGCAAATTCGGTCGTGATGTGTCGAGAGCTAACGAAAAGTACACAATTATGCAAGCACAGCAGCGAAATCAGATGGCACAAGAAGCAGCGGGGTATCAGACCCGAATCGAAGGGGAAAGTTCCAAGAGACGAAACGCGATTTAGGGTGTTCGAGGCTTCGTAGAGATAGTTGGAGCAGTTGAGAGAGAAGATATGCGCAAGATCGCGGTAACTATCATTCAGACGACGTTGCCGAGTTCGTCACGGTGACCTCCCTCTTAGGGAGCGAAGTTCCGAGCGACTTCGCGAGCCTCGTCAAGCCATCCATCGTGATGACCGGACGACTGTGCTGCCGACGGTGGGTCACAGGGGAGGACTGCGTACGCCCATGGTGCGGCCCTTTG
>Ga0137397_10000133_pt1 | contig 48803 bp, 43 predicted proteins | sample czorhiz116metaG_FD_106658 | JGI IMG/M metagenome (GOLD analysis project Ga0137397, IMG submission 106658) | Vadose zone soil microbial communities from Angelo Coast Range Reserve, California, USA - czorhiz1.16 metaG | ecosystem: Environmental > Terrestrial > Soil > Vadose zone | place: USA... | reverse complement strand
AGTGCGGCGATCCCGACGACGAGCGTCAGACGGAGCATGAACCCCCCAAACCAGAACCTAGAAATCAATCTTGATGGTCTCTTCGCTGCCCGGGTCCACTTTTTTGTCTTTCTTCGGCTTGCGAGCCGTCGGCACCGGAGTGGCGGCAAGGACCTTCGGCTCGGCGACGAGCTTCGCTTGCACCGTCTGCGAAGCGTCGGCGAACACGTCGCTGACCTGAGGATTCGGCAGGTAGCCCGCCTTGCGGAACTCGACGTGTACCTTGGTGTTCTTCGGCACGTCGAAGTTGAAGGGGGTCGCGCCTTGCTTCTTGCCGCCGTTCCAGCTCGCCTCGACGTCTGCCCCGCCCGGATCCGACCAGACGAAGAGCGTCACGTTCTGCGCGATCTCGGGCGGCCTGGCGCTGTCCGCCGCGCGCGCGGCGGCGGCTTGCCTCTCCGCCTCGCGCTGCGCGCGCTCCGCCTCGTGCCGCATGGACTCGCCGAACTGCCTGCGTGAGTCCCACACCATGTACCCGATGCCGGCCAGCGCCAGGGTCAGGACCACCACGACGCCGGCGATCAACGGCAGGTGCGAGCGCTGGGGAGCGCGCTCGACCATCGCCCCCGGCGGCGAGGTGGGCCTCGCCGGAGTGGCGTGCCGCGGGCGCGCGAGATTGGGCGAAGGCGTCGGCGGCGAGGGCTTGCGCGTGAGCGGGCGCGGCGGCGGCGTCGGCTGGGCCAGCCCCGGATTGGAGCGCGCCATCGCCATCTCGTCGGCGGTGGCGAGAGGCAGCTCGTGCCCGATCCCCAGGTGATCCATGCAGGCGGCGATCGCCTGCCGGAGCTGCTCCATGCTCTGGTACCGGTCCTCCTGCTTCTTCGCCAGGCACTTGAGGACGACCCCGGACCATTCTTGCGGAAGCAGCGGGTTGAGCAGGACGGGGTCGGGCGGCGCCAGCTGGAGGTGCCCGATGAGCACCTCGCCGAAGCTCGTCCCCGGGAAGGGCAGCTTGCCCGTCGCCAACTGGAAGAGGATGACGCCCAGCGAATAGACGTCGCTGCGGGCGTCGATGCTGCTCGTCATCCCCCCCGCCTGCTCCGGCGACATGTACGCCGGCGTGCCCATCACCATCCCGGTCTGCGTCTTGCCGGTCGACTGGCCCGACCCTGGATCGGTGAGCTTGGCGATGCCGAAGTCCACCACCTTGACGAAGTGCCGGCGGCCCTTGTGGATGGTGAGGTAGATGTTGTCGGGCTTGAGATCGCGGTGGATGATCCCGCGCTCGTGCGCGGCGGAGAGCGCCTCGCAGATCTGGAGCAGGATCGGCCCCACCGTCTCCACCGGCACCGGAGTGCCCGGGTCGGCGAGCTCCTGGAGGGGTTTCCCGTTCAGGAACTCCATCACGAAGTAGTGCCGGTTGTCCTCGGTGACGTTGAGGTCGAGGATCTTGAGGATGTTGTCGTGGCCGATCACGTTGACCGCGCGCGCTTCGTTGAAGAAGCGATCGACGATCTTCTTGTCGGCGGAGAACTGCGGGTGCAGGAACTTGATGGCGACGCGCGAGCCGATCCCCGGGTGCTCGGCCATGTACACCGAGCCCATCCCGCCCTTGCCCAGCACGCGCGTCACGCGGTAGGAGCCGATGCTGCGGCCGATCAACTCGTCGTCGGGCTCCAGGGCGGTCAAGTCGAGGCCGTCCTCGGGGCAATGCAGGATCTCGTCCTCGTACGTAGTGGCGCACTCGGGGCAGGTCCGGGACACGAGTTCTCTCCGCGCGTGAGGCCAGACCGCGACGCGAAGCCGGAAACCGAGGGGGCCCGCAAGGCCCCCTGCCCCCCGAGCGCGCGCGCGCCTGCTCGGACAGTCGACACCCCGTGGGGCGCTGCTGTCAAGCGGCCGTTTTCAGCAGGACTGGAAGTACTTGCACGCCGGCGTAAGCGCGGCGGCACCTACTACTTCAGGGCATCGGCGATGTCGATCAGCCCATCGTTGGGAAGATCGCTCTTCTTCTTCCTCGGCGGCGCCTTGCGGGCGGCGCGCTCCGGCTCGCGCTGCGGGGGCGGTGTGGGTGAGGCGATGGCGACCGCCGTCAATTTCGCGCTGACGGTCTGCGCGACGTCGGCGACGAGGTCCGCCTGGTAGGGGAGGTACCCCGACTTGGTGATCTCGATGTGGACCTTCGCGTTCCGCGGGGCCTCGATGGAGAGGGGCGCGGTCCCGTCCTTCTCGCCGCCCTTCCAGCTCGCTTGCACGCGCGCCTCGACCGGGTCGCTCACCACCACCACGTAGACCGGCTCGGGCTCGGGCTGCGGCGGCGCCGGCTGGACCGCCGCGTTGCGCGTCTTGACCACTTCGCCGGCGGCGCGCGTCGCTTCCTGCGCCGCGGTCAGCGACTTGCTCACGACGTAACCGCCCGCGCCGAGCAGCAGCAGGACGGCGGAGGCGACACCCACGACCAGCGGCGCGCGGCTCTTTCGCAGCGCGGTCGCAGGGAGCGTCGGCTGCTCCTCCGGTTCCTGCGCGCGGGCCTGCGGCCTGCCGGGCGCCGGCCGCGGCCGTCCCGGGGTGGAAGCCCGCGGCCGGGAAACCGGCTGCGACCGGCCGGGCGCGCTGCGCCGCGCTCCGCCGCGCGGGTCGGTGGAGCGGCCCGGCTGCGAAGGCGTGCGCGCCCCCGGGTTGGACGGCGATCCGCGCGAGGCGATGGTGTCCATGTCCTCGCTCTTGTCGGCGGGCGGCAGCTCGCTGCTGATGCCGAGCTGGCCCATGACGCGCGAGATCGCATCGTGCAGCTGCTCCATGCTCTGGAAGCGGTCCTCCTGCCGCTTCTGCAGCGTGCGCAGGATGACGGTCTGGTACGCCTCCGGGACTGCCGGGTTCAGGTCGCGGGGCAGCGGCGGCGGCAGCTGGATGTGGCCGATCAGCACCTCGCCGAAAGCGGCGCCGGGGAACGGCAGCCTGCCGGTGGCGAGCTGGAACATCATCACGCCCAGCGAGTAGACGTCGCTGCGCGCATCGATGAGCTGGGTGCGGCCGCCGGCCTGCTCCGGGGACATGTACGCCGGCGTGCCCATCACCATGCCGGTCTGCGTGCTGCCGGTGGAGACGCCCTCGGCGTTGGTCAGCTTGGCGATGCCGAAGTCCACCACCTTGACGAAGTTCTTCTTCCCCTTGAGCGCGATCAGATAGACGTTGTCGGGCTTCAGGTCGCGGTGGACGATGCCCGCCTCGTGCGCGGCACCCAGGGCGTCGCAGACCTGGAGCACGATGGGCCCCGCCACTTGCAGGGGCACCGGGCCGCCGCCCTTGAGCAGGCTCTGCAGTGGCCGCCCGTGGAGGAACTCCATCACGAAGTAGTGGCGGTTGTCGTCGGTGACGTCGAGGTCGAGGATCTTGAGGATGTTGTCGTGACCGATGACGTTGACCGCGCGCGCCTCGTTGAAGAAGCGGTCGACGATCTTCTCGTCGTGCGAGTATTGCGGGTGGAGGAACTTGATCGCGACCTTCGAGCCGATCGCCGGATGCTCGGCCATGTAGACCGAGCCCATCCCGCCCTTTCCGAGCAACTTGACCACGCGGTAGGAGCCGACGAGGTGCCCGATCAGATCGTCAGCCACGCCGCCGGTCAGGCTGACGCCGTCCTCCGGGCAATGCAGGACGTCGTCCTCGTAGGTGTTGTTGCAGTCGGGGCAGGTGCGGGACACAGGAACTCCAGTTGAATCGCCAGGCTGCACTGCTGTCAAGCAACCGCCCGCGCCTTTTTTTGCCGGGTTATGCTGAGGCCGGCATGCGCTTCGCCAAGCTGCACGGGCTGGGAAATGATTTCGTCCTGCTCGACCTGCGCGGGCAGCCGGGGGCGACGCCGCCCTCGCCCCAGCGCGCCGCGGAACTGTGCGACCGGCATCAAGGAATCGGGGCGGACGGCGTCCTGACGTTGCTCGACGGCGACCGATTCGTCATCCACAACGCGGACGGGTCGGTGCCGGAGATGTGCGGAAACGGTGCGCGCTGTGCCGCGCTCTGGATCGCCACCGGCGGAGGTGCGCGTCCCGCGCGCGCGCGCGTCGTGCTGCAGACCGACGCGGGGCCGCGGCCCTGCGCGGTGGAGGCGGAATCGGGTTCTTTCGGCCAGGTCGAGGTCGAGATGGGCGAGGCCCAGGTGGGCGCCCCGCGCGAGCTATCCGGGGGCTTCACGGCGGTGCCGGTGTCGACGGGCAATCCGCACCGCGTGGTCTTCACCGAAGGCGAGCTGCGCGTCCTGGCCGCGCGCCACGGGTCCGCGCTCTGCCGCGCGGAGGACGCGAACATCGAGTTCGTCTCTCGCGTCGGGCCGGCGCGCTACGCCGCGGTCGTCTGGGAGCGCGGCGCGGGACTCACCCAGGCCTGCGGCACGGGCGCCTGCGCCGTGGCCGCCGCCGCCATGGCCCGCGGAGACGTGGAGCCCTCCGCTGAAGTGATCGTCGAATTGCCGGGCGGCGCCCTCTCCATCCACCGCGATCCATTGACCGGCCATCTCCTGATGCGCGGCCCCGCCCAACTCGTCTTCACCGGCACCCTCCCCGACTGACCCCCCGCCATCGAGGAACTAGAAACGTTTCACGCAGAGCGCGCGGAGGGCGCAGAGTTTTTTGATCCAAATCACCTCTGCGCTCTCTGCGGGCTCTGCGTGAAACCAGAAGTCCGGCGCGGCTACTGGACGACAGTCCCCCCGTCCTGAGCTTTTGCGGGCGGCTTTGCTCCAGCGGGAGCCCGCGGGGCCGAGGCCGGTGGCGCTGGGGTGGGGTGGGGTTTGGATTGGGAGGAGTCTTCGAGGAGGCCCTGGATGCCTTCCAATTCGCGGAGCATGGGGCCGGCTTCGAGGGCGTGCTCGCCGCCGCCCTCCTCGACGGACTGGAGCTTGCGGCGGGCGGAGAGGACCAGCTTCGCCGCCTGGAGCAGCTCCTGCCGGGCGGCGGTGAACGCCAGCTCGCCGCGAAGTCCGGCGAGCTGCTGATGCTGCTCTGCGGTGAGGCCGGGCAGCGCGTTCGCGCGCTCGACCAGCCGCCCCGCTTCGGCGATCGACTTCTCCTCGCCCTTCTGCGCATTCGCGCGCGCCCAGGGCACCATCAGATCGAAGAGCGCCCGATCGAGCGCCGTCTGGTCCTCGAACTCCTGCTCGGAGACCTTGGCGCCCTGCGGGATGGGGATCGGCCCGTAGACCTTGCCGAGCTGCGGGTCGTCGGCGGCGATGTTCGCCATTCCCAGGGGGAAGAAGCGCCCCTTGGAGATGGTGAGCACCGACTCGTCGGGCCGCCAGGCGAAGCGGCGCAGGTTGCGCTCCGACGCGAGCCACCAGACCGCGGCGAGGAGGCCCAGCACCAGGAGCCAGAGGACCAGCTTGGAGAGACCGCCGCCGCGGCGCGCGGGCTGCGTCTGCGCGTCCGCCATTCAGGCCCCCTTCACCGCGCCGATGAACGGCAGGTTGCGGTACTTCTCGCCCGAGTCGAGCCCGTAGCCGACCACGAACAGGTCCGGCACGGTGAAGCCCAGGTACTGGATGGGGATGCGCGTGCGCAGGCGCGAGGGCTTCTGCAGGAGCGCGCAGATCTTCACCGACGCGGGCCGCCGGGTGGACAGGTTGTCGAGGAGGTACCGCATGGTGAGGCCCGTATCGACGATGTCCTCCACGATGAGCACGTGCTTGGCCTCGATGGGCCGGGTCAGGTCCGAGGTGATCTTCACCACGCCCGAGCTCTCGGTCTCCTCGCCATAGCTGGAGAGCCCGATGAAGTCGACCGAGAGCGGCAGGTCGATCAGGCGCGCCAGGTCGCTGACGAAGACGAACGCCCCCTTGAGGACGCCGACCAGCACCAGATCCTTGCCCCGGTGGTCGCGCTCGATCTCCGCGGCCATCTCCCGGACCCGGGCGGCGATCTGCTGCTGCGTGTACAGGACCTCGAGCTCGTCACCCAGCTTCATCAGATCTCCTCGGGACTCACACGTACGCGTTGTTCATCAGCTCGCCGAATCCGCCGCCGCCCGGAACGATGTACTGCCGATCGTCCAGCCCGCGCTCCCGCTCCCACAGCGTGCCAGGGACGGTGTCGAAGACCTCGGGCGGGGAAAGCCCCCGGTCGAGGCGCAGGGCGTAGATCAGCGTCCCGGGGTGCTGCGCGGTGACGCGCTTCACGTACTCGGGAGTGACGATGAGGTGCGCGGCGATCACCTTGCGCGGCGCGCCCACCTGGGTCTTGTAGGCGTCTAGCGCGGTGCAGATCGAGCCGCCGGTGGCGCCCATCGGATCGGGGAAGATCAGGATGGCGTCGTCCACGTCGCCGCCGATCTTGCTGCCCGAGATGCGGGCGCCGATCACCCTCGAGGCCTCGTCCAGCACGCGGGCCATGACGAAGTGGTCCTGCCGGACCAGGCGCGGGTCGAGCAGCGTGTTGAGGAAGTCGTAGGCGATCTGCGAGGGCAAGGTGCCGGCGCGCGCGATGTTCACGGTGATGACCCGCACCTCCGGGTCGATGGTCTCGCCGTGGAACACCCCGTGCGGGGTGTGGTCGATCATGCGGGTGGGAGTGGCGGCCGCGCGCCGGGGGAACTCCGCGTTGACGACGACCCGGAGCAGGTCGCGATAGAGCTCGCCCACCAGGCGGTTGATCTCCGGCTGGTTGGTCCCCTTGGCGCACAGCTTCGCCAGCTGGGTGAGCGCGAGCGGCTCGGCGAGCACGTGCACCGAGGGCCCATAGCGGTGCGGCATCTCGGGCGCGCGGTAGGGGATGTCGTCGTACGCGTGGTCGCGCATGGACAGCCTCCGTCAACTCCCCTGGGGTCCGGCTCGCTTCAGGAAGGGGAAGAGCTCCTGCTCGGGCGGTGCCGTGGCGGGCCGCGGCGCGGGCGAGAAGCACTTGCGGCAGCCCGAGAACATCGGCCCGCAGATGACCTCCAGCGTGCCCATCAGCGCGGCGACCCTCCCTCTGGGCCGCCGGCCGGGGTCCTGCCGCGGTCGCGGCGGAACCGCAGCGAGAGGCTCGCGTCGACGCCCTCGGGGACCGGCCGCGCCAGGAGCAACGCGTCGCGCAGCGCCGCCATCCGGTCGGCCACCATCCGGGCCCCGGTGCTGACCATGCCGCCCTCCCCCTCGGCGGCGGCCTGGAGCGAGCGCAACAGGCCCTGCACGTCGAACCACCCCACCTGGTCGCGCGGGGAATCGAACCCGGAGACGCCGGCCTCCTTGAGCTGGTCGCTCAGTGTGCGCGCCCCCGGCTCGGGCGCCAGCGCCAGCCCGATGGGGCCGAGCCGCGAAGGACGCGGAAGCGGCGGCGCGCGGCGGCGGCTACCGCGGCCGCGGCGGGGCGGCGGCGCCGGCTCGGGCTCCTCCTCGTCCTGCGGCAGGCCACCGACAGCGAAGTAGAAGAACCCGTCCTTCACCGCGGCCATGGCCGCGCCGCCGCCGAGCTTCCACAGCGTGGTCCCTCCGATCGGCACGCGCTGCGCCGGGCTGACCTTCCGGTCGATCGCCTGCTGCAGCGTGCGCGCCCGCTCCGGCGCGAGCTCCGCGGCGACCAGGAAGCCCGAACGGTCGAACGCGCTCACCTCTTCCCCCAGCACCGCTTCCAGGAGCGCGGCGGCGTCGAGGTACAGCGCGATGCCGAAATTGCCGGTGAAGGCCGGCAGGAGGTCCTTCTCCAGATCGAGGCCGGTCAGCTCCTCGGCGCGCTCGCGCGCGCGATTGGCGTCCGCCTGGCTCGCCTTGAGCAGCTCGCGCCAGAGGGCGTCCGGCCGGCCGGACAGCTTCATGTACGCGGCGGGACCCTTGGGGAGGCGGGCAGCGAGGTCCGGCGGCGGCTTGAGCGGGGTGAACGTCTTCTGCAGCTCCTCGCCGGACAGACGGCGCGGCTGCGCGAAGAGCTTCATCTGCAGGGCTTCGGCACCGTCGAGGAGCGAGAAGGCGGCCAGGCCGAGCTGGGTGGCGAAGCGGCCCTGCCGGTCCTTCTCCGACGGCCTCGAGAAGAATACCGCGTCGCCCTGGCCCACGTGCTGGAGCGCGAGCTGCCAGGCCGGATCCGCCGCCAATCCGCCCGAGGGGGGAAGCGCGATCGCCCCGCGCAGCGCGAGCGTCGGATCGGTGAGCCCCGGCAGGCGCAGGTAGAGGTACCCGTACCGGAGCACCACCGCGACCTGCTCGCCGCCGCGCCCCGCGCCGAGCAGGACCGCGACGCCGTTCTGCGTCCGCGTGTCGGTCAGCTGGAACGGTCCGCCGGCGAAGCGCCCTTCCGAGGCGCGCGAAAGCAGGCGCCTCACCGCCGTCAGGGCCTTCGCGTCGTCGCTGGTGCCGACGGCGGCCACCAGCGCCTCCGGGTCCTGCGGCACGGTGAACAGCGCCAGGCCCTCGTCGGGATCGAAGCCGTGCTCCTGCGCGGCACCGGCGTCGAGGGCCTCGAATCCGAGCGCATCGGACAGCTCGGCCGCGGTCTCGTCGAAGACGTCGCTCAGCGCGAGCTTCGCCGCGGTCGCCCGGTGCACGTTGACGCGCTCCCACGGGCGCTCCTGCACCCAGGCGGCGCGCACGTCGGCCGGCACCGCCGCCGGGACGGGACGGCGCAGCACCGTCACCTTCGCGCCGGCGCTCCGCTTCTGCCCGTCGGCGTCCACCACCGTCTCGGTGACGCGGTACGCGCCGGCGCGCGGGAAGGCGTGCTCCACGCGCGCCCCTTCGGCGGGCGGGGTGCCGTCGCCGAAGTCCCACACCACGCGGGTGCCTTTGGGCAGGTCCTGGTCGGACCCGAACACGACCGGCACTCCCGAGACGACCGTGCGGTCCTCGCCCGGCGCCGGCGCCACGTGCCGGGCGCAGGCCGCGACCAAGAGCAGCGCCCCGCAGGCGAGTCGGCTCGGCATGGCGCTCCCATCTACCACAGCGCTAGAACCGCATCAGGACGTTGGCGTTGGCGCCGCCGAATCGGGCATTGCGGATTTCCCAGGAGAGGAGCGCGCGGAACGAGACCGGGCCCAGGGACAGGTCGCACGAGCCGTAGAGCTTGTCCTCGTAGGGAGCCCTGTCGAGCGCGGGACCACCGCCCGTCCGGCGCAGCACCGGGAGGGCGAACACGTAGCCCAGCTCCCAGAGGGCATTTCCGTCTTCCCGCTGCGCGGCGACCCGCGCAGCCGGCTCTCGCCGGGTGATCCTGAAGGGCACGCCGTCGCTGTCTCCCAGGGCCTCGCCGGAGAGCGCCCGCACTCCGAGGCGGGGCCGCCAGCCCGTTCCGGCCAGCGGCGGCAGCAGGCCCTCGAGGCGCAGCGCCGCGACCGTCTGGCGCAGCGCCGACGACGCGCCCACCTGGGTGCGCGCCTCGTGGGTGCGGAGGACGTCCAGACGCGCGTCCAGCTCCAGCCTGGGGATGGCGTAGCGGCCGTGGACCGACAGCTCGCGCCGGGAGCCTGCCTCGAACGTGACGAGGGGCGCGCCGGGAAAGCTCGTCTCGCTCTCGGTGGTGGCATCGAGGGCGCCCCTGACCGACCACGCCCCCTCCTCCCAGCGCGCTTGCGCCTGCACGTGCAGCACCGGCGAGGCGCGCGTCCCCCCGTCGAGGTTTGTCCGGTTGTAGAGGAACTGGTCGGCGACGACGCGGGCGAGCAGGTACCGGCGGCGCGACTCGCTGACGAGAAGCACGCTGCCTCCCACGCCGTAGTCCTGCTTCCGGGCCGCAGGGACCCCGGAGGCGCCGAGCCAGAGGCCCGGGGCGACCCTCACCAGGAGGTCGGCCACCGCGCGCGTCACCCGGCCTCGAGGATCGCGGTCGTTGCGCAGCTCCCCGTGGAGCGAGAAGCGCGAGGCGAGGCCGAGGTTCACCACTCCGCGCTCGACCGCGTCGTAGCCGCCGCCCTCGATACTGCCGAGGTCGATCCAGGCGATCCCGCGCTGGGCGATCTGCCCGGCTTCCCACTGCGCCAGGCGGCGCGGCGTGAGCTGGTACGTGTCCTCGTGCAGGTAGAACATCGGGTCGTCGAGCGCTCCGGCCGACGCGGCGCACGCGACCAGCGCGGCGAGCAGGGCGACGCGCATCAGAAGATCACCTGGAGCCCGCCGCTGAATCCTCCGAAGGCGCCGGTGGTCACCTGGTGGCTGATGAGGAAGTGCAGCCACACGCCTTCCCGCGGCGCCCAGCGGACCGTGCCGTACGCCTTGTCCCCCCACCGGTCGAGCGAGGCGCCCGCGAGGTCCTGCGCGCTGTGGACCCGGACGTAACCTGCCTCGAAGGTCCACTCCTCGAGCGGGGTCCAGACCGCGCCCAGGCGGCCGCCCAGGTCCCAGCGCGAGAACCCGTATCGGGCGCCCGCGTCGAGGCCGCGCGCCCGCTCCTTCCAACCGAGCGCGACCGCGCGCAGCGCGAGCCGCGGGAGCACCGGCGTGAGCAGGTACGCCCGCGCGTACGCGAACCCGCGCCGCAGGGCGCTCTCCTCGCCCTGCGCGGTCCGCGCCGCGTCGAGGCGCCGCGCGGTCACCCGCACCCCGGCCGCGCTGCCCCGCTGCGCCCAGCGGAAGTGCGCGTCGACGTCGCTCCGCTGATCCGAGGTGGCCTGCACGCCTCGAGGGGGAGCCCCTGCGAAGCGCACCTCGTTGCTCGTCCCCAGGTCGGCCCGGGCCCACCCGGAAAACGGTCCGGTCGCCCAGCGCGCTTCCGCCTGTGCCCGCCAGACCGGCGCGTCGCGGTGGGCGCCCGAGGGGTTCTGCACGTTGAAGAAGGCCGCGTCGTCGAGGAGCCGCAGCACCGCGTAGCGGGTCCGATCGGCGCTGGTGATCAAGAGACCGCCGCCGATGGCGCTGTCCTGCTTGACCACGTCGGGGGTGCCGGACACGGCCAGCTCCACGCCAGGCGCGACGCGCAGCAGCACGTCGGCGGAGAAGCGCGCCACCTCCGCCTCGCGGGTGCGGTCGTCCTGCACGTCGAGGTGGAAGCCGAGCCAGGGCAGCGCGCGCAGGTTGACCTGCGCTTCCTGGACGGCGAACAGCTCTTTGAGCGTCACGCTCCCCAGGTCGAGCCGGACGGCGTTGCCGGACCAGCGCGACTCCTCCCAGACCGCCTGCTCCTCGGGAGCGAAGTCGTAGAGGTCGTACTCGATGGCCTTGAGCGGATCGACCAGCTCGTCGGGCGGAGCGGCGCGAGCCGCGCGGGCGAGCGCGGTCGCGAGAAGGACTGCGGCCGCGGCTCGCACGCGCCTCTCTTCGCAAAAACCCGTCGGGCGCACAAGCACCCGCATCACGCCCGGCGGGATCGAACGCTGGGATCAGTCTTCGTGCACCGGCGGGATGCGCCGCTTGATCCTGGACACCGTGTGCGTCTTCACCTGCTGGGTCCACTGGGTGTCGACCGTCTGGAAACCGAACCCGGTGGTGTCGAGCGAAAGATTGGTGACGAGCACGAACTCTCCGCTGAACACCAGGCTCGCCGGGAAGAGGAAGCCGCGCGGCTCCCCGCGCTCGCCGATGCCGTCGAAGTCGCCCAGCTTCGCGATCGCCTTGCCCGTCTTGTCGACGACGACGATCTCGTCCGACTGATTCGCGCAGACCCAGATGTTGTCCTGCTCGTCGATGGCGAGCCCGTCGGCGCCGTTGATGCTGTTGGTGAACTCGACGGCGGTTTCGACGCCGCCCGCGGCCGGAATCTTGAGGATGGTGTCGTCCCCGGTGTTCGCGACGAACATCGCGCTGTGGTCCCTGTTGAAGGCGATCCCGTTTGCGCCGAACGGCGGCTTGCCCGTGGTGGTGAGCAGATGGCTGGAAGCCCACGAAGTCGCCGGGCCGCCGGTCGCCGGCGTCCTCCAGATCACGCCCTGGAACGAATCGGAGATGTAGACGTTGCCGAGCGCGTCGAAGGTGAGCGCGTTCGGCCCGGCCTTGGGGCCCAGCTTGGTGAACAGGGTCGAGTCGCCCGTCACGGGATTGACGTTCAGGACCTGCTGCATCCCGAAGTCGATGACCAGCAGCGCGTGCGTGGTCGGGTGGAAGTCGAGGCCGAGCAGTGCCGGGCTCGAATTCTTCACGTCCAGCACCCGCCGCAGCTTGCCTTCCTTGCTGAAGACGATCACCTGCCCCACTCCGCTCCGAGTGCCGCGCACGTCGAAATCGGCCACGTAGACGTCGCCGGTGCTCTTGTCGAGCGCGATGCCCTCGGGATTCCGCGTCGGAGAGGGTAGCCGGGCAAAGGTGGTCGCCTCGCCCCGATCCCAGGCCGGAGCGGCCGGGGAAAGCGACAAGACGGAGAGCGCCGCGAGCAGCGTGGTGCGGACGGTCATGGGAAGGCCTCCTGTGGGGCGCAGGAGCATATTCCCCTACCTGCCCGGCGACAATGAGACCCAGGTGCGCTCCAGGAGAGCAGGCAAGGCGGCCATTCGCCGCATCCTGCCGGCGGTCCGCGGTTGACAGGGGCGCCGGCGACCGTTAATTGCTTCAAAAGATTCTGAAAGTTCCGCAGCCCGGAGGCACATGTCGGCGCTCACTTCAGCGGGCCTCTCGGACCTCGTCGAGGCGGCCGCGCGGCCCGAGGCACGTCCCTCCGCCGCGCAGCTCCTGCCGGTCACCGCCGCGGCCGAGGGGCTTCCCCGCCTGGAGCGGCTCCTCGTCGAGAGCGCCCGCCGGGGGCCGCGCGAGCTGGCCCCGGCCGCCGAGGCGCTGGTCCGCTCCGGGGGCAAGCGGGTACGCCCGCTGCTCACGCTGCTGTCGGCGCGCGCGGCCGCGCCCGGACGGCGCGCGCGCGGGCGGGTCGCCCTGGCGGTGGTCGCCGAGCTGGTGCATTCCGCGACGCTGCTGCACGACGACGTGATCGACGACGGGCTCACCCGGCGCGGCATGCCGGCGCCCCGGGTGGCGTACGGGAACGGCGTCTCGGTGCTCGCGGGGGACTGGCTCCTGGCCGCCTCGCTCGACCTGGCGCTGCGCTCGCGCGCGCCCGGAGCGGTCGAGGCGCTGGTGCGGACGCTCCGCACGCTGGTCGAAGGGGAGGCGCGCCAGCTCGCGCTGCGGGGGCGAGCCGACTTCACGCAGGAGGACTCGCTCACCATCGCGGCGAAGAAGACCGGCTCCCTGTTCGCCTGGTGCGGCGAAGCCGGCGCGCTGGCGGCGCGTGCGGCGCCCGCGGTGGTCGCCGCGCTGCGCGAGTTCGGCCAGCGCGCCGGGTCCGCCTTCCAGATCGCCGACGACCTGCTCGACTTCGAGGCGGACGCGAGCACCCTGGGGAAGGCGGTCCTGGCCGACGTCGCGGAAGGGAAGCCGAGCCTGCCGCTCGCCATCGCGCTCAAGCGGCTGCCGGTCCTGCGCGAGGAGATGGGCAAGCTGCTCGTCGCGCAGGGCGCCGAGGCCGAGGAGCTGCGGCAGGCGCGCGTGCGCGCCTTCGCGGTCAAGTTGAACCGGACGGGCGCGCTGGGGGCGGCGCGCCGCATCGCCGAGCGGGAGCGCGACGCCGCCCTCGAGGCGCTCGGCCCCGTCCCGCCGAGTCCCACCCGCGACCTGCTCGCGCAGGTGGCGCAAGCGCTCCTCTCCCGCTCGCACTGACTCAAAGGGAAGAGACGATGCCCGAGGCTCCGGCGGCGAGTACACTTCCCGAGATGGCGACGCGGGAGGAAGAGCGCGAGCTGATCCACGAGGTCGCGGACGCGGTCGGCGCCCTGATGGAGTTCTGGGGCTTCAAGCGGGTGATGGGCCGCCTGTGGACCGTCCTCTACCTGACCGGGGAGCCGCTCGGCGCCGCCGAGCTGTGCGAGCGGCTGGCGATCTCCAGCGGGGCCGCCTCGATGACCCTGGCCGACCTCGAGCGGTGGGGCGTGGTGAAGCGCTCGCGCAAGGCAGGCGACCGCCGCGAATACTTCGAGGCGGAGACGGACGTCTGGAAGATGGTCTCGCGGGTGCTGCGCGAGCGGGAGCTGTCCCAGATCGAGCGCGCCGTGGAGATCTTCGACCGCGCCCGCGAGCGCCTGCTGCGCGCGGTCCCGCCCGGGGAGCAGGCGCGGATCTCGCGGATGGTGGACCGCATCGCGCGCCTCGCCGATCTGGCGCGCGTCGGGCGCGGGCTGCTGACCGCGATGGTGCAGCAGCACAAGGTCGACCTGGCACCGCTGGTCCGCTTCACCACCGGCCGGCGGCGCTAGAACTCCACCGAGATGCCGAAACGCCAGGCGTGGTCAGTGAGGATCAGCGCGCCCGACTTGCCGAAATCGCTCAGCCGGGTCCAACCGTACTCGGCGAACAGCGACGTGCGCTGGATGCCGGTGTCGAGGTACGCCTCGCGCGCGAGGCTCGCGTCGATGGCGCTCAGGTCGATCGCGACGCCCAGCGCCGTGGTGTAGCCGTAGCTCCATCCCGAACCCCGACCTCCCGCGGAGGGCTTCGAGACGCTCCCGGTGCCGTTGTACGAAGTCCAGAGCGCCGCCTGCAGGCCCGCCTGCGCGTAGGGGATCACCGGCAGCCAGCGGTAACGCTCGGCGAGCCGGTCGAAGCGGTACGTCAAGATGGCGCCGAACGGCACCACGTCGAGGCGCGCGGTGTCGCCGGACGGTTCGCCGGCGCGGTGCATCACTCCCGTGTCGGGGTCGGTATAGTCCGAGCCGAAGATGCCTCTCCCCACGTTCTGCCAGTAGCCGGCCGTGCCGCCCACCAGGATCGAGCCCAACGGGTGCGCCACCTGGTAGTCCACCTCGATCTGGTACCGCAGCGGCGCGCGACCGTGGAAGATGTCGTGGTACGGCTGCTGGCCGGCTGCGACGAGCCCCTTCTCGGAATCGATCTGCGGGTCGTAGCGGTCGATCTTGAATCCGACCAGCCAACGGGGCGGGGGCCGGTCGAGCCCGGTCCAATCCGCGCGCGCGGCCGGAGCGAGCGCGACCAGCAGGGCGGCCACGCCGGCCTTGCGCCTCCGTCTCGCCAGCGCGAGCGCGAGGACGCAGAAGGCGAGCGCGCCGGCCTGCCCGCCCGTGGCGCATCCTCCGCCGCCGGAAGCGGAGCCTCCCCCGCTGCGATAGCGCGCGTAGAAATCCTCGATCAGGACGGGCTCGATGGAGGTCCGGCCCGACAGCCGCGAGACGTTCTGGTAGGCGTCGATGGAACGGACGTACGAGTCGTAGATGGTGCCGTTGCGCAGCGACGTTCCGTTGCTGTCCTTGTCGACGTCCGCGTGCGTGATGGACACGTTGTGCGCGGCAGTCTTGGTGAGGTCGATCTCGTTCACAGGGGTGTTCTGGGCGACGACGAAGACGTCGAACAGCCGGTCGCCGGAGTCGTTCGAGGTCCAGTCGAGGACCACGTGCGAGTCGCCGGGCGTGGCGGTGGGCTTCGAGGGGGCGTTGGGCGGGAGGAGGGCGAAGCTGACCTGGAGCGTGCCGGAGTTGACGACCGTGCCGCTGCCGAGCAATCCGGGGGTCTTGCGCCGCATGCAAAAGAATTCGCGGAACGGCGCCGAGGCGCGGCTCGTGGTATTCGCGCACCCGCCCGGGAACGTCGCCTCCGGCAGCAGCAGCTCGCCCGAGCGCGGACGCAGCAGCAGGACTCCGGTCTGCGACCCCTGCGCCGGGACCGACAACTGCTGGTTGGGGGCCGGGGGGTCGGCCTCTGCCGAGCAGATGCTGGTATCCGTCACGATCCAGGCTTGCACCGTGTCGTTGGTAGAGGGCACCACCTGCAGGTCGAAGCGAAAATCGACCACCTGCTCCGGGATGCAGAGGGGTTTGCCGATACGGACCGACGGGGTCTCCCCCGCGATGACGCTCGTCGTCGCGAAGGTGCTCGTAATGAGGATCTGCTGGGCGGAAGCGGCGGCGGGCGCGAGAAGCGCCGCGACAAGGGCAAGTCGTCCCACGCGCGGTGAGACAGCAAACCGCGGGCCAGCAGCGAACCGCCCGCTCGCTCGCGTCCGGCCCCAGGTTGCGCCGCTGGAGCGGACAATCTGTCCGCTCGCGGCGCCGCCGGCCGGACAAACTGGCAAGTCCATCAGTGTTTCAGTCCGAGCGCCGGCTCGTAGTCCCGCAGCAGCAGCTCGGCGATCTGCACCGCGTTGGTGGCGGCGCCCTTGCGCAGGTTGTCGGAGACGACGAACAGCGCCAGCGCGCGCTCCTGCGAGAGGTCCTTGCGGATCCGGCCGACCAGCGTGTCGTCGTTGCCGGCGCCCAGCAGCGGCATGGGGTAGACGTGCTGCGCGAGGTCGTCCACGACCTTCACGCCCGGCGAGGCGCGCAGCACTTCGCGGGCCCGCTCCGGCGTCAGCTCCTCGCGGAAGGTGAGGTTCGCCGCCTCGGAGTGGCAGTAGAAGACGGGCACCCGGACGCAGGTCGCCGACACCCGGAGGTCGGGCAGACCGATGATCTTGCGCGTCTCGTTGACCATCTTCATCTCCTCCTCCGTGTAGCCGTTGGAGTTGGCCGGCCCGATCTCGGGGAGGAGGTTGAAGGCGATGCGGTGGGGGAACTTCTTCGGCGTGGCCTCGGCCATGTTGAACAGGGCCCGGCTCTGCTCCTGCAGCTCGTCGATCCCCTTCTGGCCGGCCCCCGACACTGACTGGTAGGTGGAGACCACCACCTGCTCCAGCCCGGCGGCGTCGTGCAGCGGCTTGAGCACCAGCACCAATTGAATGGTGGAGCAGTTCGGGTTGGCGATGATGCGGCGCCCGCCGGGCCGGAGCGCCAGCTCGACGGCGTTCGGGTTGACCTCGGGCACCACCAGCGGCACGTCCGCGTCCATGCGGAAGGCGGACGAGTTGTCCACCACCACCGCGCCGGCGCGCGCGGCGTAGGGAGCGAACTCGCGCGAGACGGACGCTCCAGGCGAGAACAGCGCGATGTCGACGCCTTCGAACGATTCGGGCTTGAGGCGGCGGACGATCACGTCCTGGCCGCGGAACTCCAGCGTCTGGCCCTCGCTCCTCTCCGAGGCGAGCGGCACCAGCTCGGAGACGGGGAACTCCCGCTCCTCCAGCACCTTCAACATCTCTCTTCCCACCACCCCCGTCGCCCCCGCCACCGCCACTTTCACTCTCCGCATTTCCGACCTCTCTTCGATCTTCGCGATCCCATGCCCCGATACTAACGTCAACAACTGCTTCGGGTTTCACGCAGAGCTCGCAGAGATCGCAGAGGAAAACTGATCGACCTCGATTCGGGCGCCTGTCTCCAATCGGAAAATCGAACCCATTTCCTCTGCGATCTCTGCGAGCTCTGCGTGAAACGCTGGCCCTTACCGCGGCTGGAGTTTCCCGACGCGGCCTTCGCGGAGGGCCACTTCGGCGGAGCTGGGTTGGAGGTAGTTGGGGGAGAGGGTGAAGCAGGCGGATTCGTCGTAGCGGGCGGCGCGGAGGAGGGGGGCGCACAGCTCGGCGACCGCCCAGGCGGCGGGGGCGCGGGGCTCGTCCGGGACGACGAGGCCGTTCGCCCGGGCGCCGGGCCCCAAGACCACAGCCCCGGCGGGCAGCCAGGCGGCGAAGTCCTGGACGCGCAGGACCGTCTCGGGATGGATCAGCTCGCCGTCGCGGACCGCGCAGGCGTACAGCTCCCCGCGGCGCGCCTCGAGCGTGGGCACGAGCAGCTCGCCGGGGCGGCGGGCCGACAGCGCCAGCGCGCGGAGACTCGAGGCGCCGGCGACCGGCAGCTTGCGGGCATAGGCCAGCGCCTTCACCGCCGCGAGGCCGACGCGCAGCCCGGTGAACGACCCGGGACCCACCCCGGCCGCGAGCGCGTCGACGGACTCGAGCGGCGCGAGCGCGAGCAGCGCCTGCGGCAGCACGTCGCCGGCCTTCTCCGGGTGCAGAGACTCGGCCACGGCGCGCCCGTCCTCCCACAGCGCGCAGCTGAGCAGGGGCGACGAGCTGTCCAGCGCGAGGACGCGCAAGGCGCTACTCGAAGAATTTCCGCATCGCGTCGTTGCGCAGGGCGAACAGCATGAGCCCGAGCACCAGCGCGATCCCGACCACGTTGGCGATCTCCCGGAAGCGCAACGACAGCGGCCTGCGGCGGATGCCCTCGATGCCGGCGGAGAGGACGTGGAAGCCGTCCAGCACCGGCAGCGGGATGAGGTTCATCAGGCCCAGGTTCACGCTGATCATCGCCATCACGTAGACGAACATCTGCCAGCCCGCGTCGGCCGCTTTCCGCGCCACGTCGGCGATCATGATGGGCCCGCCGATCGCCTCGGACGAGATGCGGCCGCTGACGATCTTCGCGATGCCCAGCGCGAGCCCGCGGATCGCGCCCACCGTCTCGGTGAAGCTGCGCGCCGCGGCTTCGCCGATGGGGTAGCGCACCCAGATGCGCTCGGTCTCGCCGCTGAAGATGGCGGCGTCGGGCGCGGCGCCCAGCTCGGGCACCTGGACGCGGATGCCCGACTCGTCGCGCTCGGTGCGCAGGCGCTGCCGCACGGTCACGGTGAGGAGCTTGCCGTCGCGGCGGACGGTCATCGGGAACGGCTCGGCGCCCTTGGCGCGGCGCACCGTCTCCACCTCGTCGAACCACCACACCACGGGCTTCCCGTCGATCGAGATCGCCCGGTCGCCACGGCGCAGCCCCGCCTCCTCGGCGGCGGAACCGGGCTGCACGGCGAACAGGTTCAGGTCGGCGCACTCGATGCCGGATGCGGCGCCGGCGGCGTCCAGGGTCAGCTGCACGGGCTGCTGCGCCCACAGCGCTCCGCCCGGCGCGGGGACTTCCAGGCGCCGCAGCACCTCGATCGGAACGGGGCCCCGCAGCGAAGCCAGGCGGCTCTCCAGCTCCTCGTAGTTCGGCACCGCCTGGCCGGCCACCTTGACCACCAGGTCGAACGTCTTCAGGCCGGCGCGCGCCGCCGGCGTGTCCGGCCCGGTGAGCGCGATTTCGGCGATGCGCGGCGCGGCCGAGATGCCGATGCGCCCCTGCTTCACCGTCTCGATCGGGTTCGTCTCCTCGTGCACGGCGGGCGTGAGGCGGACGTCGAAGCGCTGGCCGCCGCGCTCGACGGTGAGCGTGAGCGGCTGTCCCGCGTGGGCGCGGATCTTCTCCTGCAGCATGAGGAAGCCGTCGACCTTTTCGCCGTCCACGGCCACGATCCGGTCGCCGTAGTGCACGCCAGCCTGCGCGGCCGGCGACCCCGGCTTCACGTAGCCGACCTTCGCCGCCAGGTCGCGGTGGGGCGCGGCGTTCACCGCGAAGTAGAGGACGAGCGCGAGGAGGAAGTTCGCCGCCGGGCCGGCGAAGGCGATGGCGGCCTTCTTGCGCGGAGGCTGCTCGAGAAACCCCCTGCCGCGGTCCTCGGGCGCAAGCTGCTCGAGCGGGTTGTCGCCGGCGAACTTCACGTACCCGCCCAGCGGCAACAGCGAGACCCGGTACTCGGTCTCGCCCCACTGCACGCCGAAGAGCTTGGGGCCGAACCCGATCGAGAACCGGACCGCCTTGACGCCCAGCCACTTCCCGACCAGCAGGTGTCCCAGCTCGTGGAAGAAGACGATGACGCTGATGAGCACCGCGAACGAGACGAGCGTCAGGCCGGCCGAGTGCATCCAGGACATCATTCCGGGCAGTGTAATGTGCATGACGGGGATTTCCAGCACTGCTTCAGCGCAGGTACGGCAGGACGCGTGCACACAAGAGGACAAAAGGGCCCGTGAAAAGGAGCGCATCGATGCGGTCGAGCACCCCGCCATGCCCCGGCAGGAGGCGGCTGGAGTCCTTCGCTCCGTACGCGCGCTTGAGCATCGATTCGCTGAGGTCACCGAGCGGCCCGAGGACGCCCGCTCCCGCACCCACGACCACACTCCCCCACCAGGGAAGCTGAGGCAACCAGCCGAGCGACTTCACGGCCAGCGCGCCGCCGATCGAGGCGAGGAGTCCGCCGGCCGCGCCCTCCCAGGTCTTGCTGGGCGAGATGCGCGGGTAGAGCTTGCGCTGGCCGTAGACGCGCCCGGCGAAGTACGCGCCGGTGTCGTTGAGCCACGTCACCGCCAGCGCGAGGACCAGCCAGGCGACTCCGTCGGGGAGCTGGCGCAGCCGCACCACCGTGCCGAGCAGCAGGCCGGGATAGACGGCGCCCAGCACGGCGAAGCCCACCCGCTGCGGCGCGCGCGGGAGGTCCGGCTCGAACAGCAGCGCGTCGACGAAGGACACCATCACCAGGGCGGTCAGGATGGCGCGCGCGGTGAATCCGTGGACGTCGAGGCCTTCGGTCAGCGGCAAGAGGAAGGCCGCCGCGATGGAGGCGATCTCCGCGCCGCGCAAGCGATCCGGTGACGCGGCGCCCTGCCCCGCTTCCGCCGCTTGCCGCGGCAGCCCGTTCAGCTCCCAGGCCGCGACGGCGGCCGCAGCCGAGACGAGCAGCGCGAACGGCAGGCCGCCCAGCCAGAGGAGCCACAGGACCAGCGGCAGCAGGACCACCGCGGTCGCCACGCGCACGACGAGGTTGCGGTCCTCTCTGGTCATCCCCCTACCCATTCAGCGGGCGCGTCGGATCTGCGCGCTCGTCTTGCCGAACCGCCGGTCGCGCTTCTGGAAGTCGTCCAGGGCGACGAGCAACGCTTCCTCGCCGAAGTCGGGCCACAGCGTCTCGGTCAAGTGGATCTCGGCGTAGGCGAGCTGCCAGAGGAGGAAGTTGGAGACGCGCACCTCGCCGCTGGTCCGCACCACCAGCTCCAGCGGCGGCAGCCCGGCCGTCCACAGGCGCTCCTCGACCGCCTCGGCATCGATCTGCTCCGGCCGCAGCGCGCCCGCGCGGGCGTCCTCGGCGACCTTGCGCGCCATGGCGACGATCTCCTCGCGGCCGCCGTAGCTCAGCGCCAGGGTGAGGACCATCTCGGAATTCCCCGCACTCTCGCCGCGCAGGTCCTCGAGCGGATCGCGCACTCGCGGCGGCAGGCGATCGAGCTCCCCGATGGCGTGGAGCCGGATGCCGTTGTCCATGATCTCGGGACGCTCGCGGTGGAGGTAGTCGCGGAGGAGGTCCATCAGGCCGCTGACCTCGCCCTCCGGCCGCTGCCAGTTCTGGGCGGAGAAGGCGTACAGCGTGAGCGCCGGCAGCCCCAGCTTGCGCGCCGCGCGCGTCACCTCGCGGACCGAGTCGGAGCCCCTCCGGTGGCCCTCCAGGCGAGGGAGGCCCCGCTGCTCCGCCCAGCGGCCGTTCCCGTCCATGATGATGCCGACGTGGCGGGGGAGCGGCCGGGCGGCAACCTCGGCGCGCAGGTGGGCCAGCTCCAGCTCGGTGAGCAACTCTTCTCCCTGGAACAAAGCGTACGACTCTACACTAGAGCACCCCGCGATAGAGCACCCCGCGATGTTTCCGGCGTCGTGCCTCTCGGCTTCGTGGCCAACCGTGCGCTACGTTGAGGAAGATGCGTGGCTGGTTCGGACCGTTCCGCCTCGAGCGGCAGGTAGGTCGGGGGGGCCTGGGGGCCGTCTTTCGCGCGGTCGACTCGCGCACCGGCGCCACGGTGGCGCTCAAGATGCTGCCGCCCGGCACCGACCCGATCGGCTTGACGCGCCTGCGCCGCGAGTTCGCCGCCCTGCGGATGCTCTCCCACCCGAACATCGTCCGCGTGCTCGACGTGGGCGAGGAGGACGGCATCCCCTGGCTCTCGATGGAGTTCGTCGAAGGGCTGAGCCTGCGCGAGTGGCTCTCGGTCGTCGGCGACCCCGTGCTGCTCGAGCCGGAGCCGGTGGAGGGAGCCTCGGAGGGCGTCGACCTCGACGTGCTCTTCGACGAGCCGGACTCGGGCATCTTCCTGGCGACGGTGCGCGCGCGGCGGCTGACGCTCACCACGGGAGTGGAAGCGATGCTCTCGCCCGAGGAGCAGGCGGAGCAGAACCGGCAGGAGCGGCTCGCCGCGCTGTGCGAGTCGATGGCGCAGCTGTGCGACGGGCTCTCGTTCATCCACGCCCGCGGCCTGGTGCACCGCGACCTGAAGCCCTCCAACATCCTGGTCACCCCGGCGCACCGGGCGATCCTCGTCGACTTCGGGTTGGTGAAGCGCCTCCACGAGGATCGCGCCACCGATCCGGGCCGCGCGGTCGGCACCTACCGGTACATGGCGCCGGAACAGGCGCGCGGGGAGACGGTGGACCTGCGGGCCGACCTCTACTCGCTGGGAGCGACGCTGTACGAGCTGCTCGCGGCGCGGCCGCCGTTCACCGAGCAGAACCAGCTCGCCCTCCTGGAGGCAGTCATCGGAAGGCGCCCCACTCCCGTCTCGGAGATCAATCCCGGCGCTCCGCGCCTCCTGGGCGCGCTCTGCGACCGCCTCCTCGCCAAGCGCCCCGAGGACCGCCCCCGCGACGCCGCCGAAGTCGCCTCCACCCTCCGCTCCATCGGCAGCACGCTCACGCAGCCAAACTGAAGAGCTTTTCACGCAGAGCCCGCGGAGGCCGCAGAGTTTTTTTCGAAAAGAACCTCTGCGATCTCCGCGGGCTCTGCGTGAACTGTTCTTCGACCATCGCGGCTGTGGCTCGTGGCGGGTGTGGGACGTGACGGGGCCTGGTGCGTCTGGTAGTTCAGCGCGGAGTGGCGGAGGCCGCACAAGGAACGATCGAGAGGATCGGGCGGGTGCTGTTTCGCTGGCGGTCGTTCACGCCGGTGCCGCTCCTGGTCGTGGCGGCGCCGCTCCTGTGGCGCAGCCGCGGAGGCGGCGGAGCTGGATGGACCGCGGCGGGGATCGGGCTGTGCGCGGCGGGGCAGGCGCTGCGGGCGTGGGTGCTGGGGCAGGTGCCCGACGGCACCTCCGGGCAGAACGAGCGGCTCATCGCGACGGAGCTGAACACCTCGGGGCCGTACGCCAGAACGCGCAACCCGCTCTACCTGGGAAACCTGCTCATCACCCTGGGGCTGTGCGTCGTCGCGCACGATGCGGTCCTGCTGGCGCTGGTGGCGATCCTTTTCGCCGCGCAGTATCGGGCGATCGTCGCCGCCGAGGAGAGCTTCCTGCGCGGCCGGTTCGGAGCGCGCTTCGACGAGTACTGCGCGCGGGTGCCCAGGTTCTGGCCCCGGCCAGGCGGGGCGGGCGGAGCGGGCCGACCGTGGTCGTGGCGGCGCGCGCTGCGCAAGGAACACAATCCGCTGGCAGCCTGGGCGGCGCTCCTGGTCCTGCTGCTCGCCTCCGACCAGGCGGTGCGCGCCCGGGCGGCCGGAGCGCCGGCGAGCCTCCGCGGCTACGGTCTGTTGCCCTACGCGGCGCTGCTGCTCGGGATCGCGGCTGCCTGGCTTGTCGTGAAGGGCTGGAAGCACCGGTGGGCGCGCGGCGGCTTCACCGACGATCTGCGCCGGCGGCTGCGCGAGACCGCGCGCTGAGCTCGCCGGATCGGGCGCGCAGCCAGCCATACCAGGCCTGTAGCCCGTCGCCCCGGGTGGCGGAGGTGTGAAGGATGGACAGCCGGGGGTTCACCTCCCGGGCCGCGCCGGCGAAGCGGGACACGTCGAACGAAACGTGCGGGAGCAGGTCGACCTTGTTGAGAAGCAGCAGGGAAGCCGCGCGGAACATGTGCGGGTACTTGAGGGGCTTGTCGTCCCCCTCGGTGACCGAGGCGAGCAGGACCTTCGCGTGCTCGCCCAGATCGAAGAGCGCGGGGCAGACCAGGTTGCCGACGTTTTCGATCACGAGCAGCGATCCGGGCGCGGGCTCGAGCGAGGGGAGGGCCCGCTCGATCATCTCCGCGTCCAGGTGGCAACCGGCGCCCGTGTTGATCTGCAGGGCGCGAGCGCCGGCCGCGCGGATGCGATCCGCGTCGCGCGAGGTGGCCTGGTCGCCCTCGATCACGCAGACCGGCAGGCCCGCTTCCCGGACGGTGCGCTCCAGCAGAGTGGTCTTTCCCGCGCCGGGCGCGCTGACCAGGTTGATCGCCAGCAGCCTGCGGGCAGCGAAGGACCCTCGATTGCGACCGGCGGCGCGGTCGTTCTTCTCCAGGACGTCCCGCTCGAGCAGCACGCGCCGCGAGCGATGAGCGTCGTGGTGGACGTGATCGGGCCCGTGCTCGGGTCCGTGACGGTGCTCGTGCTCGTGATGGTGCTCGTGAGGATGCGCAGCCTCGGAGCAGCCGCATGTGGCGCACATGTCAGACCACCTCCAGTTCCCGGATCCTCAGCTCCTCGCCCGAGAGCCACTCCAGGTCGGAGCCGCCGCACGAGCAGCGGCCGAAGGGCCGCGACAGCTCGACGCTTCCGCCGCAGGCCCGGCACCGCGCCATCCCAGGCACCTCGACGATGTCGAGCTGCGCACCCTCGGCCGCCGTTCCCTCGGCGGCGGTGGCGAAGCAGAAGCGCAGCGCATCGGGCAGCACCGCGGCGAGCTTCCCCACCTCGAGGACGATGCGGGAGACCCGGCCGCCCGCGCTCGATTCGACCGCCAGATCGATCACGCGCATGGCGATGCCAAGCTCATGCATCGGCGGCTCCCAGCTGCGCGACGATCCGTTCCACCAGCGCGACCGCGGGGTCCACCGCCGCTTGCACGGCAGGCGAGAGGCCCACCTCGAAGTCGCCGGCCGCCTCGGGCTCGCAGCCGACCACGCGCATCAACGGCGGGGTGCCGCCCATCTCGCGGACGAGCGCCAGCACCTTGGCGGGATCCATCGCGTGCGGCTCGAGCGCCGCGGTAGCGTCGGGGTCCAGCCGCGGCTCGAGCACGTACAGCGTGCCCGGCCGGCCGCCCCGCGGCGCGGCATCGACCAGGATGGCCGCGTCCCAGCCGTCGAGCAATGTGTACGTAAGGTCCAGCCCGCGGATGCCGAAGTCCACCACGCGCACGCCGTCGGGCAACGGGCGCCCGGCGAGCCGGCGCGAGACCTCCACGCCGAAGCCGTCGTCGCCGAGGAAGATGTTGCCGACACCGGCCACCAGGATGCGCTTCATGGCAGCGGCTCCACCTCGTCGGCGTGGAAGAAGAAGCGGTGGCCGAAGACGCCGAGGTCGCGGCCCGGATCGTCGTCGACGGTGACCGCCAGGAGCAGCCGGCCCTGGTCGTCGCGCTCGACGGCCGCCACGGTGGCCGCCTTCCCCGCGAGCACCAGGTCGAAGACGTCCCCGCCCTGCCGGGGTCGGATGCGCACGTGCGCTCCCGGGCGGAGCTCCGCGCGCGGCTCGCGCAGCGCTCCGTGGAGCCTCATCAGATCGGCCGGGGAGAGCGCTTCCGTCCGATCGAGCAAGGCCCGCGCGCGGGGATCGGTCTCGCGGGCCTCCCGCTTCTCTTCGTCGGTCAGGGTGAGGATCCGGAGCGACAGGATCTCGTCGATCTCGGCTCCGTCGAAGAGGTCGCCGGGGCTCTCGGGGGCGACCGCCGGGTAGTCGTAGAGGATGATGGGCGAGGCGAGCATGGTGTCGCGGGTTCCCGGCGCGCCCACCAGGACCGGCCAGCACCCGAGGTTGCGGCAGCCCGCAGCGGCCCCGGCCGCCTCGTCCGGAGGCTCCAGGAGCGAGACGAACTCGCCGTCTCGCACTCCCAGGAGCAGGTGCGCCGAGACCAGCGCGCGGCGGAGCGCCGCCTCGCGGGAGGCAGAGCGATCGAGCACGCCTTGGTTGCGCAGCCGCACGCATACGCGGTGCAAACCGCGCTCGAGCGCGGCCCAGGAGAGCTCGATGGACCCGTCCAGCCGCTCCTGTCCATCTTCCTCGGGGGCGAAGGAGAACCGCTCCAGGCCGGGACGGGAGGGGATCGCGACCTCCCGTTCGCGTCCCTGCTGCCAGGGTCCGGAGGGGGACGGCAGCTCGACGAGGTGGAGGAAGCGCGCCGCTCCTTCCACGCGCGGCTCCTCTCCACGGACGAGGACCTCGGCCTGGAGGAAGCTGGGCTCCGGACGCCCTTCCGCCCAGGATGCCGGGTGGAGCGTCCCGAAATTGAACCGCTGCCGGTTCTTCACCGCCGAGCCCCGGTACGGGTACAGGAGGTAGCCCTCGTAGAGCACGGCCCGGGCGATCCGGTCGATCGCGTCGCGGTTCATGCTTCCGCCTCCGCGCGCGCGAGCAGCGATTCCAGCGCCCGCTCCCAGGTGGGCAGCCCGCGCCGGACCTTGTAGCGGTAGAGCCGGTCCAGCACCTCGCGCTGCAGCGTGACGTAGCCCGCGTTCGGGAAATGCAGGTCGATGACCTCTTTCCAGGTCGCCACCGGCAGCGCGAAGCGGGCCTGCTTGCTCCAGGGGACCGGCGAAACCTGCAGGACTCCTTGCTCGCCCTCGTAGAAGACGGTCCCGCTGAAGAGCAGCGTGAGGGGCACGCTGCCCTCCTGCAGCGAGTGGAAGTACTTGGCGGCCGCGACGTTCAGATCGTAGGTGCACGGGATCGGCAGATCGACGAGCACGTTCTCCTCGAAGGCAGGCAAGGTGGTGTGGACGTTCGTCCAGAGGAGGTTTCGCAGCGTGGTGCCCCAGCGCGCCCGGGGGCCGAAGAGGTCGCCGAGCCCTTCCTCCTCGCGCGGATCGTACGCCCGCCCGGGCGCGTCGATCCGGACCTGGCACTTGAGCACCGCGGAATGCACCGGCTCGTCCTTGGGCTTGGTGCTGACGCGCAGGCGGAGCGCGAGCAGCGGCGTGGCCGCGTGCGGCACCGCCTCGGCGCCCTCCACCTGGAAGTCCAGGTCAGGCACGGGCCCCCCGCAGACCGGCGAAGAAACGGCCGATCTCCTCCTGGGCCTCGGCTCCGCCCGAAAAGCCGCGCCAATGCAGCCGGACCAGGCCGACCAGGCGGTAGCATCGGTCGATGGAGACGCGGTAGTGCTCGCGCGCGTTTCCGACCCGGTGGACGAGCAGCGCCTCCACGTCGGGCTCGAGCTGCAGAAGCCCCGGGTTCTCGCGCTCGATCGCTGCCCACGCCTCGAGTCCGACGAGGGACTCGGTCGCTCCGGCGGGGCTGGGATAGAACGCAACCACGCGCCCGGCGGCGCTGCTGCGGAAGAAGAAGGCGAGGCCCACGGGGATGTGCAGGGCGTCCCACTGTTCGTCGGAGAAGCGCAGGTCGGCGAGCAGCTCCGCGCGCGGCCGGACCCGCAGGAAGCGGGCCCCCTCGAGGCCGGGAAACAGCACCGCGCATGCGCCGCAGGCGCACTTCAGCTCTCGCTTCGACGGATCGACGAGGTGCTCGTGGCCCGCGGGAATCGCGGCGCCGCACAGCTCGCAGCGCTCCGCGGCCTCGGGGGCGCGACGGGCGAACTTGCGCAGCGCGGCGACCCCGGCGCTCACGGGCGACCCGCGACCGCGCGGAGCTGCACCAGCGGCGCCTCGCTCCGCCCGGGCTCGACCTTTCCTTCGACCAGCACCTCGGCCGCGTCCGGTGCTTCGGCCAGGACCGCGTCGCGGAGCGCGACCCGGAGCTCCTCGGCGGCGGCGAGCCCGCCGGCGACCCGGCGCTCGAGCGCGACCCGCACGATCCCGTCCGTGACACCGAGCAAGTCGACCGTGCATCCGTGGACCGCGAGCTGGGCTCGTGCGTGATCCACCGCTGCGCGCGCGCGGTCCTCGAGCCCGAGCGGATGCAGGTCGTGCAGGAGGAGCAGCGCGGAGACGGCGGGGTCCAGCGCGAGGCCGTCGAGAAGCCCCGCCCCCGCGAGCGTCCCCGCGATGCGCGTGAGCCCCTGGCGGTGCATCTCCAGCACCTCGCCGAGCAATTCGCGCGCGTGCGCCTGCGCGACGGGGTCCAACCCCTCGATGGCGGCGACCAGCGCCTCGATGCGCGAAGGAGAGCTCATGAGACGTGCGCTCCGAACGTCGGCGAGTGCTGCACGCGCAGCTCCTTGCCGCCGCCGAGGTACATGTGCACGCCGCAGGGCAGGCAGGGATCGAAGCTGCGGACCGCACGCATGATGTCGATGCCCTTGAACTTGTCGGGCCCGTTCTCCTCGAAGATCGGCGTGTTCTTCACCGCGTCCTCGTACGGGCCCGCCGTGCCGTAGTTGTCCCGCGGGCTCGCGTTCCACGGGGTCGGCGGGTACGGGTGGTAGTTGGCGATCTTCCCGTTGCGGATGACCACGTGGTGGGAGAGCACGCCGCGGACCGCCTCGTGGAAACCGCAGCCGATGGCCTGGTCGGGCACCTTGAAGTCGGCCCACGTCTGGGTGTTGCCGGCGTGTAGCTCCTGGAGCGCCCTCTCCACGAAGTACAGCGCGCACGCCGCCGCGTACGCCTGGAAGTAGGTGCGCGCGCGGTCGCGCTCGATGGCGTTCGACCACTTGGGGATCTTCCACTCCAGCTCCATCTCGGGGAGCAGCGCGGTCTTCGGCAGCACGATCTTCACGCTCCGGCCGGTCGACTGGACGTAGCCGATGTCGACCAGCTTGCCGAGCGCCGTCGCCCAGAAGCGCGCCAGCGGACCGCCCCCGGTGTCGAGCGCGAGGTGCTTGCCGGTGCGCTTGTCGTACCAACGCGGCGACATCACCCAGGTGTACTTCCCCTTGAAGTCCCGCTTCTGCGGATGGGGCAGCGTGGTCTGGTTCCAGGGATGGCGCGGATCGACCGGGTTCCCCAGCGGATCCTTCTCCACGAACAGGTGGCCGTTCTGCCAGTCGTCGTAGTACGAGCTGGCCAGCAGGATGCGGATGCCGAGGTTGATCTCGACCAGGTCGTTCGTGACCAGCTCGCCGCCGACCACGATTCCGGGGCTGACGAACTGGTCGTGCCCCCACTGCGTCATGTGCTCGTACTTGTAGTCGCAGCTGTCCGGGCTCTGGAACGCGCCCCAGCAGGCGAGCAGCGTCTCGCGGTACCCGACGCGCTCATAGCCGGGCAACGCCTCGTAGAAGAAGTCGAACAGGTCGTCGTGGAGCGGCACCACCTTCTTCATGAACTCCACGTAGCGCATCAGGCGCGTCAGGTAGTCGGTGAACAGCTGCACGGTGGGCACGGTGCCCACGCCGCCCGGATAGAGGGTCGAGGGATGCACGTGCCGCCCTTCCATCAGGCAGAACATCTCCCGGGTCAGGCGGCTCATCTGCAGGGCCTCGCGGTAGAGCTCGCCGGTGAACGGGTTCAGCGCGCGCATGATGTCGGCGATGGTCCGGTAGCCGTGCAGCTTCGCGTGGGGCGCCTCGGTCTTCTCCGCCTTGGCCAGGACGGAGGGATTGGTGTCCTTGACCATCTGCTCGCAGAAATCGACTCCGACGAGGTTGTCCTGGAAGATGTTGTGGTCGAACATGTACTCGGCGGCCTCGCCGAGGTTCACGATCCACTCGCCGATGGGCGGCGTCTTGACTCCAAACGCCATGTTCTGCGCGTACAGCGCGCAGGTGGCGTGGTTGTCGCCGCAGATCCCGCAGATGCGGCTGGTGATGAAATGCGCGTCGCGGGGGTCCTTGCCCTGCATGAAGATGCTGTACCCGCGGAAGATGTGCGAGCTCGAATAGCACTCGACCACTTCGCGGTTGGCGAAATCGATCTTCGTGTAGATGCCCAGGCTCCCGACGATCCGGGTGATCGGATCCCAGTTCTTCTCCACGATCCTGCTGGGCTGCCTGCCGGCGGTGGGGATTGCCTCTGCCATGTCGCTCTCCTCCCTAGTGCGGCCGCGGCGGCCGATAGCCGGTGTCGAGGCTCGAGCCCGGGTGCCGCCATTTGGGCTCCTGGTTGAGGTGCCGCTGGGTGATCCGGCGCAGGGCGCGGATCGGCTTTCCGTACAACTTGACGGAGCTGGACGACAGCATCGACCCGGGAGGCGCGTCCATGAACGGCATGAACTTGTCGGGGAAGCCGGGCATCGTGCAGCCGATGCAGATGCCGCCCACGTTCGGGCAGCCGCCGATGCCGTCCATCCAGCCGCGCTTGGGCACGTTGCAGTTCACCACCGGGCCCCAGCAACCCAGCTTCACCAGGCACTTGGGCGAGCCGTACGTCTTGGCGAAATCCCCTTGCTCATAGAAGCCTGCCCGGTCGCACCCGTCGTGCACCGTCTCGCCGAACAGCCAGCGGGGCCGCAATGCCTCGTCGAGCGGGATCACCGGCGCCAGGCCGGCGAGCTGATAGAGCAGGTAGAGCAGCGTCTCCATGAAGTTGTCCGGCTGCACCGGGCAGCCGGGCACGTTCACTACCGGCAGGCCGGCCTTGGTGCGGAAGCCCCAGCCGAGATAGTCGGCGAGTCCCATCGCGCCGGTCGGGTTGCCGCTCATCGCGTGGATCCCGCCGTACGTCGCGCAGGTGCCGATGGCCACCACCGCGGTCGCTTTCGGGGTGAGCCAGTCGATCCAGGTGGTGGTGGGGATCGGCTGCCCGGTCTTGGGATCGTAGCCGTAGGCGGCCCAGTAGCCCTCTTTCTTGATCTTCTCGTTGGGGATCGACCCCTCCACCACGAGCACGTAGGGATCGAGCTTTCCTTCCGCGGCGCGCCAGAACGGTTCCATGAACTCGTCGCCGACCGCCATGGCGAGCACGGGGTTGTGCAACCGCACCTTGGGCAGGCCCGGGATCGCCCCCAGCGCCACCTCCTCGATGCTGGGCAGCGTCGCCGCGGTCACCGACACCGAGTCCCCGTCGCAGCTCAGCCCTCCGGTGATCCAGAGGATGTCGACCTCCTTCACCGCGGGAGTCCGTCTCGACTGCATCTCCGGCTTGTCTCGAGGCGCCATGCGCGGTCCTCCTTGTCGCGACTCAGCAGATGCGCGGGAGCTGCTCGCCCGAGAGGAGCGGCAGCACCCGTTCGCCACCGACGATGGACTTGACCGTCACCAAAGCGGGATGGTCCGCGACCACCCGTCCCACGACCGCTGCCTGGCGGCCGAGCGGATGGGCGCGCATCGCTCCCAGGACCCGGGCGGCGTCCTCGGGCGCGACGGCGGCCACCAGGCGTCCCTCGCAGGCGACGTAGAGAGGATCGAGCCCGAGCATCTCGCACGCGCTGCGCACTTCCGGCTTGAGCGGGATGGCGGACTCGTCCAGCTCCACCCCGACGCGCGAGGATTCCGCCAGCTCGTTGAGCGCGCTGGAAAGCCCGCCTCGGGTGGGATCGCGCATGCAGCGCACGCCAGGCGAGGCGCCGAGCACCGCGGCGGCGAGGCCGGTGAGCGGAGCGCAGTCGCTCAGGAGCGGCGTCTCGAACTCGATCCCTTCGCGCACGGACAGGATGGCGACTCCGTGATCGCCGAGCGTGCCCGAGACGAGGATCGTGTCGCCCGGCCGCGCGGCCGCGATGGAGAGCGCTCGCCCCTCGGGGACCACGCCCACCGCGGTGGTGGTGATGAAGATGCCGTCTCCCTTGCCGTGATCGACCACCTTCGTGTCGCCGGTGACCAGCGCCACCTCGGCCTCGTCGCAGGCGCGGCGCATGGAGTCGACGACTCGTTGCAGGTCCGCGACGGGCAGCCCCTCCTCCAGGATGAAGGCGGCGGCGAGGAAGAGCGGCCGCGCGCCGCCCACCGCGAGGTCGTTGACGCTCCCGTTCACGGCCAGCTTGCCGATGTCGCCACCGGGGAAGAAGAGCGGCCGCACCACGAAGGCATCGGTGGTGATCGCGATCCTCCCGCCCGGGACGGCGACGGTGGCCTGGTCCTCCAGCGCCGCGAGCACCGGCGAAGAGAAGGCGGGCAGGAAGACGTGGCGCAAGAGCTCGGCGGTGAGGCGACCCCCGCTGCCGTGCCCGAGCAGGATGCGCTCGTAGCGAGAGAGCGGAGCGGGACAGGCGCCGAAGGCGGCCTCGGCCATCAGATCACGTCCTCCTCGCCCCGGATCACGTGGACGGCGTCCCAGAGCACGTGGAGGAGCGTCTCCTGGGTCTCCTGGATGCGATGGATGCTGAAGCTCGTGACCGTGAAGCAGTGGTCGCAGAGCGCGGGCATGCGCCCGCCGTCGCGCCCGGAGAATCCCACCGTGAGCAGGCCCATCTCGCGCGCTCCCTGCAGCGCGCGGTTCACGTTGGCGCTCTTGCCACTGGTGGAGATGCCCAGCGCGATGTCTCCCGCGCGCGCCAGGACCGAGAGCTGCTCGACGAAGGAGAGGGAGAAGTCCCGGTCGTTGCCCTTCGCGGTGAGGAGCGCCGGATCGCAGGCGAGCGCGATGGCGGGCAGCGGCTTCCGCTTCTCCACGATGGGGTGCATGAACTCGACCGCGACGTGCTGCGCGTCGCAGGCGCTGCCGCCGTTGCCGAACGCGTACAGCCGGCCGCCGCGCGCGAACGCGTCCGCCATGGCCGCCGCGCAGGCGGCCACGCGCCCGGCATGCTCCCGGAAGAAGGCCTCCTTCACGGCGCAGCTCTCGCGCGCCTTGCGCAGGATCGCCTCGCGCAGCCCGGCGGCATCCATCGCCTAGACCTCCGCCCGCGGCGCGCGCGATTCGAGATGGCGCCCGTAAGCGTAGTAGGCCGCGCAGGCGCCCTCCGAGGAGACCATGGTGGCGCCCAGCGGCGTCTGCGGCGTGCACTCCTTGCCGAAGGCGGAGCAGTCGCGCGGCTTCTTGATCCCGCGCAGCACCAGCCCGCTGATGCAGGCGGCGGACTCGCAGGTCTGGATGTCCTCCACCTCGAACCGCCGCTCGGCGTCGTGGTCGCGGTACTCCCACCGCAGCCGGTAGCCGCTCTTGGGGATGGTGCCCACTCCGCGCCACTTCCGGTCGCAGACCTCGAACACTTCGTCGATCAACTTGCGCGCGTCGGGATTGCCGGCCGCGCGCACGGCGCGGCCGTAGGCGATCTCCACTTCCGCGCGACCGGCCTCGAGCTGGCGCACCGCGCGCAGGACGCCCTCCAGCATGTCGACGGGCTCGAACCCGGTGACGACGATCGGGACGCGGTAGTGGCGCGCGAGCGGCTCGTACTCGGAGGTCCCCATCACGGTGCAGACGTGTCCGGGCCCGAGGAACGCCTGCACGCGGTTCCCGGGCGACTGCAGGATGGCGCTGATCGACGGCGGCACCAGCACGTGCGAGACGAGCACGCTGAAGTTCGACAGCCGGCGCGCGTGCGCGACGCGCACAGCCATCGCGTTCGCCGGAGCGGTGGTCTCGAAGCCGATGGCGAAGAACACCACCGGACGTGCCGGATTCTTCGCGGCGAGCGCCACCGCGTCGAGCGGCGAGTAGACGACGCGCACGTCGGCTCCGCGCGACTTGAGCGAGAGCAGGTCGCCGCGCGATCCGGGGACGCGCAGCATGTCGCCGAAGGAGCAGAAGATCACCTCGGGCCGGCTGGCGATGGCGTGGGCGCGGTCGATCATCTCCAGCGAGGTGACACAGACCGGGCATCCCGGTCCGTGGACCAGCTCGACGCCCTCCGGCAGGACCTCGTCGAGACCGTACTTGACGATGGTGTGCGTCTGGCCGCCGCACACCTCCATGATCACCCACGGCCGCGTGGCCGTCTTGGCGATGGCCTCGATCAACTGCCGCGCGGCGCGGCCATCGCGGTACTCGTCGATGAACTTCACGGCGACGGAACCTCCAGCTCCTCGAGCGCCTTCATCGACTCCAGGAACTCGAACACGCGGTGGGCCTCCGCCTCGTCGATCCGCGAGAGCGCGAAGCCGACGTGGACCAGCACGTAGTCCCCGACTTGCGCGTCGGGCACGTGCTCCAGGCAGACGCTCTTGCGCGTCCCGCCGAAGTCCACCTTGCCCATGGCCATGCCGTCCTCGCGGGAGGTCTCGACGAGCCGGCCGGGGATCGCGAGGCACATGGATCACTCCTTGCTTCCGTCGAGCGCGTTCGTTCCGTCGAGGGCGCAGACCGCGGCGAGCTGGCCCAGGCACAGCCCCCCGTCGTTGGGGGGCACCACCCGGTGGCGCAGCACGCGGAAACCATCTGTCTCGAGACGGGCGGCCGCCTCGCGGGCCAGGATGGCGTTGACGAACACGCCGCCGCTGAGCGCGACCGCCTCCAGGCCGGTGCGCCGGCGCAGGCGTGCGCAGACCGCGGCGATCAGATCGACGACCGCGGAATGGAAGCGCCGGCCGATCCGCGCCGCGCCCGCGCCCGCTCGGGCGTCCGCGGCGGCCGCGGCGACCAGCGGCCGCGTGTCGACCACCAGCCGGTCGCCCTGTTCGAACAGCTCGAACGGATAGGCGCGGTCGGGGTCGAGACCGGTCGCGAGCCACTCCAGCGCGATTGCGGCCTGTCCCTCGTAGGTGACCTGGGAAGCGCGTGCGCCGGCGATCGCGGCGACCGCGTCGAAGAGCCGCCCCATGCTGGAGGTGAGTGGCGAGCTCACCGATCGGTCGAGCATCCGCCGGACCGCCGAGATCGCCGCGGGATCGACTCCCGGCAGCGCGGTGTCCTCGCCCGCGGCGCGGAGGTGAGCGACGGCCATCCTCCAGGGCTCGCGGATCGCCCGCTCGCCCCCCGGCATCGGCACCGGGAGCAGGTGCGCGGCGCGAATCACCGAGCCGATGGTTCCGGCCAAAAATTCGCCGCCCCAGATCGTCCCGTCCAGGCCGTACCCCGTCCCGTCGAAGCAGACCCCCAGCGCCGGCCCGGTGAAGCCGTTCTCCGCCAGGCAGCTGGCGAAGTGGGCGTGGTGGTGCTGCACGCCCAGAGGCTCGAGGCCGCTCGCCAGCGCCCACCGGGTCGAGGCGTAATCGGGGTGCAGATCGTGCACCAAGCGGGCCGGCTCGATCCGGCACATCTCCCGGTAGCGCGCGATCGAGTCCTCCCAGGCGCGCAGCGCGGCCGGGTGATCGAGGTCGCCGAGGTGATGGCTGACGAAGGCGCGCCTGCCGGCGCCGAGGGCGAAGGTGGCCTTGAGCTGGCCGCCGAGCCCGAGCGTCGGCCGCGAGAGCGGCAGCGGCAGCGGCACGGGGAGCGGCGCGTACCCGCGCGATCGGCGCATGGGCAGCGGCTCGCCGCCCGCGACGCGGAGGACCGAGTCGTCGCAGCGGGTGTGGATGGGCCGATCGTGGACGAGGAAGAAGTCGGCGATTCCCTCGAGCCGCCGGAAGGCATCGGCGTCCTCGTACGCGATTGGCTCGTCGGAGCGGTTGCCGCTGGTCATCACCAGCGGTCCGCCCGCCTCGCGCAAAATCAGGTGGTGGAGAGGCGCGTACGGGAGCATCAGGCCGAGCTGCGGCGAGCGCGGGGCCACCGAGGCGGCGATGCCCGCGCCAGCGCGGCGCTCGAGCAGGACGATGGGCCGCGCCGGCGAGACCAGCAGCGCGCGCTCCTCCGGAGACAGGCGGCAGAGCGCGGCGGCGGCCTCCAGATCGCGCACCATCACCGCGAAGGGCTTCTCGTCGCGCGCCTTGCGGGTCCGCAGCGCCGAGACCGCCTGCTCGTTCCGCGCATCGCAGGCCAGGTGGTAGCCGCCGATTCCCTTCATCGCGCCGATGCGGCCGCGCGAGAGCTCGCGCGCCGCGAACGCGACGGGATCGATCTCGTCCACCGCGATCCCACGAGAATCGAGCGCCCGGAGGGTGGGCCCGCATCGCGGACAGCAGGTGGGTTGCGCGTGGAACCGGCGGTTCCCCGGGTCGTGGTACTCGGCGCTGCAGTCCGGGCAGAGCGCGAACCGCGCCATCGTGGTGCGCTCGCGGTCGTATGGGGCCCCCGTGACCACGGTGAGGCGGGGCCCGCAGTTCGTGCAGTTCAGGAAGGGATGGCGGAAGCGGCGATCGCCAGGGTCGAACATCTCGCGCACGCAATCGTCGCAGGTCGCGACGTCCGGCGAGACCAGCACCGCGCCGCCTGCCGCGGCCGAGCTCTCCTCGATCTGGAAGCGCGACTCGCCGCGCGGGGCGGCTTCGCGCCAGGCGATCTCCTCGATGCGCGCGAGCGGCGGCGGGCGGCGGCGCACCTCGTCGAGGAACCGCTCCAGCGCCTCGCTCGCGCCTTCCACCTCGATGAGGACGCCGCCGGCACGGTTGCACACGAATCCGCCGAGACCCAGGCGGGAGGCCAGACCGTGCACGAAGGGGCGAAAGCCGACTCCCTGGACCACCCCCTCGATCGCGATCGAGCGCCGTGTGCGGACGCTCTCGAGCATGCGGCGGCCTTACTCTTTCGCGTGGAATGCGCAAGAGGTGTGCGTGCGCTCGCGTAGGGTTTCAGGCAACCGCTCGTCGGGCCGATTTCCGGAGTCGCGCGAGGCTCCGGGAACTCTGCTACCGTCCCGGCCATGCTCGCGCTCGCGACCAGCTGCTGGCTCGGGTTCCTCATCGGGCTGCGCCACGCGCTCGACCCCGATCACCTGGCCGCGATGAGCACGCTGGTGGTCGATCAGCCCCGGCGGCAGAGGGCCGTCCTCCTCGGCGCCTGGTGGGGCCTGGGCCACTCCGCGGCGCTCCTCGGCGCGGGGGCGCTGCTGCTCTTCTGGCGCGTCCGGCTGCCGGAGCGGGCGGCGGAGCTGTTCGAGCTGGGCGTGTCGATCATGCTGATCGCGCTGGGGGTCCGCAGCCTGCGCCGGGCGCTGCGCGCGCGCGGCGGCGCCGCCGTCGAGCACGCCCACGGGCACCTCGTGCATGCGCACCAAGGCGACGAGGACCACTTCCACGTGCACTCCCTCACCATCGCGCGGCGTCCCTTCCTGGTGGGCCTCGTGCACGGGCTCGCCGGCACGGGCGCGATCACCGCGCTGGCCCTGGCCTCCATGCCCACGGTCGGGTCGGCGCTCGCCTACGTGACGCTGTTCGCCCTCGGCTCGATCGGCGGGATGGCGCTGCTCACCGGCGCCGCCGGCGTACCCATCGCGAGGCTCGCGCGTCGCCCGGCGGCGCACGCGGCGCTGATGGCCTCGGTGGGAGCGGTGTCGCTCCTCGTCGGGGTGGTGTGGGGCGCGCCGATCGTCGGGCGGCTCCTGCCTTCCTGAGCCCCGTCAGACGGCGGTCGCCTCCGCGCTCACCAGCGGCCCCGGGCCCCGCCGTGGCAAAAGTGGCGCCCTCGGGAACATTCCCAGCTCGCGGCGCAGCACGGGCCCGCCAGGCGGCAGCCCGACGAGCACCGCAGGCAGGACGAAGTCGAACAGACCGCCGAGGAGCGGGAATGCGCCCAGGGCCATCACCTCCGGCCGCCGCGCCCGGACCCCGCTGGCGACGAGGACAGCGCCCGCTCCGATGCGTAACCACCGGCCGAGGGGCGTGGCGAGGAATCCGACGATGCGTTCCATCGAGCACCTCCCTCCCGCCACGGTACGCATCGCGCCGTGAAAAGCGCAGGGCGACCCCGTGGGCGGCGACTGAGCGGTGGCGCCGAGACGGCCCTCGTGGCACCGTCCGCGGCCGATGGGCAACTACCGCCGCCTGCTCGCCGCGGTCCGGCCGCACGCCGGGCTCTTCGCTCTGGCCGTCGCTTCGATGGTGGTGCTGGCGGCGGCGACGGGCCTGTTCTCCTGGCTGGTGGGCCCGCTGTTCCAGTACGTGTTCCGCGGCGGGGAGCTGGGGTCGACCGCGCTCCCCTGGCTGCCGCACCTCGGCCGCGAGCAGCTGCGGCGCGCGCTGCCGCTCTTCATCCTCGGCATCGCGTTGGTGCGCGGAGCGGCGTACTTCGGCCAGTTCTATTCGATGGGAATGCTGGGGCAGCGCGTGGTGGCCGATCTCAGGCGCGCGCTGCAAGAGAAGCTGCTGGCGCTCCCCCCGGCGTTCTTCGCGCGAGCCTCGTCGGGGGACCTCCTCTCGCGGTTCGCGAGCGACGTCGCGGCGGTCGAGTTCGCGGTCACCTACGGCCTCGCCTCGTACCTGCGCGACGGCATGCAGGTGCTGGTGCTCCTGGGCGTCTCGATCGCGCTCGACTGGCGCCTGGCCGTGTTCGCCTTCGTGGCGGTGCCGCTCACGGTGGTCCCGATCGTGCGGTTCGCGCGGCGGCTGCGGCGCATCGCGGTCCGCGGGCAGGAGCAGATCGGCGGCCTGTACACGCTGCTCCACGAAGCCCTGCAGGGCGTGCGCATCGTGCAGGCGTTCGGGATGGAGCGCTACGAGGCGGACCGCTTCCGCGCCGAGCAGGATCGCTTCCTCGGTACGATGCGGCGCAGCTTCTTCGTCCGCGCCATCTTCACCCCGACGCTCGAGCTGATGGCGGCGGTCGGGATCGCCGCCACCGTGGTGCTGGCCGCGCGTGCGGTCGAGCTGGGCCGGCTCCAGCCGGAGCGGGTGATCTCGTTCCTCGCGACCATCGTGCTCCTCTACCAGCCGCTCAAGAACCTGGGCGGCACCGGGCAGGGCGTGACCCAGGGCCTCGCCGGCGCGCAGCGCCTGTACGAGGTGCTGGACGAGCCGGAAGGGCTCGCCGAGGGCGGCGGGGAGCTCCCCCGCTTCGTCGATCAAGTCCGGTTCGAGCGCGTCTCCTTCCGCTACCCCGAGCGTTCCCCCTGGAACGCCCGTTCAGGCGGGAACGGGGCGCCCGAGGCCCCGGTCGTGCTCCGCGACGTCGACCTGGCGTTGCGGCGCGGCGAGGTGGTCGCGCTGGTAGGTCAGAGCGGCGGCGGCAAGACCACGCTGATGAACCTGGTGCCGCGTTTCGCCGACCCGACGGGCGGGCGCGTGCTGATCGACGGACGCGATCTGCGCGAGGTGTCGCTCCGGTCGCTGCGGGCCCAGGTGGCGCTGGTCGCCCAGGAGACGTTCCTCTTCAACGACACCGTGCGCGCGAACATCGCCTACGGCCGGCCGGACGTCCCCCCCGACCAGCTGATCGCCGCGGCCCGGGCGGCCCGGGCCGACGAATTCATCCGCGCGCTGCCCCACGGCTACGACACGCAGGTCGGCGAGCGCGGCGTGACGCTCTCGGGGGGCCAGCGGCAGCGCATCGCCATCGCCCGCGCCCTGCTCAAGGACGCGCCCATCCTGCTCCTCGACGAGGCGACCAGCGCGCTGGACACCGAGAGCGAGCGCGAGGTCCAGCGCGCGCTGGATCGGCTGATGGCGGACCGCACCTGCCTGGTGATCGCGCACCGCCTCTCCACCATCCGGCACGCGGACCGCATCGCGGTGCTGGCGGAAGGGCGCATCGTGGAGCTGGGAACGCACGACCAGCTCCTCGCGACCAAGGGGGAGTACGCCCGCCTGTACGCGCTGCAGTTCGCCCCCGGCTGAACGCCGGATCCACTTGCGGCGGGCGGCGAATGGCGCAAAGCTACCGGCGCCGATGACTCCCCGGGTACCCAGCAAGAAGCAGACGCTGCTGCAATACCTGCAGCGGGGCGTCACCATGGTGCACCTCGACGCGCGGCGCCCCGGCGTGGTGGTGCCGCCCCAGTACGCAGGCGACGCCCACTTGAGATTGAACCTGAGCTACCGGTATTCCATCCCTGATTTCGAGGTCGACGAGCACCGGGTCCAGGCGACGCTGTCTTTCTCGGGCACGCCCTTCCAGTGCATCCTGCCCTGGCAATCGATCTTCGGCATCACCAGCCACGCAGGCGACGGCCAGGTCTGGCCGGAGGACCTGCCGACCGAGGTCATGCAGACGCTGGGGCGGTCGGACCGGCAGCCTGCCGCGCGTGCGGAGCGGCCGGGCCTCGTCGCGGTGCCGCGCGAGGCGAACACGGGCGATCGGCCGACCGGCGAAAAAACCCGCGACGCCGGTCCATCCGCGGACGACTCGCCACGCCGGCCCCACCTGCGTCTGGTCCGGTAGTCTCGAGCTCGCTGCCGACGGCGCGGCGGTCGGCGCTCCGCAACGCGCGGTCGAGCTTGTGCACCTCGCGCTGCACGAGCTCGAAGAGGAACGCCGCGGCGTACCAGTACGGCGCGTAATCGAGGCGCGCGTACCCGCGCAGCGTGATTCCCGCGCCGGTAGCGCCACGGACACTCTCGCCCGCCCAGGGCGCGCGCACCGCAGCGGAGGAGGGACCGATGTCGATGTTCGACATCGAAGCTCGACGTCGACATCGACTCCCGACCTCGATTTTACAGCGCGGCGGCGGCGGCTGCGTCGGCGGCGATCACGACGCGGCCGGCGGCGCGGCGGAGCCACTGGGCGGGGCAGGACACCAGGTCCTCCTTCCCTTTCACCGCTCTCTCCAGCACCTGCGCCTTCTGCTCGCCTGTGACCTGCAGGACCACGTTGCGCGCCGTGACGATCAGGAACGGCGTGAGCGTCAGCCGATCGACTCGCGGCTCCAGGTGCTGGGGCGGGCGGACGTGCCTGACCAGCTCCTCGTCCCCGCGGTCCGCCGAGCTGGGCACGCCGGCAAACAGCGAGCAGATGTGCCCGTCCGGTCCGAGCCCGAGCAGGACCAGGTCGAACCGGGGCGGTTCTCCCAGCGTCCCGCGCAGCTCGGCCGCGGCCCGCCTCGCCTCTTCATCGAGGTCCGCCTCCTCCCCGCGCAGCCGATGGACCTGCGCCGGCTGCACCGGGACATGCGCGAACAGCTCCCGCTGCGCGAGCCCGTAGTTGGAGCGCTCGTCCTGCGGCGGCACCCCGCGCTCGTCGGTGAAGAAGAATTGCAGGGAGCGCCACGGGATGCGGTCGCGGACCGCCGGCGAGCGCACTCTCTCGAAGAGAGGCCGCGCGCTCCCCCCTCCGGTCAGCGCGACGGACCCGCGCCCGCGCGCCGCGACTGGCCCGGCCGTGGCCTCGATGAACAGCTCGGCCGCCACGCCCGCCACCTCGGCGGCGTCGCGGACGATGACCACCTCGCTCACGACCCGCTCTTCGGCAGGAGCTTCACCGCCGCCTGCACCGAGGCGGCGTACAGCTCGTCCTGCCCGGCGAGAAGCTTCAGCTCGAGCCCGAGGAGCCGCCCCGGCGCCTCGGGGGGCAGTCGCATGCGGTTCACCACCTCGCCGTCGTCGTCCCCGCGCACCTCCGCGACCAGGACTGCCTTGTCCCGCCGAATCGTGAAGGTCACGGGCGGCGCGGTGAACTCGAACGCCACGATCTGCCCTCTTCCCAGCGGCGCCGCCGAGGGCCACCCGGTGATCGAGGTGCCGTCCCCCGCTCCGGGCATCGCCGAGTCCCTGTCCGGCTCCGGCCCGCTGAGGAGCTCCACCCGCGCCTTGCGAACGCGCGAGGCGAACCACCCGGCGAGCAGTACCCCTTCGGCCCCGATTGCGCCGGCGCAGATCACCCGGGCCGACCTCAGGTTGCCCCGGTGCTCGCGAAGGTTGGGGACGTCGAGCATTTCGGCGGCGAGAGACATCCAGGGGAAGATGCGGGGCCAAGCGAGATCGCCGATCGGTGCGCCGCGCGCGACCATCGCGGCCACGTCCGCAAGGGCCTCGGGCGGACGTGTGCCCGAGTCGATGATCACCCGGTCCGCCATCTCGACCGCCCGCCGCAGCAGGGCTCCTTCGGGGCGCCCTCCCCAGACGATCACCACCGGCAGATCGGGCACCAGGAGGCCCAGCAGCGCCGACTCGAGATGGCGGACCCCGCCACCTTGCGCGGTCAGCACGACCCGCTCCAGCGAGACCGCCCCCCCGCTGCGCACCACGGAGACGCGGGCGGCGACCGAGTCGCCCTCGGCATGCGGCTCGGCGATGAGCACCACCAGCCTGCACGGATGGAGCCGTCCCGCGGCCTCCAGCGCCGCCTGGGCCCGATCGTACGCGGCCGGGCTGAAGTAGATGGCCACCAGGTTGAACGCGCTGACCGTCTCGCCCGCGCTGCCGCCGAGCTCCTTCGCCTCCTGCAGCAGCGCGCGGATCTTGTTCAGGTCCATCCCGTCGTCGAACCGGATCGACAGCTCGTCCCAGCCGCGCGCCGCCTGCCCGCCCGCGATGGGCTCCCCGATGGAAAGGCTCATGGCCGCCTCCACGTCCGGCCGCCGCGAGCCAGGAGCGCGTCGGCCTCGCGCGGCCCCCAGGTGCCCGCCTCGTATGGATAAGGCGGTGGCGCGTCGGGCGCCTCGGTCGTCTTCAGGATCCCGTCGACCAGCTTCCAGGCCGCCTCGACCTCGTCCTTGCGGGTGAACAGCGTCTGGTCGCCGCGCAGGGCATCCAGCAGCAGCCGCTCGTAGGCTTCCGGCGAAGCGGCGGCGAAGGCGGCGCCGTAGCGGAAGTCCATGCTCACCGTGCGCGGCCGGTATCGCTCGCCGGGGACCTTCGCCGAGAAGCGCAGGGCGATCCCTTCTTCCGGCTGCACCCGCACGATGAGCGTATTCGGCGCGGCCGCGCCTTCGCCGAAGAGCGCGTGCGGCAGCTTCCGGAACTGGATGGCGATCTCCGTCATGCGTTTGGGCAGCCGCTTGCCGCTGCGCAGGTAGAAGGGCACCCCGTCCCAGCGCCAGCTGTCGATGTTCAGCTGGATGGCGGCGAAGGTCGGCGTACGCGACCCCTTCGCCACCTCCTTCTCCTCCTGGTACCCGGGCACGTCGTTGCCGGCGATCTGCCCCGCCGTGTACTGGCCCAGGACCACCCGCTGAGCGACCGCGTCGACCCCTTCGATGGGAGAGATCGCGCGCAGCACCTTCACCTTCTCGTCGCGCACGGCATCCGCGTCGAACGCCACCGGTGCTTCCATCGCGGTCAGGCACACCAGCTGGAGGACGTGGTTCTGGATCATGTCGCGCAGGATGCCCGCCTCCTCGTAGTAGCGGGCGCGGCCCTCGATCCCGAGCTCCTCGGCAGCGGTGATCTGCACGTGGTCGACGTAGTTGCGGTTCCAGATCGGCTCGAAGATGGTGTTGCCGAACCGGAAGACGAGGAGGTTCTGCACCGTCTCCTTGCCCAGGTAATGGTCGATGCGGAAGACCTGCCGCTCGTCCATCGTCTCCAGCACCATCCGGTTCAGCGCGCGCGCCGAAGCCAGGTCGCGGCCGAAGGGCTTCTCGATCACCACCCGGGTGAACCGGGACTCGCCAGGCGGACGGATGAGGCCGTGCTTCTGCAGCTGCCGGAGCAGCACGGGAAAAGTGCTGGGCGGAGTGGCGAAGTAGAAGAGCCGGTTCCCGCGCGTGGCCCGGGCGCGGTCCAGCTCCTCCAGCGTGCCGGCCAGGCGCAGGAAGGTCGCGTCGTCGTCGAACGCGCCCGGCACGTAGCGGAGCCCGGCGGCGAAGTCGCGCCACAAATCCTCGTCGATGGGTTTGGTGCGCGAGAACCTGCCCACCGCCTCGCGCAGGTCCGCCTGGTACTGCTCGTGCGTGTACTCGCTCTTCGAGACGCCGACCACGCCGAACGCCGCCGGCAGATGCGCCGAGACCGCCAGGTTGTAGAGCGCCGGGATCAGCTTGCGATGCGCCAGGTCGCCGCTGGCGCCGAACACCACCAGCGCGCACGGCTCCGGGGCCGAGTCCGCCCGCAGGCCGTGGCGCAGCGGATTGGGGACCTCGTCGTGCTCGGGCGTGTACGGCATGGTCAGGCCTTCTTCACTTCGTGACCGCCGAACTCGTTGCGCAGTGCCGCCTGCACCTTGGCGTTGAACGACTCCTGCTGGCGAGAGGCGATGCGCTCGATCAGGGAGAGCGTGATGACCGGCGCCGGCACGTTCTGGTCCATCGCGGCCTGCACCGTCCAGCGACCTTCTCCGCTGTCCTCGACGTAGCCGCGGACGCTCTCCAGGCGGGGATCCTTGCTGAGCGCCTCGGCGAGCAGCTCCAGCAGCCAGGAGCGCACCACGCTGCCGTGCAGCCACACCTTGGCGATCGCAGGGAGGTCGAGGTTCGGGAACGGAGCGGACTTGAGGATCTCGAATCCCTCGCCGTAGGCGGCCATCACCCCGTACTCGATGCCGTTGTGGACCATCTTGGTGAAGTGCCCGGATCCGGCCGGCCCGGTGTGGAGCAGCCCGTTCTCGGGAGCGAGCGTCTCCAGGGCGGGGCGCGCCAGGCGGACCGCCTCGGGCGAGCCGCCCACCGTCAGGCAGTAGCCGTTCTTGAGGCCCCAGACGCCGCCGCTGGTCCCTGCGTCCATGAAGAGGAGCCCGCGCTGCTGCAGCTCCTGGGCGCGGCGCATCGATTCCTTGAAGTTGGAGTTGCCGCCGTCGATGATCAGATCGCCGCGCGACAGCTTGGCGGCCAGCGAGACGATCGACTCCTCGGTGATCCGGCCGGCCGGGACCATCATCCAGACGACCCGCGGCGGCTGCAGGGCGGCGACCACCTCGTCCAGGGTGGTGGCCGGAGTCGCTCCGTGGGCGGCCAGCTCGGTCGCGCGGCGGGGGTCGACGTCGTACACCACCACCTTGTGGCCCCCGCGCAGCAGCCGCTGCGCCATGTTGGCGCCCATCCTGCCCAGGCCGAGCATCGCGATCTGCATTGCCGTGTCTCCCAGCTGCCACCGTTTGGCGGCGCTGCGCTTGTCGCGCGGACTAGCTGCGAATCAGCTCCAAGGCCTCTCGCACCGCCTGCAGGAACTTCCGCGCGTCGCCGTCCTCGACGTGCACGCGCAGGGCGCGCCGCCCGCGCGCCTGCAGCACCTCCAGGTCGCCGCGCGCCTGGGCCGCGAACAGCGTGGCGAACCCATACGGCTGCCCGGGGATGGGGATGTCTGCCCCTCCGTCCACGGTGGCTTGAACGAACACGCCTGTGTTCGGCCCGCCCTTGTGAAGCTGCCCGGTCGAGTGCAGATAGCGCGGGCCAAAACCGAATGTAACGGCCAGTTTTGTCGCGTCGCGCACCTCGCCTTGCAGCCTGGAGAATTCCGCGTGGAGCCGGTCGTCCGGCACCACGTACCCGAGCTGCGCGAGGTAGTCGCCCTCGTTTCCCAGCGCGAGGTGCGCCGCGATCCAGGTCACCGGGCTCGACGCGCTCTGGCCCCCGAGCGTGCCCGCCGCCTTGCGCAGGATCCCCGCGTGCTCGGGGCTGCAGAAGAGCGCCAACCCTCCCGCGCGGAGGGCCGGCTCGGCCGGCGGGAGCTTCCCGCCTGACAGCAGCTCCTTGGTCTTCTCCTTCGCCACGGCGACGTCGGGCTCGTCGAACGGATCGATCTCCAGGACCGCGCCCATCACCGCGGTGGCGATCTCCCAGCGCAAGAACTCCCCGCCGAGGCCATACTCGCCCGCCAGCTCCCAGCGGATCACCGGATGACCTGCCTCCGCCAGCGCCTGCACCGCGCGCTCGTGCTCCGGCGCGTGCTCGCCCGCGAGCCACAGCGCGACGAACAGGCGGTCGTTGCCGTACACCCCGGGTGGGCCGACCGGCTCGCCGTCCACCGGCAGGATGCCGCGGCCACTCTTGCCGGTGCTCTCGGCGACGAGCTGCTCCACCCACGCGCCGAACGGCCGCAGGCGGGGACTGAGCAGCAGCGTGAGCTTGTCGCACCTGGCGCGCGCGCAGCCACCGGCGATCGCTCCCAGCCGTACCGCGAGGTTTTCCTTGAGCGGCACCCGGGCGTGCGACGCGAGCGCGACCCGGTCCGCCTCGTCGAGCAGCTTGCCGACGTCCAGCCCCAGGAGGGCCGCCGGAACCAGCCCGAAGAAGGACAGCGCCGAGTAGCGGCCGCCGATGTCGGCGGGGTTCGTCCAGGTGCGCCAGAACCCTTCCTTTTGCGCGAGCTGGTGAAGGGGCGAGCCCGGATCCGTGATGGCCACGAACTGCCCGCCCGCCTTGCCCGGGGAAACGCCTTCGAGCACCGAGCGGAAGTGGCGGTAGAACGAATTCACCTCGGTCGTGGTGCCGCTCTTCGACGACACCAGGAAGAGGGTGCGCGCCAGATCGAACCCCTCCACCGCCTTGCGCACCGCGTCCGGAGCGGTCGAATCGAGCACGCGCAGGTCGAGGCCGCCCGGCTGACTGCCGAACACGCGCGAAAGGACGTCCGGGCAGAGGCTCGAGCCGCCCATTCCCAGGAGCACGCAGTGGCGGAAGCGCTGCGCGGCCTCCTTGGCGAAGCTCGCCAGCTCGGGCAAGTCGCGTCGCATCCTCTGCGTCACGTCGAGCCACCCGAGGCGGTTCTTCGCCACCTCCTGGTGCTTCGGATCGGAGCTCCACAGTGACGGATCCTTGGCCCAGAGCCGCGAGCCGGCCTTCTTGTCCGCCGCGATCTTGAGCCCCTGCTCCGCCGCGTCCTTGCGCCTTCCGAGCCGCTCGTCCACCTTGCGCGCCTTGCGGAACCGCTGCGCCTCCGACCGCGCGCCGATTGCGTGCAGCAAATTCTTCAGCGCGGTGCTGAACAGCTCGAGGCCCTCGTCGGTCAGCTTGCGGCAGACCGCCTCGAGGTCGATGCCGATCTGCCCGAGACGGGCGAGCTGCGCCCGGGCCTCGTCGACGCCCTGCAGCACCGAATCCGGGACCACCTTACCGTGGTCGTTGAATGCCTTCAGCGTGCCGAGCGGCATGGTGTTGACCGTCTCGCGCCCGATCAGCGTCTCCACGTAGAGCACGTCGCTGTACGCCTTGCTCTTGGTGCCGGTCGACGCCCACAGGGGCCGCTGCCGGGTGGCGCCCTTCGCCTCCAGCGCCTTCCAGCGGGGCGTGGCGATGTTCCGCAAGTAGACCTGGTACGCCTCCTTCGCGTTCGCGACGGCGATCTTCCCCAGCAGGGACTTCTCGCCCTTCTGCTCGAGCAGCTTGTCGACGGCCGTGTCGACGCGGCTGACGAAGAAGGACGCTACGCTGTGGATCTGCGCGACGGGCAGGCCCTTGGCGAGCCTGTCCTCCAGCCCCGCCAGGTACGCATCGATGACCTGTTGATAGACGGTGTTGGAGAAGATCAGCGTGATGTTGACGCTGATGCCGGCCGCCGTGGCCTCGCGGATGGCCGGGATCCCTTCCGGGTTGGCTGGGATCTTGATGAACAGGTTGGGACGCTCGAGGGCCTTCCAGAAGCGCTTCGCTTCCTCGACGCTCGCCCGGGTGTCGCGCGCGATGAACGGCGAGACCTCGAGGGAGACGAACCCGTCCTTCCCGCCCAGCCGGTCGAAAAGCGGCCGCAGCACGTCGCAGCCCGCGCGCACGTCCCCGATCGCCAGCGTCTCGTAGATCTCCATCGGCGTGCGGCCCGCGTCGATCAGGCGCGACAGCTCGTCGTCGTACTCGTCCGACTCGACGATGGCCTTCTCGAAGATGGCCGGATTCGCCGTCACGCCGCGGATGCCGTCCTCGTCGACGAACCGGAGCAGCTCGCCGGAATGGATCAGCTTGCGCCCGATCAGGTCGAGCCAGGGGCTCTGGCCGACTTCGTTCAGCATCTGGCAGGGTTTCATGGTCTACCCCTTGGTGTTCGTGCGCGCGCCTTCGGCGACCCACTTGCCGATACGGCCGGCGATTTTTTGCGGCGTCATCCCGTACGCCTCCGCCAGCGCCTTGTCCGGCGCGCTGGCGCCGAAGCGATCGATGCCGACCACCAGGCCGTCGCCGATCAGGCGGTACCAATCGAGCCCACCGGCCGCCTCCACGGCGACCAGCTTCGTCCTGCCGCCGCGGGGCAACAGCTTGCGCTGCTCGTCGCCGGGCCACTCGAGGAAGCGCTCCACGCAGGGCATCGAAACCAGGCGCGTGCGCGCGCGCAGCCCCGCGTCGAGGAACTGGAGGGCCTGCTGGGAGGCCGGCAGCTCCGACCCGGTGGCCACGATGACCAGCTCGGGCTCGCCCTGCGCCTCGACCAGCGTATAGGCGCCGCGCAGGATCTCGTGCACGTCGCCCGCGGTCGCGCGCTGGAGCGGCGGCAACTTCTGCCGGGTGAGCACCAGCGCGGTCGGCCCGTCCTTGCGCTGCAGCGCGGCCGCCCAGCAGGCGGCCACCTCCAGCGGATCGCCGGGCCTCCAGACCTGGAGGTGGGGGATGGCGCGCAGCGAGGCGAGTTGTTCGACGGGCTGGTGCGTGGGCCCGTCCTCGCCGAGGAAGATCGAGTCGTGCGTGTAGACGAACAGGCTCTGCAGCCTGGACAGCGCCGCCAGCCGGATGGGCGGCCGCATGTAGTCGCTGAAGAGGAGGAACGTCGCGCCGAACGGGACGAAGAACCCGTCGTAGGCGAAGCCGTTCACCATCGCGCCCATGCCGTGCTCGCGAACCCCGAAATGGATGTTGCGGGCGCCGTACTCGCCCGGCTTCACGTCGCCGCCGTCCTTGATGTACGTGAAGGTCGAGGGATCGAGATCGGCGGAGCCGCCCACCAGGTTGGGCACCAGCTCGGCCACCTTCTGGATGACCGCCTGCGACACCTTGCGGGTCGCCTCCGGCGCGGTCGTGCTCGCGACGACTTTGGCGAGCTGATCGGGGAGATCGCGCGGCACCTCGCGATTCGCGTACTGATCCCACAGCCGCGTATGGGCGGGGTCCTTGCGCCACTGCGCGAGCTTCTGCTGCCAGGCGTCGTAGCCCTTCTTCAGGTCCTCGACGCGGGCGGCCCACAGGGAGCGCACCTCGTCGGGGACGAGGAAGGTCGGTTCCTGCGGCCATCCCAGCCTCTGCTTGGTGAGCCTGACCTCGTCCTTCCCCAAGGGGGAGCCGTGCGCCTCGTGCGTGTCGGCCTTGTTGGGCGACCCGTAGCCGATCACCGTGCGCACCGCGATCAGGCTGGGGCGATCCTTCGCTTCCTTCGCCGCGCGGATGGCCCGGTCGATCGCCTCGGTGTCGTTGCCGTCCTCGACCTGCTGGGTGTGCCAGCCGTACGCCTCGTAGCGCTTGAGCCGGTCCTCCGTGAACGTCACGTCGGTATGGCCGGCGAGCGAGACGCGGTTGTCGTCGTACAGGAAGATCAGGTTGCCCAGTCTCAGGAAACCCGCCAGGGACGACGCTTCGGCCGAGACGCCTTCCATCAGATCGCCGTCGGAGCAGATGCCGTAGACGTAATTGTCGATGAGCCCCGCGCCGACGCGCGCGGCGAGCATCTTCTGCGAGAGCGCCATGCCGGCGGCGTTGGCGACGCCCTGCCCGAGCGGCCCGGTGGTCGCCTCGACGCCGGGGGTGTCGCGGAACTCCGGATGGCCGGGCGTCTTCGAGTGCAGCTGCCTGAACTTCTTCAGATCGTCGAGAGTCACGTCGAAACCGGCCAGGTGGAGCAGCGCGTAGATCAGCATCGAGCCGTGGCCCGCGCTGAGCACGAAGCGGTCGCGGTTGGGCCAGCGGGGATCCTTCGGGTTGAAGCGCAGGTGGCGGGTCCACAGTACGTAGGCCATGGGGGCGGCGCCCATGGGCATGCCGGGGTGGCCGCTGT
>Ga0137397_10000132_pt1 | contig 48990 bp, 70 predicted proteins | sample czorhiz116metaG_FD_106658 | JGI IMG/M metagenome (GOLD analysis project Ga0137397, IMG submission 106658) | Vadose zone soil microbial communities from Angelo Coast Range Reserve, California, USA - czorhiz1.16 metaG | ecosystem: Environmental > Terrestrial > Soil > Vadose zone | place: USA... | reverse complement strand
GGGCACCATGCCAAGGTCACAGTCGGCTTCCAATATTCCGAATCTCAACATAGGGGATAGCCTCACGATACCACGCAAGTCACCAACGTTCCCGAATCGCTTTTCTGTGGGCGATACACACGCTCGCGCCGGAATGCCTGATGAAGAGGGGAGGATTAAAGATACACAAGACTCTCTAAGCGGCAAACTTGCTCATGCAACCATAGGGTAACTCGTCAATTACGCCGTGATACCCCGCGCTTCCACAATGCAAGGACGTTTTCGTCGTTATAAATAATTTCGTATGCTTCATATACACCGACCTTTAACGGGACCATTTCTTGAATAGCCTGGACACTCGCGCCTTGTCTTGTTTTCTGTCATTGCTTTCTTGTTACGCTCTATGATTAGTGTATGCTTTGCCAAGTGGCCAGTGCCGCTCTGATAAATTTAGTCTACATGAGAATACTTTTACGTTGGCGTGAAGTCAAATGTCTCAACCAAGGGATGTCTTTGCTCCGCAATTGGGGGACGGTCCGATAGGCTCCGGACCGCGGATGAACCTCGATCCCGCGAACCCGTCTTTGCTGACTGGGCTCCTTCCATGGATCTGTTCCTATCAAGCTGGTTCCACCATTCGCGATTCATTCAAGAGGTTTATTCTTAGGCTCCTTCCGTCACGTCCGCTGGGCATGTGTGTATGATGGACGGGCACCGTCCGTAAAATGAGGTTGATCCTGGACACGCGAACACACACGCTAGAATTCCGGGAGAGGGTAAAACTTTTCGTCAAGTCAATATGTCCATGCGTGTCAGTTGTGGTTCCGTACAGCGGCTGTGCGGCGCTTCTGAAATTAACGCTCATCCTTGGAACCATTCGTGATTTGGCCCGCGGTTCGCATGAAGTCCGTCTCGGCGGGTTTTCTATCATTGTACGGAGATAAGCCAGAGATACTGGGGAGATCCGGAATCTCGACTCCACAATCCCAGAGTGCTCTGGCTGATGGCCGAGGCGGTAGAACTCCACGGGTATAGCCAGTATCTGAGATAATTCGTTCCGCAAGGATCCAGTAGTTATCCGTTGTTCTTCTGATCAGTGCTTTCGCCGTTCTTTAATTGAAAGCCTTGCAAACTGCTCGTTTGGAAAAACGGGATTCTACGGTGCACATCGCCATCATTGCTGATGCACAACGGTCGCAACGTGACGATGACACTCTACATGCGGTATCAATGTTCTCATACGACAAGATAATTGTCGGTATTGAAGCTTGCATCTTCTGAGAATACCACATCCTCGCCGTTGTCCACGCGTGAGACAGATGCCACACGAACACCCACAGTATTTCCCAGCCCCGCGAAGGATACTTTGACAGGGAAGAACGCGTTAACGTCGCTACCATTGATGGAGAATTCCAATGACCCTGATCGGTCCTCGGCTTTGACGAGAGGGGTGGTCCACTCAAGACGGTGACTCGACGGGTTGAGCTGCCATTCGCCGGAATGAGACGCCACTGTCGGATAAGAACCAGTGCTGACAAGTATCACAAGGCTTTAGCAAAGGTAACTAGAGTCGAATTCACCACTTACGGAAGCGGAATGGAGATAACAAGGTCATAAAGGGAAACATTCTCGTTCTCCAATTCATATTCGATATTGACATCGCAGGTGCCATCGTTGGAAGGCGTTGGCCAGCAGTTGACTTCCCGAATCGAAGCTTTGTCAGGAAAGTGAGTGATGCTAGCATACCGGTACACTCACTGGAGAGCGGGACATAACTTTCGTCCTTTCCCGCATACCTCCACTTCAACACCGTAAGGGACTGGTTGACGGGGAATACACGCGATGGATCTTTGAGTGCAATGCTTCTTTCGATGTTCGCAGAGAACTTCCCGACGTTCGGATGTTGCTTAAACTGGAGCTCCGGTCCGAATGCGGAGGGCGATGGTAAGAGTAGGATTTTGATTCGGGAGAGTGACGGGTCTGACACGTGAAGGCACATGTCTCCCTTCAGCTCGAGCGACTCTAGACCACCCTCGCGGGGAAGAGAGAGCGATATGGTTTCCTTTGTGACGAGGTGGACACTGACAAAGGAGTCTCACTCAACATCCAGACGAGACGGAAATGGGGCTTACCTTTCGGGAGTGACCGTCGGGAGAGGGTTCTTTGTCTCTTTCATTATAGTGGGTTCGGGAGTGGACGCAACCGGAGTAGTAGGAACCGACATTTCCTCGGAAAGAAGGGCACTTCCGCCCAGAGCATCCAAGAGCTCGGCTTGCTTCGTCTTTTTTGTGCCAAGCTTCATTCCCGACCCTTTGAATGTCGGAGCCCGTAATGAAGAAGGAACAGGTGATACCGTTCTGGCTGGAGGGGAGCCGTCGAATCGTTGTGAAACCGGAGCATAGCCAGAGACCCCGCCGCCGAGATAACTGCCACTGCCTGGCCCGCCGCCACCAGCGGCAGCCCGTCGCTGCTGCTCCCTTCTCTGCATCTCCAGTTGCTTAGCCCTACGCTTCAGCTCCTCCTTGGCCTCGGCTTCTTTATTCTGCAAGGGATATCATTCAAAACGGAAGTTGCTTGGTAGGCTGCGCATACCCTAGCAATGATTTCCTGGATTTTTTCCTCATGACTTTCCATCTCCAAAATGCTTTTGACTTGCATCGAGTTGACCTGCTCTCGGTAGCCCAAGCTCACAATCTCGTCAAACGCGCCAAGTAACTCGAACGAGTTCTTCGCGATTTCTCGTTGGTCCGCACTACGGCACATATCTGACACAACACGAGAAAAAAGGTGCAGTGTCTCGATATCTTGAAGAATGTTCGAGGCTTTGTTGGTGATAAGAACAATGTAAAGGTCTTCGAGGAGCTGGTAGACATAGCGAACTTCGGCCGTTTCGACAGATGTGTGTTGCGTATTAGTGGGAATAAGTTTTGGAAAGGAGGCCAACAAAGCGTCGATCCTTGTCCGCGACATATCCCTGAATTGTCGAGAAATCACAGCTGATTTCGATGTCGTGAGTGAAAGGCATCCCCTCGTGGTGAATCAACTAAATCAGGGTTGCGCACCTTTACCCCCCTTGGTACATATTGAAGCGGCAAGGACGACCTTTGTGGCATAGCATCAGCGAATGATAGAAAGTACGCGAAAAAGGGTGGCACACCATGTTGAGATACGCTTAGTGTGAAGATGGGATTTAATGGCAGTTTAGCCGCGTTGCGGCCAACGGACACGTCCGCCGGCCCTAATGAGCCAAGTCAGCATGTTTCACTTGTACTGTGCAATGCCATCATCGTAAACCCATGTCATCCAAGTACCTACCTATGTTGTATAGGACGTTGTTGGCGAGGTATCGAATCGAAGTCATGTGCGCTCTCATTCTCTGTTCACCATGTTGCTGACTGCCGTTGGTGAGCTTTCTTGGTTCTGATCCCCACTGTCATCCTGCTGCATTGACAACACTCTCAAATGCTACGGAGAGTGCTCTCATCTTCACTTCCTCCCGCCCGCGATGCTGGCTCAGACTACGAAGTTGGGCCATCCCATACGGGGTTGCCACTGTACCCCTAATCGTGCGAGACGCCCAAGTCACGGCGTAGTCATTCCTTACGAACATATTAACACATCGCTTTGCTTCGCGAATTGGAACCGTGATGGTGAACCCCCCTTACTCCATGAAACCGTAATCATCGTCTCTAATCTTAGGGGATAAATGCCAATATTGGTACCCGTCACGGGCATCGACATCGGCAATTCATTCATCGTGTACGAAGGTGATTTCGGAGGATCCGTCCCTGTTTCCGGGGAATGGGGAAGAAAGGCATCCCATTATAGTGCCGGGGTTATTGGAGGCGACCATACCTTCGTGCGCTCGGTACCGCCTGCCGACATGGGTGTATTCTAAACGTTTACAACCTCGCTCTCTGCCTCGTATTCTTTACATTCGGGTTTCCATTATAGGGGAGTCTTCGTCTCTCCTCCGGCGTTGTGCCATCAACTACGGCGCCACAACAATGTGTCGTGATTCTGTACGAACACGAATCCAACCTTCCGAAGGAATAGGGGTCACCTGACACTCACTCGTGCGTTGATATCTCCGAATCAGGTTTTCTTTGCTGATTGAATGTTCGAGTCGATATCTGAGAACATTCGTTCGAAGTGCGGGGAGTGTTTATTTCGCAAAGCCATCTCATGGGAGATCTCCGTTTGTTCACGCACAAGACGTCTCGACGTAAAAAAACGGTTCCCGTATCTCCAGATTTTGTAACGGCGGTATGACAGGAACACCACTCTTCTTCCGCCGTCTTAAACCCGCAGACTTGATCATGTGCTCCCACAATACTAGTACTGTAGTTGCCACCCAACAATTGTATAATCGCCCAAACTCACACTTATCCCCAAAAGCCTCTAGCTTCCTCCGTATGAGTTGACGATCGTCTCGGTTGATTGATGTAGGGAGGCCAGGGACACTAGGCCCAGGGGCCACTGTAGCAGCTCTACTCTATCCGACTGACCCGTTGATGTGACAAACACTTCCGACCGGATCTGACAGCTGTCAGGTGGGCCAAGGGGGTTCTCTTTCATTTCCGAGCATGTTTGGCCAAGTCATCCAGTGGCTGCGGCTGCATGACCTTTGCGAAATTCTGAAGAGGTCAGCCTGGAAAGGCCGCGGTCACGGTCTCTTCCTCAACCCGCAATGAATCGCTGGCTCAATCTGTTCCTCGTGTTGCACCTTGGGTCGTCACACGACGTGAATAAGTAGCATGTCTGCCTGCGGGGAATACCCGTGTGTCTCTGACTCAGCTCCTCTGATGAGTTGTCTCTTGAGATTATCGGCACGACCTAGTCGCCCCGGGTGGGGTAATACAGATTTTTAATCCGATTAGCGCTGCGTGCCAGTGATTCCGATATTTACGGCAACTCACCACAACTCTAGGTCCCACCTCACTCAGTGCCTTCCGAACAGATGGCCATCATGCAGTGGCGACAAATCTCCGACTATTGCCGATATCGAGGACATCTACTGACATCTATCGTGCGGGACGGCGTAACTGGCCCTGGACTAGGCCCTACGCCTGCGCCTATGTGCTCGGCGCGACTATGTGCCACTCCATATACTCCAAATAAGATCTCGCGAGGCCAAACAACTGGATGATGGAGCGGCCGACAGATCGTAGTACGCATGAAACAGAGCTCAGTGGAAATGTGAGGCTGTACAGTTGCAGTGCCAGTGAACATTCAGGGCGATGATCTGTTCGAATATTACCTACATCACCTCGGAATCCTGGCGCAACCTAATAGCTTGAAAGCTTGAAAGCTTGTAGGCGAGTTGGGTATGGCTCAAATCTTTTTCCTGGCTTCGGGAATCAGGAGAATTCTGAGGAAGGCTTGGCCAAAATCATGCTAGTAGAGGGCTGTGCGGACGTCGTGACCAGAAAAATCCACTAACCAAAACTCAAGGCACGGCAGCGACTCGGCGCGCCAGGGGCAGTGGCGCGCAGGGCTGTCCAGGTGTTCTCCTGGTCGAGTATCAGGATTCGGATTTTCAAAAATCAGCAAAGGCAGTACTAGCCAGGTCTGACAAATCAAGGATACAGTAGGACCACAGCCGAATTCTGCATGCATCTTTCTGATATTCGAAACTAGCTTCCACGCCGGATAGCCTGGGGTCAGATGGTACCACGCAGCCGCTCCCGAAGTATCCTCAAAGCCGGGAGGCGGCTAATTCGAGAGGAACTAAGTAAAGATATGACTGGCGCTTCGTACTCCACAGCTACACTGCGGGGCGGTCTCCGGACAAATCACTATTCGCTGCTGGACGGCACGTGTTGACCCTTCTTTTCCTTGGCTGTTCAGCTCAAAAATGTTATGGTGCCATGACACGTCCGCGTTTTCCGGGAGGCGCGTGCGCGCGTTGAATCGGGGAAGGATGGTGTCAGGCGCGTGTCAGCCTCCGGGTCAGCCCCTGGGGTTTGGGACATCCACATCAGGGACTGGCGGAAATCAGATGCCCTAACCCCGTTCGTTTCGGAAGGAACCTGGCGATGAAGCAATTACCTCGGCATCGACTTTCTCGAGAGAACACAGGTGGGGGCTGCGGGGTCGTCCAGTGACCAAGTCGGTTTGACAAGGATGCTTGCGTGACCCGTGCCGTGTGGCCATCGATGTGCGCTGGCGCCCTGACAAGCGAAGAGGCAAATTAAAACATCGCCTGGAAGACGTTGGGGTTGCTTCGTCCCCCTTCCCGATCTCGGAAGGAAAATCGCGGGAGGGCGTGTTGAACGTTTCGGGGTGGTCCCGCCGAGAATCCAACTTGGCATCCGGGACGAAAATGTTTGGTGGTGTGATGTGATGTTGACCTGTGTCGAGAACATGATCCTCCTTCACGGGGTTGGAACGGGTACCCGCACGGTGACCCTCGTCCGTGGCTTCCGTGGGGAGAACGGGAGCGAGGATCGGAAGGTATTTATCCATAATAGAAGAAATTGGTTAATCCGGACTTGTATCAATAATTGAAGTAGGAGTACAACTGGTGCCAAATAAATGCCACATACACACTGATATCATAGTTATTTCTTCGTGGAGATGTCTACAATGCCTCGAGGTTGCATGACACAAACCGGAGAGAGCATATGATGTGGCGCACCAGGTCGGTTTAGCCGAGCGAGAACGCATGTGGCTTCCAAAGGACGCAGAGTAGCCCCGCAAGCCTTCAGAATTTGAATCACAGAAGAGATGATGAGTGGGGTCATCGTCTACGCGGAAGCGCGGGCGTTGCAGCCCTTCTGCCCTGTGACTCTGGATCCAGGCGCGCCACCACCTATCCAGGCACATTCCGCCTATTGTATTGTTTACAGTAATCCAGTGACGCGCATTGTCACCCATTTGGATGGGGAATTATCAGCGAAATGCACACCTCCACATATGGTCAAGTGCGGCGCGTATCCACTGCCAAACCTTCTTTCTTTCAACTCGTCCCTTGATCATGTCCATTATCCTGGTCAACACACCTGTCCCTTTTCCCCGATCCGGTCAAATGCGGACGAGGCCACAATCGCCCACAACCCGGGCACATAAAAGCGAGCCCGGGGACCCTCGAGGAGCTGCAGTTCACCAAGCAACCCATCCAGTCCTCAACCACCTTTGACCTACGATGCACACCACATATCACATCGATTCGTCCAACGACCTCTCCGTCTCCGACGTCTTTATCCCAGTCATGTCCTCTCCGACCACCTCTCGCCGTTACCATACTTCGTCAACGCGCATCCACACCCGCGTAGGACCCGATAACGAGGGTACCTGTGTCAACCATAGTTCACCACAGTGCTGCCACTGTGGCTATCGTGGATCCCATTCCCCAAATTGCCCATTCAGCAGCGGCCGCCACTGAGCTGTTCTCTATTCCTCTCTTTCGTGCAGTGCGTGTTTCTCTCGCCACTGTTGTCTTTTGTTTCTGACGAGTTCGAATCGTATCATCAGACATAAGCAATGCAACACACGACATTGCGATTCATCCTGTACCACCACCAGCCCTTTGAGGCTCTCCGCAGACCCTATCGTAGTAATGCTAATGCCAAATCTCCATCAAATCAGCCTGGCAAGAAAAGGTCATGGACATGACGAGAGGGAAGTAGTTGAACGAACTGGAGACGTCCACTGTTGTATCATATCGATCAAGCGACATGTTTTCGTTTCGAGCATTGTATGATCCACTTTTTTCATCCACACATGTTGTGGTTAAGGGTGTCGCGGGGGCGCCATATGCTGTGCCATCTGCACGAGTGACGTCGTTGACGGATGATACGGATCGATCAGTGATCATTTTCCCGGAACTTATTACCAAAAGGAGTCACAAAAACGCGGCCAAGTTGATGACAAGGACACGTGTTGTCCAACCGCCCTAGTTTGTGCACCTTATGATCACACCGATAAAGCTATCCTCATTGTTCTCTCCATTTCTCATCCCTTACCGATGAAATCAAACTTTCTGAGAACGGAGCAGTTGAAAAGTCATGACGCATTTCACTGAAGGAGACCTTGTAATGCCGAATTGGCTCCAAGAGAGGCCTGTCCATCTACACCGCCAAAGGTCAAATATTGTGCGTCGGTGCCGATCTCAAAAGCGTGCATAATTATTTTTTTCCGTTTCATCATTGATCAGATGATTTTTCATTTCAATCGAAAATGTGCCTCAACTAACTAGATGTACTAGTTCAGGATGGTGTCGGTTGCTCTTCCGGCTTTGTGCCGATTTCCGGGTGCAAGTCATCTAAGCCTACAGTATAGTTGCTTCTTCCGTGAATGGGATCGCGTCCATGGGCTCAGTTGCAATGACAACACACTATCCATACGAGCGATGCAGTATTTGCACTTCCTGGAGCACAGCGAGGTGCCGTTAGCACAAGGGGGCAGGCAGTGCTAGCCCAACCATCCACTTTCCATCGTGGCCTCGGTGGCTGTTTGACCAATATACCTCAGAGAACCTGCCGGGTCTTTTATCCAATGCTTTGCAGGCCAAGTGGCGATGCTCGTAACTGTTCGTAATTGTAGCGACATCGGAACCACATTAAAGCACAGTGTTGTTGGAGTAGTTCTCATGTCGAACCGTCTGCTGATGAATTCTAGGACCTGGTAATATCAAGGGATTGATCACCGCTGAACCTATCGACTCGGACTGCGCTGCCAGAGTGGTCAGATCACACAACAGACGTAGTGGCGACACTCGCTGAACCGAAACAGCAAAGCACGGCGACGTTGAGCAGGCAACGCATGGAAGCATGAAGGTCCGAGTCAGCCGTTAATTGAATCCCCACGGCTCGGGAGCTTTTCAGGTACGCCACAGATGACGTTTCAATTTCGAACTTTGGCTTAGGAAAGGCAACCAACCTCCCTGATTCCGACCAAAACACTTTGTCCGTAGCCTATGGATGAGTGTTCCCCGAAACGGGTATTTCGTAAGCCGACTGCTTTGCGCCTATCCGGCTCGGTGGAATATGACCGTTTGGCTCTCTTAAACTCCCAGCTGCGGCAGTCTAAAACTGGAAGCCCGCGCCGACGCATTCGCACGTGGTGGCCGGTATAAACAACCGTCATCCCCTGCCCCAAACTCTTGTTTCTCCTTTCCTCCCACTTTCACGACCGTCTCAATCTCAACCCAATGCGTCCCGCCTTCAGGTACTCATCCGCCTACTTTTGCGCATACAGCTCTCTTAATCGCTTTTCCTCTCTAGCGCAATTCTCTTCCTCCCTTTGGTTTCTGCCCTGAGCAATTTACAAGTTTCCTCGGGTGCCACGTCCGGGGGTCCGGTCAGCATCACTTGGACGCAAGAATCTAGCGATCCCCAGACTTGCTCCTTTGAACTGATCAATACGGTCTTTCACAATGCATTCGCTATCGCGAATAATATTCAAACATCCCAACAACAACTCAACGTTACTCTCCCTGCTGTACCCCCCGGGTATGATTGTTTCTTGTGCTGTACCAATCCTTGGGCTAATATCACCTACAGCGACCAGTATACTGTTGAGGCTGTCCAAATCGAGTAGGTAGACGGAAATTCCATGCATACGTCATCCTCATTCTCGTCGATACACAGTAACATCAACAATGTGATTGGCACAAGCGGCGCATTTTCCATTGGCGCAGCCGTGACAACCAGCTCTGCGGCCTCATCTTCGGCCTCCTCGTACGTGTTTCCTGTTTCCTGGTCTTGCTCCTCGTGACCTTTTTTTCAGGTCTGTTTCAGCAATTAGCCCGGCGGGTTCCAGCGTCAGCGCAACTCAATCAAGCTCGAGTGGTGCTACATCATCATCATCATCAAGCAGCTCTTCCTCCTCAACCTCTCCGAGCAGTTTCAACGGAAATGGTGCTCTGGGAACTCATATCGACAGCAGTAATGTCGGTTCCATAGCGGCGGCGGTCATAGGTATTGTTGCGGGTGCTGTTCTTGTTTAATCCCGTCAGCCGACTCTCGAACTGTGGACTCCCCGAACGTTGAGCCAGCGGTCTCGGCTACAGTATGTCCAGACATGCATTGTGTGTTTGATGCACATATTTTCTCTTCTTTGGACCCGGACTTTTGGTTTCGGACATTGTTCAATCCTCCTTATATAAGGCTACATTTACGAGCTAGTTTACATGAGCCACAATGTTTCATAGGACACTGTTTCTACCAATCCCAAGCCTTACTCGTTGGTCGCGTCATTCTTGTCAGCTCCCATGTAATTTATTTCTTTGGGAATGAAGCCGAACAGGAGAGCAACGGTAGCGGTATCCCTGTTCAGATGGTTGGTCGGGCTGCCGTACTATTCCACTGGACATTCGGCGAGCGGCGAGAAGAGTTGCTCCGAAATCCAGGGGTGGGAACTCACGATCTTGCTGAGGCTGGTATGTTGCATGAACGCGGCGCACAGACGACTGATGATCGATGGCCATGAAGGGAAGACTTGAACGAAAACCTGATCTCGACGACGACGCCTTCTGCTTCGGGTTTCCCGGGTTGGGAGAAGGAATGATAATTCACATACGCAGAGCCTGATCGTTACACTTGGTTATAGAATTGTATTGCGAATAGAAAGGGGTGCCCTGGTCAAGGAGTTGATGACCAGATCGGGCCAGATCAGGACGTCTAGAAGCCAGCAGGCCAGCAGGCATTCATCATATCGCAGACCCTGAGAGCGCGGACGAGTCAAGGCGGAAGGCAGCGCTCTCAAGGACAGGGTCCCATCTACCACGTTTGAACCTACGTGACACACGATCCGTCAGTCTATGGCCATCCTCACCGAAACGTCGCTGTTGGACACATGCGGCAGGGGCAACTGCCAGTGCGCTCCAGAATGCGCAACTAGAAACACGAACTCGGAATATTCCGGAACAACCACTGGAGGTGAGGATACCGAGCCGTCGTCTTGCACGCGGAAACGAGGCAAACATGTGAAGCCCTCTGTACGAGGAAGATAGTTCTCCAACAAGCCATTCCATGACGAGTATGATCGGATTCGGGAGTGTGTGCCTGCGGTATCACAATAACGTGTCCTCTACGAGTTGAGAATTTTGACCAGCAAGGCGTTGAAGGAAGCAAATCTGGAAGGAGCGTGGGAGCGCGGCATCGGACGATGACGGCTGCCATGAGCGCGCCACTCCAACCAGAATTCCTCCGTCGTCGACATGGCCAGCGTATTGTTACGGCGCCGGCTGGCGCACGACATAAGCTTCGCACAACGTCGCCTCTCCTCTTCCACGGCCTCAGTCCTCGCTCAGGCCGCGCCGCAAGGGCCATCGGCGACCACGCGCAGCGGTAAGGATGCGTTCAACAGGCACATGGCCGAAGGCTTGCAGGGCGTTTCCGCGAGCGAGATCCTGGCGGAGTCGGGCACGCGGAAAGACGCACAAATGAGGCATTTCACCGGTGAGGACATGGCGTTTTTTTTGTCACCCCTGCTGCTGGCTGCATGAGCTGAAGTCGTCCTCCCCAAGTAAACTTTGGGTGAGCTGCTTTTGGCAAAGTTCGCCATGTGTCCCTCGTTCATCATTATGACACTAGTCCTCAACATCCTGCCGCGCACGGCGTGCTCAGACTTATCCTGGAACTTAATGGAGAGGAGATCCTCCGAGCCGACCCAGTGCGTTGGATTTCCTGACCTGTCCACCGTGTATGCGTTGACTTGCTTCCAAAGCACATCGGTCTTCTGCACAGAGGCACAGAGAAATTAATCGAGTACAAAACTTACATTCAAGCCCTGCCTTACTTTGACCGTCTGGACTATGTTTCGATGAGTTAGCGCCTCTGTATCACATGATTACGAGAAGACTCTGACAACACCCTCAGTGACAAACGAACTCTGTTACTCGCTTGCCGTCGAGAAGCTCCTCAACATTGAGGTTCCAGAACGCGCAAAATGGGTTCGAACGCTCTTTGGGGAGATTACTCGCATTCTCAATCGTGTGTTTCGTTTCCTTCTATAATACCCTGAGACGTCCCCTCGACATCTTTTCTTCTGTGCCCTAGATTTGATGGCCATTTTGACACACGCGATGGACGTCGGTGCTCTTACTCCGTTCCTCTGGGGATTCGAAGAACGAGAGAAGTTGATGGAGTTTTACGAACGCGTGTCCGGCGCCCGACTGCATGCCGCTTACGTCCGCCCTGGTGGTGTGGCGTTTGACCTCCCTCATGGTCTGCTGAACGACATCCACCAATGGGCTACGCAATTCGGCTCCCGCGTGGATGAGATCGAACAAGTCGTGACCAGCAATCGAATTTGGAAACAGAGGACGGTAGGTATCGGAAAGGTGACGGCGCAAGAGGCCCTTGATTATGGTTTCTCTGGTGTCATGCTGCGTGGCAGCGGCGTCAAGTGGGATTTGCGCAAGGTTGCGCCTTATGACAAGTACGATGAGGTACGCATTTCCAACTCGTGGCTTTCTATCGCTTATTCTGCGTAGGTCGAGTTTGATGTTCCCATCGGCAAGAACGGCGACTGTTATGATCGATACCTATGCAGAGTGCAAGAATTCCGAGAATCACTGCGCATTATCAGTCAGGTACGGGGGGATTCGCGAGTGGCGCATATCTTTGGACCTTCTCTGATCCTTCGCAGTGCCTGAACAAGATCCCAACTGGTCCAGTCAGGGTCGACGATCACAAGTTGGTTCCACCTCCACGCGCTTCGATGAAGGAAAGCATGGAATCCCTCATTCACCATTTCAAGGTTTCCTCAATTTCCACCCTCTTTCTCACGACCACGGTCATTCACTTCTTCTACAGATCTTCTCGGAGGGTTATTCCGTGCCCCCAGGGGAGACCTACGCAGCCATCGAAGCACCCAAAGGAGAAATGGCTGTCTACCTAGTTTCGTGAGTTGCGCAATTCTGTCATCTGCCTTCTCTCAGACTTCTTTCATTTCAACAGTGATGGTACCAATCGGCCATATCGGTGCAAGATCCGCGCTCCTGGATTTGCCCACCTCGCTGGCGCAGATTTCATGATGAGACGTGAGTACCCTTGATGCAATGCATGACCGACCCTGATTTGACTGACGTATATTTTCAGATGTAAGATATCCACTATTGGCCTAATAGCTATTGATGCTCGGTTTTTAGCACTTCATTGCGGACGTCGTCGCGATTATTGGGACTATGGATCTTGTATTCGGGCAAGTGTTCTTAATCTTTCCCCTCCCTCTGGGTCTGGGTCTCATTGCCTGTTACAGTGAAGTAGACCGATAATTATAGATGGGCACGGGATCTGCAGATATTGCCACCCCAAAGAGTCCACATGTAAATTACGTGTGGAGAGACTACTCTATACAAAGTCCAGGGGATGCCTATCTTCTTGACTAATGTGAACACTTGCCGCTGCAAACCTCTTTTCCTCACCCTCGAGTTTCGCGAGCTCCGCCCGCAACTTTGATGCGAGCACCGGAAGGTAGCCTCGCTCTGTATTCGTGTGTCCGCCTAGAAGAGACTTCTGAGCATTCTTTTCGAATAGTACAGTCCGAGGGCTTACACAGTATGACATTCCTTCCTGATGCGATACTGGCAAGAACCTCATGCTGTATATTTATTCATGTCAGTTCTGATCCTTCTGAACCTCGTGAGCGTAAGGGCCTTCTCACATGCGACATTTCCCCGGTGAAATAAACATCAGCATCCACCCCGGCCAACATGGAGCCTCCCGAGCCAGCGCAGATTGCCACCGATTGAACCTCATTATCACGACTGTCTATGCTTGTTGCCACTTGCACTACGCGGAATGGGGAGACGTCTCAGTTCCATCGACTCGGGCGTGCGTGTTAAGAGATACAGACATCGAACAAGTCCCAAATGCTTCTTGATTCTCTCCTGGAGACTCGACAGAGTAACCTTCTCGTCCAACGTCAGGAGCCTCCCGGCCCCGCCCCTTCCACTGGGATGTTCATCCCCAATCAGATCGACGCGACCACTGCCCATGCCGGACGCAAGCCAGTCATTGATGCCGTCGTGTACCGAGTCGAGCGCGCTGTGGGGGCTGTAGACGGAGATGCCCGCGGCGGCACAGCGCAGGAGAGATGCTTGGATCGGATTGGACAGGGTCACGGAAGAGAGGGGTTTGAAGATGGGCGGATGGTACGCGATGATCATCGACGCAGGTAGCGAGAGCGCTTCTTCGGCGACGCGTGTAGTCAGGCTTTTGTCGATAGATAGGGGGAGTCAGATGCCAGTGCCAGTGGACGCGCGCGTGTCTGTGTCATTTGTACTCACTCAATCGTCAGCAAGATATTCTGGGTCGGACGCCGCTGCTGTTGCTCAGGAGCTTCTATTGGACATTGGGTGAGAGTTTCAGCGTCGGGTGGTTACAGTGAGACGTTAAGCGCGAGGACCTAGCAGTAGTCCGACCTGGGGCACGGCTGTCAATACTAGGACCCCTCGGGGAAATGACTGGAGCTCACGTTGTCCCATTTCTGTGCGAGGGCAGGAGGGGCTATGCGATCCATAATACTGCTCACGCATCTCGCAATTGACATGGTGGGGCGCCGTGGGGGTGGGTGAAATATCTCGGATAAGGAGGGCGCCGGCGGGTCTAATGGCACAATACGGTAGCTGCTGTACTATCCTTGTAACGAGGACTCGGAAGGCCGCGGTCAGAGGTCACGTTCACTTTCCTACTACCGTGCTGAGCTCCCGATCCCAACTGGCGTCCAGAGCTTCACCGACAGAAGAGAAAAGAGCTATAAATATCCAGCTACATGCATATGGGTCACGTGTGACCCATGCTTTTCAGGTCAGCGGGTGATGGTTCCCGGCTTCGCACATACCATGGCGTTGCGTCGGGCGTCCTCTCTTTTCTCCGCCCTGTTTACTACATCAACAGCCTCTTCATCTACTCCATCTCCCAGACAATTAAAGGAAATGGCCGTCAGGGATTTCGTTAATGTGGGCGTCTAGTTCATGAGGAGGCGAAAAACTCGTCACTCAATTGTGAAGGAACAGCAAACCATCGCAGAGAATAGCGTCGTGATCTTCTCAAAGTCGTACTGTCCTTTCTGCAAAAGCGCCAAGGACCTGTTCGTGACAAAGTTTCCAGACGTACACGTCCAAGTTCTGGAGTGAGTGATGCGCGCGCATGCGCCGCTCTTATGCTGTGCTGAATTTGCATGATGCGAAATGCCAACTTATGAAACGCATCTTCTACTAGGCTGGACCTCCGGGATGATGGCTCTGAAATACAAGGATACCTCTCAAACCTGACAAGCCAACGAACGGTGCCAAATATCTTCATCAGTGAGCTGCCGTAGCGCCCTTGCCATAGTTCATATCGTTGATGCCTTATTCCCAGACCAGAAACATATCGGGGGTGAGTGAGACGTTGGCTTGTATGGCTATAGCACACTGACATGAGTGACATTGGCAGGGAACGACAAGCTCCAAGCCTTGAACAAAACAGATGGTGTCAAGGCTCTACTTTAGGTCCAATCCCAAGCTCACCACTCGGGTCCGACGAAGAGAATGGACAGATAGGTTTCGAGTGTCACGTTCCGTACGGTGTGTTTTTCCAAGTAGCCCAGTCATCCTAAACCAAACTGGCGTCGCAATAATATAGTATGATCGTGGCTATGCTAGACAAGATGAAATATTTGGCAGGAGTAGAAACCATAAAACGCCGTAACTGGAAAATAGAACGAAGACAAGCAAGGCATATGATGCACTACAACAGTATCGTACTGATTATATCATATGTTTGGCGCGTTCGAAAATAGTGGGAAAGGACAGCATAAGGAGGGAGAAGATGAGCACCAACGTCCGGTGCGCCTCATTGACCAGGGAGCTTGACTGGGAGGCTGGGACCGTTGGGTGAGAGGAGTTGGCGTGGTACAGGAGTATTCGGTGGGTTCCTCGGGAGGTTAGGCGAGAGCATAGGGCCTACCACTGGCACACCGGAAACTTCCCCTGGGTCTCTACGTCCAACGGGAGGCTTCACATCCGGGAGCTGGGGCGCGAGAGCAGGCGGTTTCACAGGAAGTTCAGGGGCGGAAGGAGGCTGTGGGGCATCAGCAGGAGCAGCCGGGGCCTTTGCGCCATCATCCGGAGCCGGAGCCGCCGCCGACGGAGGCGAAGGATTTTCATCCGGATCGCCCTCCTCTGCACGCGTTGCCATCCGGGCATGAATGAGTTTGTCCGTCAAAGGCGCGGCTTGTTGCACCACGCTACCGACAGCTAGTGAAGAAGGGTCCGCCCTCGCTTTCGGAGGTTTGTTGCCAGGCAAGCCAAGGAGTTTCTTAACAGTATCGTCGAGGGGGGGCGGGATAAGTGCAGCAAGATCATCCAGAACGCCCCTGCTTAGCAGGTGGTCTATGGCAGTGTCAGAAAAGAAGATGATGGAACAATTGGTAGACGCACTGTCGGATTGAGCTGTCATATCATCACGCTTGACTGCGGGTGACGATGAGTCTGGGCAATCACCCGTAGGCGCAGCAAGAGCAGAAAGCGACGATGACGACGAGGACACCGCCAACGAAAGGAGAATGGAAGAGCTCGATGGTAGTCTCATGACAGATATCTCAAGTTGACTGTAGGAATAGGATAAAGGTATGGTTACGAAGTGCATCCATTGGGAGCTTTATATGTAAGAGATAGCCTGTCTCAAATTGACCACGACTGGTCAGGATACGAACAAGATCCTTGTGAATTCGGACATTGACCAGCGGTAGATTTCAACTGTCAAGCTGGCAGTAAGATTTCGGATTGAACTGATAGCGAACACGGGCTCAACGCACTTGATCCACACTCAACTGGACCTATTTCGAATTTCCATCTCCCATATCTCACCCTCTGGAGGAAAACGTCGATATCTCCGGGGATTCATCCCGGTACCAGAGCGTGCGCTGGCAACCATAAGATCCCACAACGATCGAAAGAAGGGTCTGTTTGATGATATTAGGAGCCAGAGGGCAAGAGCGACGATGCTAATTCAAAAACTAATGTAAGGCGGTGAGTGTGATACTTTTTAGGTCGCATACGCACGCGACGACGAAAAGTGCTAGAAGGATGAGAGCGTACATGGGTTCTGCGGGAACGACCCAAACGCTCGGAACTCAAAGGGTTGGGCCAGGGGAAGGGTAACAAACCTTGATTTGTCATCTTCTGCTCATCTACCGCTCCCTCGGCTCTCTCCTGCTCCCATTCAGTGACCATTCGGGTTGAACGACATGTCGAAACAGACCGCCTCAGTCTCCCATGCAACCTCTTCTTCCAGAGGTGGCAAGTTGCACTTGTCCCCTTCCGTTTGTGTTGCTTTTTCATCCTCTTTTCAATTATTCCGGACTTTAATTATTTTTATTTTGACTCTTCCGCAGCTGCCCGACGCAGCGGTAACCGATCTTCGATTACCGTATGACGCGCATGCGGACGCAGAAAGCCCGACCACATACCGAATTACAGTCCCCAAGGATCCCTACAACATCGGCCATGGTCTCAAGACAGATGCAGAAATTGCAGAGCTCCGCCGCCGCAAGCGGGGTAAGCGGCTCGCCGGTTATCATCGAAGGCAGAACGATGTCCGTGTCTCTTCCTTTTTTTTTTGGTGTTCTCCTCACTGAGATTTTATGCACAGCTCATCACTTCTCTCCTTAAACCTATGGAGGAACACACAGAAGATGCTAGGAACGAAGAGGATCTCTCACGACTGCCCGTAAGCCCGTGCCTATGATCTTTGATAGCCGCACTAACCAAGGACCATCAGGTTAAAATCGCAGTGCGTGCGAGTCTCCTCGCTAATATCGCCCTCGCCGTGCTACAATGTTAGAACGTCCCGCGACCCTTGTTCTTCTCTTGACTGATTTTTTGGGCAGTGTATGCTGCTATCTCGTCGGCTTCCTTATCGCTCTTGGCCACGGGCATCGACTCCATATTTGACGTCGGCAGTAACTTTCTCCTTTACTACCTAAATTATAAGTCAAGTAGGATGGACGTCAATAAATGGCCGGTGGGTGGTGCTCGCCTGGAGACTATAGGAAACGTTGTCTACGGTAAGCCCACATCAACATGTTATGAACTTCGTTGACCCACCTTGGTCAGGTTTTCTGTGCGCATGTTGATTTTATCTATGCGACGAGCCTGTCATAACTTGCACTTAGCATGGGATCCGTTAATTTTGTTGTAATCGTCGAGTCTGCGCAAGACCTTCTCAAACATAGCAACAAGGACTTGAAGTTTCATGTTCCTTCTATTATTGCAGTTGGTGCCGCGTTGGGTGGGCCCGCCTATTTACCCACGCTGTTTGTGCTAATCAACTTGAAGGAGTCAAGTTTCTTCTCTTTCTCTACTGCTATTCGTCACGTTCCAGATCGAGCCAGGTTGAGGTGCTCTGGGAAGACCACCGTAACGATTTGTTTATAAACTCTTTTGGTGATGTCTCTTCCTAACGTCGCGCAAGATCGTACATTGATGCTCCGTGCTCAGGTCTCCTCATGTCAGCTGGAGGCAGCAAATTGGCGTGGTGTATGTCCTCCGATTATGTTTTTGGGGTCTCTGCGTTTGGTAACACACATAACCTAGATTTGGATCCGACCGGAGCAATAATTGTGAGTGACATGTTCCGCGGGTGGCATCTCTGTCACTGTAACTCATCGACCCACAGATTTCCCTGGCAGTTATCGTGGCTTGGACTCGCACTATCTACGCCCAGTTTGAATTGCTGGCGGGGAAATCGGCCCCTCATGATTTCCTTCAGCTTATCATTTACAAGGCGATGACATTCAGCGACGAAATCGAGAAAATCGATACCGTCCGCGCTTACCATGTACGCCGTTTGGCGTCTTGCCCCACAATGCTTGATCTTAATCAAACCTGCTTCAGAGTGGCCCTGTTCGTGTGGGCACCTCTGTACCTGGCCCTGATACCTGATGGCTTTTTTCAGGATTATTTCGTGGAAGTCGATGTCGTGATGGATGCAAACACGCCGTTGTGGAAGGCACATGATATCAGTCAACAGTTGCAGGATAAGATAGAGGTGCTGCCGAATGTTGGAAGAGCATTCGTCCATGTCGACCATGAGACAACGCATATACCGGTCAGCATTTTGATGATTCAACCCGTATCTCTCACCTATTCCCCACAGGAGCATCGAAAACATGTCTGATCATTCCACGTTGACTCTCGTTGACGTAACGAAATACGGCTTACGACCCTCACTTTTCTTAAATGCTTGTAGTACCGTCTTCCATGGCCATAGTTCCGTTGGTAGTTGGCAGCCAGTTGTACAATATTCTCCCATTGCTATGGGACTACCTGTTTATTTGGACTTCCGTGATGAACAAGCACAAAATATCGACATGCCTTTACTCTGGTGGCAGTGAGAGTTGCACGTCGATTTTCGATTCGGATGCATATTCATTATATCAACCCTACGTCGTTGCCGTATTATGGGTTATACTCACCTTGAACTTATTACGCTTTGGCCCTGCGGCACGAGTGGCCAGTAAGCGTTCTGTAAACTTGATGTGCCTATCCTTTAATTCTCTCTCTACGTTACTAGCGCTTACAACTCGATCTCTCTTTGACCTTATCTTTCTGTAAAATTGTATTCACCGGAAGGATAAAGAAAAAGACCAGGTACTTTACGCCAGATATGCCAGCCTAGATCGCTGAGCGATGTAGCATCAGGAATGGTCCCGGTCCCGGGAGCCTTTCAATTAACGGAAGTATAGCAAGGACGAGTTGAGTGAATACGTACATTCTCTAAGAATAAAATTCATTTGGGAATTATGCTTGGCCCCAAAAGGGTGTGAATTGGCGCATTCCTTACGTGGGTCGCTCAGTCTGGTCTGCTATACAACGGGCCGAAAGCGATGGGATGCGTGGCCTGACGGTCAAAATGATTAGGCCCGGACGATGTAGGCAGCACCGATCATCCAATAATTCAACCGCATCCGAGGCGTACATTCCAAGAAGAACGGGCAGGAAATCCAGCCTGAGCGGTGGTCGGTTTTACAACTTGCAAAGCCGGCTGGTTCAGACCTTGGCCAGTCCAGACCGTCGGGCGACAGTCAGAAGAGAGTCTTCCACGATAGTACGATGTGAGCCTACGTCGAAGCCCCATCCTCCCAACAACAGTACAACACCGCACCCACGGCATAAAGGACCATCAATGTACCAAGACGCTCGACAATACTGCATATTCTCCCTTACCATTCTCCTCTACATCCCACGCTCGAACGCCCAAGTCCAAGCTGGCCCTCTATCCAACTCCGGGGACGTTCTGCATCAATCGCCAGAGTGGTCTGTTGAATATCCAGCCGAAGGTGGGAAGACCATCGCCGTTAAACCACTAGAGAAGCCCGCGATCGACGATCCAGCTTTCGAGGACTACGTTCACATCGTCATCGCGTGCACGCTCGCGCTCGTACTCGCCACCCTGTTGGGCCTCTTCATCCGACATTACGGGCTGACGCTGCCCTCGCTGTCGTCGTCCAAACGATCAAAATCGGACAGAGCTCCACCTGGGGACACGGAGAATGATCCGAAGTCAAATGCGGGCCGAGGAGGAGTAGTCGGGATTGGAATTGACGAGTGGGAGAAAGGACTTGAGAAACCGGCGGCGGTGCATTTGAAATGGGGATAATAAGGTCACGTGAGAAGAAGATACACGGGCGTGGTGCCGCGCCCGCAGGCCAAGTGCCATAATCTCTACCCTCCCGCTTTCCTCTCTCTTTAATCCCCCTCCTTCTCTAGTCGTCTAGCACACGTTTTCATTCCCTTTTTGTCCCTCCTACTGGAACTTTACCCAACTTCATACCACGTTGCACTACCAAATATACCCTTACCGCTGCTAGTCAAACTTACCAATGGTGAGATCCGCCACGCGCTATTCCACGATACCGTAATTTATATCGTACCGATCTAGGACTCTCACCGGTCAGACCCAGAAGAATTTTATGTAAAACAGGACAGAATCGGTGTGTTTTTCCTACTCTCGTGCGACATGTTCGTAAAGCTGAGTGTGGTCAGGCAAGGGCTCATTTGGTGAGGTCTTTAAGGGGTACGTTACTCCTCAACGCGTTGTTGCGCGCAGTACTCACACCTATATACAGATATGACAAGCGGACGCAGAAGACGGTTGCGATCAAAATCATTGACCTCGAAAGCGCTGAGGATGAGATTGAGGATATCCAACAAGAAATTCAAATACTATCGCAGCTGGATTCGCCCCACGTTACAAAGTATGTCACTCTGCCTTTACTGTATCTGGCCTAGATGTTAAGTTTCGCAGATATCATGGCTCGTATCTCAAAGGATCGCATCTCTGGATAGTCATGGAGTATTCTTGCATCACTGGCAATCTTCTGCAACCTTCTCACCGTCTCTTGCAGATACTGCTCGGGTGGTTCCTGCTCAGACCTTGTGCGCCTCCTCGTTACTCATCCCCCGTCATTTCCTGAAAGCCTGCACAGATGAAGCCGGGCGTTTTCCGGGAAGAGTACATTGCTATTATCCTCCGGGAATTGCTTCGTGGACTAGATTATCTGCACACAGAAGGCAAGCTACACCGTGACATCAAAGGTAGGCCACTCCTGCCACTTCGACCCCTCCGTCTCAACGTGGTGCTCCTTACCGCAGCCGCAAATATCCTCCTTTCTGCTGGGGGAGAAGTGAAGCTTGCCGACTTTGGTGTTTCCGGGCAACTGTCTGGCACGTTGTCCGCGAAGAAGAATACGTTCGTGGGCACTCCGTACTGGATGTCACCAGAAGTTATCAAGCAGAGCGGCTATGATCATAAAGCCGATATATGGAGTCTCGGAATCACCGCCATAGAATTGGCGAAGGGTGAGCCGCCCTACGCAGAGCTTCATCCTATGAAGGCGTGTTCATGTAGCCATGATTTCGATCCATGATCTGACTTCTGACTTTATTCCTAGGTTCTGTTTTTGATTCCCAAGAATCCACCCCCACAGCTCGACAGCTTTTTTCAGAGACCTTTCAGGGAGTTTGTCTCGCATTGCCTTCAACGAGATCCCCGTGACGTACGTCTAGCCACTTCTTAATCATGGGACTTTTCCAGATTTTGCATAGCGTCCGTCTGCTCGCGAATTGCTGAAGCATAAGTTTATACGAATGGCGAAGAAGACTAGCTATTTAACCGAGTTAATTGATCGGCACGAACGGTGGAAAGCCGAAGGAGGGGAACGCCTCGAGGAGGAAACACAGGACGGACAGGAGGACTTGTTAGTGGGGTTCTTTGCTCTGATGTATAAAAGCTTATGCACTTTCGATCTATAGTTCCACTGCCCCCGATCCCGAAGATTTGTGGGATTTCGGCACGGTCAAAACTACTGGGCGGCCGGGTACTATAGGTCGTGCTAGTGGTGTCCAGACCTCGGGTCCGCCGCTGACATGGGATTACAACAATAACAATAACACACCCCGATCCCGCGGATCCTCGGGGTCAGGCGCATCCATATCAAGTATTAATGGGCCAAGAAGGGGACCAAGTGCGGAAACAGACACCACCACTACTTCCTCTATCACAGTCAAGGCAGATCGCTTGCCATCCTTGCCTTCATCGGATCGAAGTTCCTCTCGCAGGATTGACCAACAAGCTACTGTCCGCCATGGAGTCGTCGGCGGTGTTGAAGGTAATGGTGTACCTCGAGAACCATCGGATGAATACGATGACCTCGAGGATCACCATCCTGAGGATGATCTACCGGACACAACCATGCTGGACTCTGTTGTTTTACCAGCTATTGCCTCGGTAGGGCGGACAAACATTACATCATCTCGGGTGGGATCATTGATTTTCTTCGTTTTCTTAGCTCTTCCCCCGCGTGGCCACACAAGAGGCGCGTATTGCCTTAAGTGCCCTGCAGAGAGCCTTCACGGAAGCTGAGCGGACGATACCGGGTGTCACATTGGAGCTAGTGAATGAGATCGTGGACTCGGTGGAGCATGTTGAAGACGATCGATGAAATGCTCCTTACTTGAACTGCATTGATTCTACCCTATGGGATACATTATCTCTCCTCACACATCGCGACGATTCATCACCCCTGTTGCACTACGATGTATCAAAGCCAACAATTAATTTCTCTCGCGATGGACTGTAAGTTACAATCGTATTGCCAAAGAAAATTCATATACAGTATCACTACGTTTGCATATCATTCTGCGACTATCCGTTTTGACTTTGCAGACGACACTCCCTTTTTTTTGGTGCGCTTCACCTTTATGGGCTCAGGAGTTCTCGTGCGAGGAATCTGCTCGTCTACAACGTAAGCCGGAAATGGTGAGAGCACCTGGGGTGCAGTGTCGGTAGAGCGGGTCACTATTGGTGGAGTCGGAGTTGGATTCAAGGAGGGCGGGGGGATTGCGCCTTCCGGCATTTCTCCGCTTTTATCGACCACGAAAGTTTCGGAGGGGACGACGGATGTGGAGTCGCGCAATAGACTAGGGTATTGGATTTCCGCGGCTTATGGGGTGCAATCAGTTTAGGGAAACCGGGAAAATCGTGAGGCATACTTTGTGACAACGGTGGGAGGTCATCCAGACGAACGATCGGTATGGAATCAACGTCATCGGCAGTTGGAGCAGAGCGTGGTCTGTCTGCGATATAGTATGGATCGTGTCTATGAAGTTCCATCCTTTCCAGCCGTCGCTATTTTTGTTTTGTTTTGGAAATCAGATGTGTCGCTCCTGGAATTCTAGATTGACTGATCTACTTGCCTTCTCGCGCTCTGCCCTTTCTTCTTCCGTTTCTGATGGTCCCAGAGAAGGGATGAGATCGGTTCGGGGACCGTGGGTTTCCGCTCTTGATCCCCTCTCTTTGCCCTTACCCTTCGCTTTACTCTTGGGCTTCTTTTTCGCCGCACGGCGTTCACCGGTCTGGGTATCATCCGTGGCAGCTGCGTCGGGTTCTGTGAACTCGCGCGGGGGAGGGACGATCCAAGCATCAAGGTCGATGGATTCTGGAACTGGGATGCTGTCTTGGGCAGCAAGGTTGACAGAATTGAGCTCGTAGGCAGAGAAGAGTGGGTTGATTAATAGCAAGCTCTTTGGGTAGGTAGGGTTCTGGTTGGTTTCATCGACTTGGGAACTAGCAGTCAAGTCCGCCTCCGGCGGACGATGCGACATCAGATCGGCGCGAATGAAATTAAATAGCTGCACTGCGTTGGCAGCCTAAAACACCTATATTCCATGGAATGATATTTGAAGAAGGCACCAAAACGACGCACCCGTTCCTGTACCTCGGCGTCGGGGTGCGAGGTGAAATTTTTGAGTCGCGAAATAAGCATATCAACGACTTCTCTGACATCTTGGATTTTCCCGTTGTCCCAGTTTTGTGATAGTTCCATTGACCAAGCACCAAAGAGTTTTACTGCTGCCTGAATGTAAATCCCAATAGTCTCCGAGGAGAGAAGCGAGACATTTGGCTGGAGCAAGTGTGGAAGAAGCTTCTGTGGCTCAGCAATCTCACTGTTACGTAGATTATTATGATGGCTAAATGTAGACAAACGAAAGAGGTACACCACCTGCTGTTTTCCCCACAGATCCAAGCCGCGGCCCATAAGACCTCTGCACAGCGGCCTTCTTCTTGCGAATTTGCGAGGAATGTATCATCCCGAATTAACCTTGTCATCAATTCGACAGCCCAGCGTTTGACACCTCTAACTCTGGCCACGATATCAACTAGTTGGTCTCTAATTTGTTCTCCCACTTTGACGAATGCGACATAAGTTAGATCCAGGAGAACGGACAGGTACCATTGGAAGTCTACGACATTGTCGTAGGTGTCATGTGAGCATATCATGAGAAGCCGCTGGACAAGTACGAGGCGATAGGAAGAAAGCTGGGTTGGGGCAAGGGTTGGCCCCACACCATCCGAGGTCGACGAGGCCATGTTATGCGCAAGTGATTGAGCCGCAGTTTGGAATAGAGAGGAGTCCGGACGGTCAAGGTGGTGCTCAATAAGCTGCTGCACGATTGATTGTAGATTATCTCTCGTAACCTGGAGTGGTGTCATAACCAGATGTTTGGTCGAAGGAAAGTGAATAGACTAGGCGCACCATGGCTGAAAGTAGATCAAGCGCCCGCATGCGAATGCTAAGGTCCTGGTCGCTGATACTTGAGATTATCATGTCTTGATATCTTGCCACTAGATTACGATGTGTGGGGACTATTTTGGCAAGCGCTAAAAGTGCGATATACTTCACTTGAGAGGAAAACCATTAGGTTAGAACAACTCTGAACCAAAATTTTCTCACAATTCTGGTCTGAATCCTGGAGAAAAGCTGCAAGTTTCGTAACGCACAGTTCGGCAAGCGAGTCGCCAGACGCGTGTCGTAACATCCCCCCGACAATGCAGGTATGCACACATTCATATAGAAGGGATATGGCTGGAGTTGTGGAAATGAGTTCCGTGATTGGAGGCTGGAGCTTTTTCACAAGGCGAGGCTCGTGTGGAGAGAGATAGCCAAACTACGGTTCCGTCAATCTACAGTGTTTTGACCAATTTCGCAATCGCTCACCAACTTGATTAGTTTTATAAGCATCCAATTATTAGACGACGTGGTCATCAAACGGAACAGCTGAGGGGCGAGTGAAAGATGGTCTACGGGGTCCCTTCGAACCATCTCGCAAAGAACATTGATCGTAGCAGCGATAACGCCTAATATGATAAGTCGTGGCTTCGTTAGAGGTTTAATATTTAATACTAAATTACCTACCGGGATCTTGGTCTTCTAGCCTCTCCTTGAGCCGTGTGAGGGCGTAAGGGGTTGCTTCGGGATATTTTACGAGCGCCTTATACACTGCGATGACCGCCCTCTTGCGTATATGCGCCTTCGAATGATTGAGCATTGTCACAACGTCACGGGAAAGATCCCGAGCCAAGTCTGGTGAGATTGTGTGGGAGAGTCCGTTTAGGCTGATGGCGATATCATTGGGGCTCGAAGTTAGATCCTGTTTGCAAATCTGTAACGAGAAACTTCGGCAGAGAATGTTCGACCTCACCTTCTTCAAGAGGTTTGTCGTAAGCATTAGGACATCCGTATCAGGTCCAAATGATTGAGTCGCAGCCATGTATCCAACAGCTTTAAGGTGATACTTGGGCGATGACATGACCTCCACGACGTGAAAGGACGCCCAAGACATATCATAGCCGAGCATTTCTAGCTTTTCATAACCGCATTTGAGACGCTAAGTTTTCTAGACAAGGTGTGACGTACGTAGGTGAGCTTGAGGACGGCGCCAGCCTTGAGCTCCATATCCTTACTCCTAATCTCCTGCCTAATCTCGTCAACTGCCTGCGCAATGAATTTTGCATCATCTTTTTTGTTTGCGCGTAGACCGCGTATAAGGTCTTGAAGTGTCCTTTCCCACATGAGCGACGGATGCAAATGGTCGAGTCTATTTCGCAGGTGGAGGGGGACGCTCAGCAGTCCGTTCCGGAGCGCCGACAGTTTGGCTTGTCGGGCCGGGGGTGATCCACAACCACTGGCATGACCGCCAACTTGAACGTGGATGCGTTGTACGCGCATATACGTCGTCTATTGGACGAGCATGTTTCCGTGCACCTTACAACTTACTATGTTGACTGCACTCAGCGGCGCGTTTATGAGGTCTGTATCACCCGCCTGATTGTGTCGGGAATTGACTGCCTTCCAATGTCCAGGCACTTACAGGTGGTCTTCTGCTGGTCCCTGTAGATGACCCCCATTCTCTAGCACTCCCTTCGGATCCATTGGAATGTTTTGTCCAGGAACGCTGCCAGGTAGAACTTAAGGATTTGCGCGAGAGGCTTGCAGCAGTCAAGGAAGCACAAGCGCTCATCCGCTGTACTATAAAAGCGACGCCGCTTGAGAGGACATTCACAAGTATATTTTCCAATACTTTCTGCGGCTGTATGTCCCGATAGTCAGCGAGGATCTCATATGCATTACTAATTCATTTTTTCTTTAACTTCATAGACTCCACGAGCACAGACTTGTTTCCAGACCCTTCAGTGCTTTCTGTTCGTTCCATTCGGCATACTCCAAAACCAGGACACAGCAAAATACCTCGATTTGTTCTTCTTAACCTGAGACAAATCCTTAGCAAGAGCCCATTGGAGTTAGCATTGGAGGATGAGGATGAGGGTATTGACGCACAAACACAGGATGTTTGGTGAGCTTCTTGCTGGCGTCCACCTATATATGTTTTAGTTTGACCAACCGAGCTAGTGACGCTCGACTGGTCGTGGGTAATCACAACTGGAAGCAAATTCTGTCATTATACCAAGCGAGTGCATTCTCAACTGCACGCAACAGTGAAACAGCACCTGCACTCTACAACAATTCTTTAGACCGGACGCCATCCCCTCCTGTCCTGGATCCCTTACCTCAAACTCCGCCCTTATTTTCGAGAATGAGCGTGGCGCTGCGGCGACCTGCTCATATCCCTGCTTCAATGTCTGATATCCCCTTTATAGCCCCTGTTGCAAGCGGCGACAATGACGAGGAAACGCTTGAGTATGCGGCTATCGATGACGAGTGGGGTGCGTGATCATGTCTTTTGTCTGGTGGCATTAGGTAGAGAAGAACTCAGTGGTATCCTCAACATCCTCACCACCAACGCCATCTCTGTATAATGGTACAAGCGAACAAGATGAAATATTTATGCCGTCACCTGAACCGCGAGGACATATCTATGAACTTGTTTCAGAGAAAATGGGTAGGTTAGTTGTTTCTCTGAATATGCCACCTGTAATGGCTTCGGAACAGGTACTTTCCATATGCCCAGAGAGTCATGCGTCGGAGGATCACGTGGGCCTCTCAGAGTGCCTGGTCAAGGCCAATTGTCCGTCCTAGATATTATCGATCTTTCGATCTTACTTTGCAACTTGTCTAGGTTTCAGGAGTATATTGGTCCTGTCATAAGCACGACACGAGGATCTGACATTTCCAACTCCTTATCAACATTCGTCACCCCGCTTACTTCAGTCGGTCATGTGGGTGCCTTTCCGACACCTACTAACATGTATCAATCTTCGGATGACTTGGAAGACGCGATTCTTGGGCCTCTTACACTCGACTTCTCCGATGAAATGATAGACACCGCCATTTTCAATGCGCCAACGGATATAAGAAACGGCTTGATGGACGGTGGGTCATGCATATTGACGACGCATCGCGCTAAATAAGAGACATAATTATAGTTCCCCAGTTACCCGCTCCAAATGTCCACAGTCGTAACGCCGTCTGGCCCAATGATATGAGCTCCCTCGTTACTAATGAGGTCTTTTCCGCCTTCTGCGTGGTCAAGGGTGTCAAATCGTTAATCTTTGAGTTGACATGGAGGTAAGCCAGCATTACATGATGCCAATGTATAGGCTTGACTTCAAGACGTGTTACTTTTTTGCAGGCCCTATAACTCTGAACAAGAAATGCCGACCCTCGAGGAACTCGTCGGAGTTTCCGAGCACACCCTTGCGATCAGTTGCGTTGATGGAGAAGAGGCCAGGGCTGGACTCAGTGCGCTCCTGAAGTCGTTAGATCCTTTGACACACCCTGTCTCGATTGAAGAGGAGGATCAGAGAAAGCTCCAAGTAAATTTGAAGTATCCAGCAAACCTCCATTTTGTCATTGATCATCTCAGTCCACTTGGCGTCTCAAATGTGCTGCTCACTAGAGCGGAGAGGCATAGGTCTGGGGTGTTGCCCGGATCACGCTTGGAAACAGACTATGGCCATGCAGGACGATGGAATGGAGGCGATTGCGCTGCACAATCACAGGGCGGTGAACGACTGGATGTCGACCATCCCTCAGGGGTAAAACCAATTCGTTTTTACTCGTAAGCCCATCTTAGCCACTTTCAGGATGACTACCATGAGGAAAGCACCGATGGTGTTCAGCAAGACTCGGTGGATTCGGGCCTCTTAGCACGCGAACCGGCGTTTATGTCCGATCCTATGGAAGGTGAGCACGGCCCATAGCTCGTGGTACAATTTCTCATATACCAGGCAGATGTGGCACTGGATGCCGACATTGTTCCCGCACCCCACATGCAATTGCCCATGGAATCTATCGTCTCACCATCACTTATTGGCATGTCTCAGAATGTTTTCTCAATCAGGAGTCTGGAATCCTCCAACTGCTCGAGTCCTGACTGGATTTATCCGCCGAAAACTGGCAGATGTGAAGATAACCAATCATTGGCTTCCTCTGGGCTGGCAACGCGCGAGGAGCAATCTCTGCGAGGGTACTTGAATGTACTCGCCCAACAGCCGTTGTCATCGGGAGTCGATGACGATATGCATCTTACATCACCGGCTCTCTCGGACCCACAAAGACATCTGACTCCGCTCTTTGACACCAAAGGACTGGTTCACGAGCTCTCGAACCTTACTGGCCCCCCATTACCTCTGGAGGTATCACCCCACAGTAATCATCGATATCTTGCTTCAGTTGAACTACTACAAGATCGCCCTCTTATGCGTGCTCTCCGCCTTGATTCGCTTCGGATAGAGTTACTGGAGAGGGAGTGGCTTGACGGCGCCGACGTTGTCTTTGACTGCGATGCTGCGTTGGTCTTTACGCCATTGATGCAAACCTTGTTCCCTTCAAGCTTTCGTGTTCTCAAAGACAAGCTTAGCTCGCTATCTTGGCGGTATACTCATCTTGCTGTTATCTTTCAGTTGTACGATGCCTTCTCTGGTCTGCGGCGCCCTCAAGACGAGGAAGAACATTCAAATTTAAGTGCTTATGTGATCAAGTCTATCAAGAAACTTCACAGAGACCTTGCTATTGCAGAAGCGTATGCAACAAAGCGACCGCAGACTGTTGTTCAGATGTACTTCGTTCGTTCTGTTGAGCAGGCCGCAAGGACGGCACGTCTTCTGGGCGATATGGCAGAATCCCGATCTCAACTCGGTCCTTGGGGAGACCGCCTGTGGCTAGGAATGGACGAAAAAGAGGCATGTCTTACACAACCCTGTTACTAGAACTTTCACATAAGCCATGGTCAGGATGAGCGCTATCTCGCAGGTGTTGATGGGATGAACGCATTTTCAGCCGCTGTCATTCTCGGCCAGATCTCTCTTCATGACTTCCTGGCATTGCGAGCTGATCAGCGGCTTGAACTTGTTCTTCCAATACCACAAGGCATGATGGTGGGTATCGTTTCAGTCTTATCTGGCGTGTAATTACAATCTGTACAAGGAACGATTCAACGAGGTCATCGCACAACGGCGCGACGATTTCGACACGATTGTCAGTGATGGAGCCATTGATTGCATGCAGTCAGTCCTTAGCATTTAGTTACACCTGTACTTTCGTAGCAAGAACATAGCCGATCATCTCTGAGCAAATCACTGTAAGCGCCCACGAGTCGGATAGCCGAACCCTAAATTTGGGCTCCCTCGGTTATACGCTAAGCACTCTACGTCAACCTCAGCTGTTGTGCGCTCAAGTGGGGGTCCTTGACCATAGGCACGGCTCGCATGGCATCAAGCAGTCAAAGATCCACTCATCTCAGAATGAAAGGCGCGACGAGCTTTGCGGGTTCTGTCCAGGAACGCGGTCAGTGTGGTTGTTATACTCGTCGGGTTGCACAACTAATGCACGTTCGACATGACAGTACTGGCACAGCAGACTTATGCTTCAGATCCTAAGTACAAGAAGTACGCGCAGCAAGTTGATAGGTGCTTGAACTCGTTCGACAACGTGCATGAGTGGGCGGACTTCATCGCGTTTCTCAAGCAGTTGTTAAAGGTGCGTGGTATTATCAACATGACGAACAGTTGTTGACTCTACCTGTCTAAGACGCTGCAAGCATACATGCAGTTCAAGGAAATTCCTCGCAAAGTCGTTGTAGCGAAGCGTCTCTCGCAATGCTTGAATCCCGCTTTGCCAACTGGAGTGCATCAGAGAGCACTTGATGTCTATGCACATGTCCTCGGGATCATTGGCGTAAGATTCTCATTCATTCTTTGGAGAGATCTAACTCAGTTTCTCTCAGCCGGATGGCCTGCGTAGAGACCTGTTCTTGTGGACATCGGGTCTGTTTCCATTCTTTGAATATTCGGCAACGTCTGTCAAGGTACGCAATACACCTCCTCAGTGGTCGCCTAGGCTAACGGTTTTCTCCCTAGCTTACATTACTCAATATTTACGATGCACATTTTCTACCCCTGCAAGGAAGTCTAAGGCCCCTAATGAAATCATTCATCCTTGCACTACTTCCCGGACTCGAAGAGGAGACCGGGGAGTTTTTCGACCAGGTGATACTCTTTATTATCCAGGGTGTTTCATACTAACACATAAGATAGGTTCTGAATCTGCTTGACCGACTATCCACTACCATATCTCTGTCCTTTTTTCTGGAGAATATTTGGTTAATTTTACTGACTGTTCCACCGGCACGTGGTACCGCTTTGACCTTGGTATCTCGTCGCTTGCCTAGACTGGTCGCTGAAGATGGTAGGTGTTTAGGTGGACTAGATTCTAAGGCTGACGACAACGACAGATTTCGCTACGATGCTTGGACATGACGTCGGTCTCATGATCCGTGCTTTCGCTGCTGCTGTGGAGGATGATAACGTGCTCGTCCGTCGCAACGCCCTTGATCTTATTCTACAGGTGCTCCGCTTGGATGGAGTAGCGATCCAAAAGGCGTCCCATGAAGATTGCGTCATTATCATGCGAGCGTCGAGCGGCGTTGTTATGCGAAGGGATCTCTCTCTCAACCGTCGCCTGTACACATGGCTTCTGGGCTCGGACGAGAATGCAGAGCAGCAGATTGCATATCTTCGCTCTCATTCACTGGGGCTACTAAAAACAACTCTGCGTGTAGGTGCATTCGCAGAGGCCTTCGGTTGCTTGCTTATTTATGTATAAAGACCGAGATGTTTTCACCGTCCACGGAGTACCCTGAATCTCGGCCGTTCAAAATGTTCATATCCCTGTTAGATAAATGGGAAATAGGTGGCCCTCTGTCGGAAGCAATTATTTTGGATGCCTTTAAGGCCCTCAAGTCCTTGATCGAATCGGACACAGGATCCAGTGAAGACGTAAGTGTCTGTATTTCTCGACTCCTTCCTTGTGTAAGGGTAACAATTCAGGCTGTGATGACTGCGAGCATGCTTTATGAAGCCGTGGAGCCACATATCGTGTGGCGACAGTTGTTAACTGCGGTGCTGAATGAACTTACTGGACATGGATCCCAGAATGAGGTTCGGATGGCGTCCTTTAGAATAGTTTCTGACACTCACTCTTTGATTGACATAGGCAGTCCGTTTGGCTCACTTCATCCTGAAGACCATACATGTCCGAGACGAAGAGATTCAGGTTGTTCACTTACCAATTGTATTCTCAGCCCTTTGCGAAGCCTTGCAGGTTGGCATACGTTCCAGTCACCTGGACCTCATCTTACCGCTGTACATGTCAGGTTCAGATCACACGTGATACAACGAGAGGGTCCCCACCTGTGGTATCAGACATTTTGCGACTTCTCCACGCACTTAAAGATGAGATCCCTTCATCTTCACTCCTCCAACTTTCCGCGGTTGATTCGCTGTCAAATGCCTACGGCCCATTAAAATTTGCACTGAATTTCTATGGGTTGGACACTCAAATACACTGCAATGATATCCGGACAGCTCCACAGCTACCGTTCGTAACGGCGTTCCAAGATATACTCTCGATTAGTGCCGTTTGTGCTACTGCAATGACAGCATCCGGTTACCATGGAAAGACGTTCCGCGATCCATTGGTCCAAGCACTTTCTCTGTTGAACGAGCTGGTGACGGCTACCACGTTGGAGAGAGAACAAACCCCGACTGTTGATTGGAATCCGCCCGAGTGGATATCCTGTCTCATCGCAGCCTTAGAAACTGAAGTAGGCATTGTGTCGCGCCCTACATCACCTCTTCATTCACCCCATTGCCTGTTTTTTCAAGGATACCACCTTTGTTGTTGTCGACCAGGTGACGGCTTCGCTTGTCTCATTACAAAGCGCCCCTGGGCTACAATTGGCCTCGTTGATTGATCAACGACCTGTGATGTCCATGCTATTGCGTACCGTACGTTGACAAGTCTTCAGTGCGACACCCAGCTCACAAGTCCTCGGATTACCAGCTGTTCAACTATCTGCGGCCGAACTTTTCAATGTATCATGCACGCGCGGCTAACCTTGTATGGTTGGTGGAGAAATCTTCTGCGTATCGGCAGGTGGAATCAATAATCGCAGAAATACTCACCTCTCCCGATGACATCGATAGAGAGGCTTCATACCATGCATTTGGAGCTTTGTGGAGATTAACAGGTAGTCCGCCTCTCGTGGTTCGCATGCTGGGTACAGCCATTGACGCATCTCATAGAGGACAGCAACCTGCCTGGTTTCTCGTTGAAGGTTCCACTGATGATCATTCTGGACACTCTGAAGAGTGACGATCCCGGCCTCCGTCGAATTGGGGAGACCTGGATGCGATGTAGCCTCAGGTCCTACCTACGGTACACCTTGCCTCTCTTCTACCTACGTTCATCTGATCTGTCTTCTCGTTCCAGCGTACTGGACCCAATTTTATACGACTTTTTGGACCCTTCTGTGAAACGGATACCATCTGTTACCAGGGTCAATGGGAAGCAGTTGCAAAGCTTCTCTTATGAGCGTCCATTCGACCACACGTATGTCAATCACCTCTTAGAGACCTTACTATCGGTCGTCAAATTTGGAGGCCAAGGATTTGGAAAGACTGCGCGGACGAGCTCGGTCCGAAAGTCGCACAGCTCTGAGCTTGTCGAGCGAATAATATCCGGCGAGCTCAATCGCTTCTTTGCTCAATAGTCTGACTTCTGACGGGCTTCCTTCTAGCCGGATTAACCAACCCCGATGTTACCTATCAGGACGTCCTCTTAGAAGTGATGACTCGGTGTGTGCCAGGCTGTAATGTCCAACATGCTGAGATTCATGCCTGCCCAGTTTCCTGCAATCGGAATGTAAAATAAAGCGCGTTGAAGCTATGGCGCCTGCGAACGTTCTCATACAATCCACTGCCATCGACCTTTTGCAAGCTATCGTCGCACGCGGAGAGATTGATCCTCCTTCTCTTCAGAATGTTCAAGCCGTGGTTATTGGAAAATTGTACCTCTCTGTTCATACACAGCGGTTGGAACTGCAAAACAAGCTTCTTCATCTCCTACACACGGTTATCTCTGCTATGACAGCTGGTCAAGATCCAAGTATCCCACGCCCAAACAAGGGAGTTGCGACAGACCCGTCAGTGGAACATCCGGCTCTTGAAAAGTCAGAAGACCCTTATGCGCTTTCGGTTCATCCGCTGCTCTTGCACACGTTGATGGACGGTATCAACCTTCCCTCAAACATCGGAGTCTTGCAACATTGGCTGGATTTCGTCCTTATGGTTGTCCCTCAATTTCATCAGGCGTTCCAGTCCCTGGTTTCCCCACTGGGTGACTGTATCTGCAAAAACCTGCGCATTCGACTGGACGACCTTCGCAGAGCACTCAGAGAGGGTCATGCTCACCATGATTTTCGCTCGAACACGACGGATGCCGAATTCATCATGCTACTCAATGCCCTAGAGCGATTGGTTCTATTCAGTCTTTCGACAACTGACACTGGTAATGCAGAGGAGGACGATGTTCCAGCAGAGAAGCCCCTGGGAGCGGAGCATGCAGGGATCTTGGGAATCATGACAAGTGTTTTCTCGTCTGAATCTGTACCTACCAATCTGGACGAGCAGCTCACGGTTCGTTGTCATTACAATCCATGCTGATCAGGTAGTCATCGATATCAGGTCCGTTCACCGGGATATCGCTCTCTACATGAGGCCGTACGTGTCCTCTATGCCATCTGGGCTGCCACGGCACAAAAGTCACACCCCTCAACCCCCAAGCAAGAGATGTTGTCTCTGATCTGTTCAAAAACGCGGACACGTTGTCGTCGAGTGTTCGAGCACTTCTTTCGCCTCCATTCTGCAGAGGTCCTGGAGTCTATCGTTGAGTGTCGGAACACAGAGAAACTGGTGAGTTCGAGGTTCAAGTGGTAACTGTCATGGACCATAATGCCACGAATTATACAGGCACCCTCGTTGCCGATCATTCCGGCATTCGAACTCGTTGACACTCTTGCAGCCAGTGCTCACAACGTTGTTCACATGATATGTGAAAGTATCTCATGTCGTGTCAGTGGGCTGTCTGACAGAAACCGAAAACAAGTCATCAACCCGAATTTGTATGTCTCTACTCGGGAATTCCATTTCTCTGCACTGAGGAGCGACCAGATCTGATGACGTGCTATTCCGGTTCCTGGAGAACTATCTCGGTGAACTTGAAGGACCGCTTGCCGTGCAGGTTTGGCATCGCTTCTTGCAGCTAGCAAAGGATATCATTAGCAACATCAAAGACTCCCGGCCGCAGGTTTTCCCGATCCTACGGTGCGCAACCCGTTGTCGTTCGCCCTGCATTGTCTTACTATTAAACCCCAGATGTATTTCGATATTGGCAGACAAGATAACGCAGACGACAGCTTTGGAGGATAGGCGTATACGAAAAGACCTTCAGGTATGTTTTAGTTTTGTGCACGGCAGAGACGGGCTATTTTTACTGGCTTAGGAAACATACGGGAAACTCCTTGACGCTACAGTGATATCCGTTAACCGGAGTACAGACACGCATTATTGGACTCGGCGAAGTACAAAAGACGGCCTTGCGTCAAACGGTCGGGATTCCCCTATGCCAAGGGGTGAGTTTTGCATCCGTTCGGTTGGGCCTTTGTTCATGGTCATGGTAGTGCCTTCGGAACTACAACTGGACGAAAAAGCAATCTCAAGACCCACATCCCCGGCTCCTGGTGTTGGGCGGGCGGACCAGGTATACGTTCCACCCTTAGTTAAACCCACATTATCCTCACTCCCCCAAGACCTCGCACATCGTTCAATACATCGGTAACACTGCATTGCCTCGGCTACGCAAGTTCCTAGTAGACAACGACCGTGTCCTCGCGGTTTGTACTAACATAATGTATTACATCGTGTCGCCGGCATTGAAGGCTAAAAGCCGGTACTTGACACTATATTGTTGCAATCTCGTCTTTGAGCTGACTTGAGACCAGGCCACTGGACTTCGATCCTACGATCTCGATCATTTTGCGAGAGATGACTCGGATCTCTGTCGCAATCAAAACTTGGCGGGGGGTGATATCTGACATTATCAATGACCACCGCTTTTTCACGTGTTCAGTGGAGGCTGGGATGGATTTCCGATCTACCATTCAGGCCTGGGTTGATGCAGATAAGAGTGTTTTCGCGGACTTCCTAGGTGAGTACCGTGAAATTTGTCGGTTCTTTGTTTGACACCCTTCAAAATCCGAGTAGGCAAAGTGACCTCGGCACCATCTACGAACATCTTCACCAACCGGGAGACGGAAAATCAACTTCGATCTATGAACATGCGTAGAATATCATATATCTTGCTCTGTGGCGAGAAGAATCAATTCTTGACATCGCTCCCAACGATCCAAGAGAAGCTGGTCGACACTCTGAAGAACACTTCTGTTCCTATCGTTCAAGCCGAGGTTTATCTTTGTGTTCGGGTTCTCATGTGCAGACTCAGCCAGCACAACCTGGACAGTTTCTGGCCCGTCATATTATCGGAAATGGTGAGTGTCCAACTGTACTCGATCTGATTCCGTCGATTTTGTTGACCACCGTTCGCAGTATCGTCTGTTGGAGCAAACGATGATCGACCTTCCCTTGGATGGCTCAGAAGCATTGGCCCTGATTCTCTCAGTTTGCAAATTTGTCGACCTTCTCCTTGTTCTTCAAACCGAGGAGTTCCAAATGTAAACTCCACTTTTCATACTTTCATTGTCGGCTCAATGTAGCGACCAGGCATCAATGGATCTTCATTACAGACACGATTGACGCAGTCTATCGACCAGATGAGATTGTGGCAGTAGCGATGCTCGATCAACTTTCGGAAATTGCTGGAGGATTGCCACCACCTCAGGTTAGTTCCCGTAGTCGGCCATCCTGAATCATCTGCGTTAATCCCATGTACTTGCTAGGAAAGTACCCAAAACTCCACAAATGCCGCTTTCAGTGTCCTTTCCACACCCGGGTCAAACCCCCGGATGCTCCGCCGCCCGATGCTCACTCACTTACGTCAAATCGATTCCATTCGCGATCTCGTACCGTTTTTCTCAAGCGTGAGCGTCGCAACCTACGAGAGCATCTACACAAGTGGGGGTAATATCGACTGGGATGGAGTCGAGCGAGATTTGTTGAGCGATATGTTCGAATCTCGATGAACCATGCGCCGCACCCGTCCCGTCTTGATACCTTAACTTGCAGTCCCATAATGACTATAACCGATTTAGATTCAGTACAACATTGTAGCATATCACCCAGAAAAACAGTTTTCATTAAATGATGCTAACGAAAATTTGCTCCGAAAAGCCATAGAAAGAATAAATATTGTCACGAAATACCTCGCGTACGCTAGAAATCGCCCCAGCTCCGGCGGAACTTGTACTGCATATGGTCCTATGTCAACCTCCGACAGAAGTTCTACGAAGACCAACATCACCTTGTATGGAAGATTCTTTCGCATCCTCTCGGAGGGACTCTTCGGCGACTTGTACCCGCCCTCACCAGCACCCCATTCGCCATGGGCTTCACTCTCGACCTTTGCCTGGCGGAAGCGAACGGCTGGGTCTTGTTGTTCCGGAGGAATTTGTCGTTCGAATTTCTTAGGAACTTCCTGATCAGCTTCTTCCACTTGGGGCTGCTCGGGTGCGGGTTCGTGTTGGGCGAGCGCCTCCTCCACTGTGATACCCTGGTAGGCTGCTTCGCGTTCGGCTTCTTTGAGCTCGATGGCATCGTGATGGATAAAATGCTCTATATCTTCAGGGTGGTTATAAGCCGCCGCTTCCTGTGTTTCCGGCGTACTATGGTATTCCTCTAATAGTTGGGTTGGGTCATGAGAGATCAGGTAACACGGTCCTCATATCGCGCGCACCTTCGTGATGGAGGAAAAACTCTGTTTATAAAGGTCGATAAGGAGAGGAGCAAGGGAAAACCAAGTCAGTACGCACCGCTCTCCACATCGTAGTGGTGCCCCTCCGCACCGAGTCCCTCGAAATTGGGCAGGGCATCAAGGCCTGCAGCCTCGAACTCGGACAGTGTAATTTTACCATCTTTGTTCTTGTCGATTTGGTCGAAAATAGTATCAACGATTAATTTAGCCTTCCTCTGATGCTCTTCGTCGTCCTACGCGTGATACGTCGATTAGCGCGCGACACTGGGTGGAGAACAATCGCAATTACCTTCGATTTCTTCTGTGAGTATACGTGATGCACACCATATATCGCCTCGACTTCCTCCGCGTCCCATAGGCCATCGCTGTTGATTGTTGGAATGAATGAAAATAAGGTCAGATGTTGTGAACGCACCCATTGAGATCGTGTAAGTGGAAGAAGCTCGGGAGGTCGAATGACTCTCTGTCGCGACGGGTCAGAATCTCAACGAGCGTGACACTACTGTATGTTTGCGTACATATGGTGCTCATTCGCCATCTAGCATGGTTGATATTCAAAACGGGACGACGCATGAGATGTGAAAGAGACACGTACGTGTCGCTGAGCATATTGACCCGGAGCCGCGTCGTCAGAGGCGGGCTCATGGGAATGGCTCTCATGGGCCTGCGTCAAAGACGCGAAGAAAAGTAGTACGCAAGAGAGAGATTTGACGTTCATGCCCAGTAGATGTGAGGCGGCCAAGCTCGTCGCCAATGCTGTAATCCAACAACGCGAGGACGACGACGACGAGGAGATCACGCGGCGGCAAATCATAAATTTGCCGGGTTCAATAAACTGATTACATAACGGTATAAGCGCGCGCTTCACTGCTACTGTACACATGCCAAGTAATGATGCTATCTGTCAACACGAAAGACGCTACTGATTATCGACTTTCCCTTGTCATGAATGCTGTTACCAAACCCTCATACACAAGCAGCGCCTGTTCCGGCCGTTGCACCATTCCGGGTCGCTGCTCACGCAACGAGTCGAGCTCTTGAGCTATTTCATCCCAGCCAATCCGCTCGGGAAGCGGGCCTAGCTGAGATTGCAGCAGCGGCGGCGGTCGAGGTGGGATGCGCTCTACGGGCTGCGAGGCGGGTGGAAGTAAGAGACCGTTGCTACGCAGGAGCGAGGAAAGTGCAATGAAAGAACCGGTCCGTCCGATGCCCGCCGAACAGTGCACCATGATAGGTGGCTCGGCATCGGCTGTCGCCTCCAGGCCGCGCGGGTCCTTGTTCTTCTGGTCCACGAGTTGGATGAAATTCAGCAGACCCGCTCGATGCTCTGGTTCCGGTATGCCATGGTCCGGCCATGCGGCGTAAGACAGATGATGGAATATCAAGGGCGGGGGCGATACCCCAGCTACGACGGGCACAACAGAAACCGTACTTCCCACGCATTGCGCGCTCTCGATTGCCTCGCTCTTGACCAGAGTAACTCGGAGAGGAGGCAGGCCGCTCACGGATTGAGGGGGAGAGATGACCCATGAGTCCCCGGGCTTGTGGGGGAAATAGGGGTGCGCCTTTTGGCTACCGGACTCGATGTTTCGCGTCAGCTGCACGACTGTCCGTATGCGCGCAAACCTCAGAGCAGGTTCCTCGGGTGGGCCGAAGGGGGGGTGGATTCCAGCCATGAAGCTGAGGAACTCGTGCGCGGTGTTGGGCAGTGGTGCCTGCGTGGCGATGGCCCATCGTCCTCCGGCGAGCTCCCGAACCCAATTGGCGTTGAAATAGCGACCGCCTGCATCTACCCGCGTACGGTCGTAGGGTATGATGTCTGTGTATCGATTGCAGAAGTTATTTTCTGGGGAACTACCGAGGGCAGCAGAGTAATAATCCGTCGCATTTGGCAGGTGCGCGCCGGTGAGGGCGATGTCTGACCGTCGCGGTAGATGATCATGACGCGAGGCTGATAACGGTCGGGATCTGCGGGAACGCTCTCTGTCCGTAAGTAGTCTCCAGACGTCGCTGATATGATCCTGGTTGTAAGCTTTTTGGAGCCACAATGGCACTGGTGTATGGGACATGATGGCCGGCCGGGATGAGAGATGCGTTATCAATGTTAACACGTCTCATCACCAAAGACACCCGGATCAAGTACCTTGTGTTCCGCTCCACCACTGTTCGACCTCTTATTTTCCTGATCTCCTGTAGGGTCAGCTCTACCCTGGATAACTCGCTCGGCAAATCCTGCCTTGTCGATGGCAGTCCAGAGACCTGCTGGACCTCGCAACAGGCTCGTATCACATCCACCGTCCCCCGCTTCTATCTAAAACAACACCTAGGGTCTGCCGCAATATATCCAGCTCATATTTCCGTCTCCTGTCATCCCCAAACGGATCTTACTAACCTTTCAAGGAGGTTTCGTTGGCACCACTTGCGTGGTGACCACCCAATCTCAAGATGCTAACAGCTGGCAAGAGCTCACGCGGATTTACCCCGAGGACGCGAATCGTGCACAGATGTTTGATCTTGCCGCAGGGGAGCCAGTGAGAGCCATCAAGCTTGTTTTCGAAGAGAGCTCGGATTTTTTTGGGCGAATAACGGTATATGACTTGATGATCGAGGGTGAGACATAGAGCAACGAGGGTCCCACGAGCGACATAATTAGATTTCGCTCGCTCTTTGCATAGCAATAATTAATGCATCGTGATGGGCGTAGTTAAACCAATGGAATAGTAACCAAAAACTTCAGTACAACTCGAATGGCCTCCACGGCGGATTTATATTTCCTTTCTCATCCACTTCTATCCAGCGAGCATGCTCCAGATTCACTTCACCAGCGGAATCATCCCTGAATCCGTATCCAAAGGCGCGGTCCCAGCCTAGTGCGACAGCAGCCATCTTACAAACATTGGAACTGGGAACATGATTTCTCAGACATCTTTGATAAAGAGAACAGAGAGGTGGACATACTTGAGTCCGCAGATCACTGCACCAGGCGTCAGGTCATCGTGCCAGGCCCACGAACCAGAAAGCAGCGCGAAATCCACAACCATACCCCTTGTGAGTCTCGTTCTGTCCTCTTCAGGTAATGCAGAAAACTTATCCTGGAAGTAGGGCGAAGGGCTCGCAAGGGCTTGGAGGTCCGGATTCTTGCTCTTTGAGAGAGAAAATATCCTTGCGCCTGGCTCGAGCCGAGACTGGAGGTCCTTGAGAATATTCGGGTCATCGGATGCCAAATAGACGGCCGGTGACGCGGAGTTTCCAGCAGAACGAAACAGCCGAGTCCACGCGGCATTCGCAGCGGTGGAATATTCTTCTGTCGGAACATTTTTGTCATGATATTTCCAGGATGACCCCATCCCGTCCCCACGGCGAGCGTGGATGCCCTGGTAATGATCAGCCACGTTGGAATGGAGGCCAAGGAACGACGACAGTTCTGTTCTGGCTGAGTGGATAAGTTCCGCCGTTTTCGCATTAGGCCGAATTGTCTGGTTGAAAGATACCTGCGCGCGGTTGAAGATGCCTCGAAGACGATTCAGTTCTCGGCCATACCTGAGTCATGTTATAGTCGACTGGGCAGACTGGTATGAGGAACGCGCGGACTTACGGATCCTCGAACTCATCTGAGAAGGCATGCCCCAAATGATATACCGCGGTCCGCGAGTTGATGACCTGGACGGAAAAATAGGGTGATAAACGGCTGCCTATATGCACTAGGTCAATGAGCCTACCCAATGCCTGGCTCAAATAAGTAAGTCATCATCGCCATAAGACTACAGCATCTCTTACCTGGCATTTCTCGGGCACGCGACTAGTTCTGACATCGAGGTTCAAGAGTCAGCACTCACTTTGTGCTTTTAAAGTGGAATTTTACCCTCCGGGGGTGGCGCGCGGCATTCTGGTTCAGGCCCTGGTTGGCGTGAGCGAACGTCCTGGAAGTAGTCTGTCCATCTTCGAGTCGACTTTAATTGCTGTTCACAGCGCCAAAGGGCGGGTTACGTACTTCCCGCGGTTCCAATAGGTGTCATCTACAAGAAAGGTTCTGCCTGCCTGCACAGTCGAGGTAGATGAGCGTATACGTCGACGACAGAACCAGACTGCTTACCTCTCGTGCCAGTGTAGCAGCCTGGGCCATCAGAGCCAGATCTGCTAGTAAGCCAACGTGGCCGTCTAGCATGTAGGTAATTGTCTTGCTGCAGATTCGAGTCGGCAAGCCCTCCGGAGCGGGATACGGTCCTGGGTCGACTTCGTCATGATGGACAACGTCTTCTTCACCTGACCAGAACTCCATCGCTCCCATAACTTCTCCCATGAGCTTGTGGCACTCTGTCTTGTATTCTAACGGGTCCAAGGGGAAGCGAGTATAGTTCGCGTATGAAATGATATTTTCGGGGTGAGGAGATACAGCATCTTGTTTTGGGGTCGGAATAGGTGATGGAGAGGCACCAACAGCTGAGAGGAGGACGTCAGGGCCTTTGTATGAAAGGACCGCTACGATGAAGAGAACGAGTGCAAGTATGGATCCAAAAATCAGGCCCCAGTTCGCGATTAACCACCGTATGACGTGACGGGAGTCTCGACTCGTCCACCGTGTTTTCGGGTCGTCATCGCCCCTGGCTCGATAGCCCGAAGGTGGAAAGCTGTCGCCCGTAGAGGAAGCAAGCAGTGGCTCGCTCTGTTGTTGAAGCGTGTGTGCGCGGTCGTCCCTGTCACCATATTGTTCCAGTTCAAACTCAGTGAGAGCTTCTTCTGCGCGACCAGCACGCGAATGGGGTGTTCTGGGCGTGAGTTGTGAAGGTTGTATGCGCGCCGACGCACTGGGGATGTTTTCGAGATGTGGCGGCATGCGAAGAGGTCTTAGCCATAGAACAGCCACTCCCTTACCCTCACCTCACTTTCTCTTCGTTACCGCCATCATTCTCAAGGTATGACACGAGCAACGCGTGTCGCCCTATGGTTGTCCATCATCTCTGCCGCCCACCTCCTCGCCCTCTTCGAGTTCATTCCGGTCCCCTTCTTATCGGAGGAGCACGCTGAACAAATACTGCCAGTGGTCAGTCCTGTCTACTTGTTGCCGCCCACCTTGGAAATTCACAAATCACGTCTAGTTACCATGGTGGTTGCTCATCTCCTTCGGCTCATATGCACTCTGGTCACTCGGACACGGACTTTACACATTCCGCGAATGCACAGACGCGTATACGGAGTTGTTGAATGTGAGCCCTGAACCTCCATGGGCTGCGACGTACTCAGAATTTATCATGAACACTTTATCAGGAAGTATCTCAGGCAAAATCACAGTTGCGACTCAAAGGAGTCTCCGTAGATTAGGCGGTGGATACATATACTGCTCTGGAATACATATGGGTCTGGACAAGTCAAGCGCGAAGACGAGCCAACGACAGGTAGCGCTAATGAATGCCTAACGATGCACGCTGGAACATGACACTCCAGTGAGTCTATCTCCAATACGATAGACAAAGACGCACCAGTTGTATGACGCTTGTGCGTTCCGTCGGGGGCAGCATAGCAACTTCCTCGGGCCTCATGTTGACCAGTTTTAGAACAACTTCCTGCTCACGCTATTCGATATTGTTCATCTACATGTCAAACTGCGAGCTTACCCGTTGGTTTTCTGGTATGGCGGCTAGTGCCGCCGAGATGGTCTGGTTCGTAGTTTGCGGGGGTGGCGGCGCGTTGTAATGGCCCACAGGCATTGAGGGCGCCCCAGACCCGCCAACGAAGGATGGTGGATACCCACCCGGACCTGTACGTGGTACACCAACGGGGTACCCTGCTGGTGGAGGGGTCGAAAATTGTGGTGTTCCGCTGCGCGAATTGTGAGCCTGTAGATGTGGGGGGACAGCTGACACTGAGGGTGCTTGCATCCCATTTTGCTGAGGGGCGAACGTAGCTAGGGTTTGCTGGAAAAGAAGAGTCAGACATCAGGCGAACAAGGGAGTGATGAATGAGACCTGGAATATTGGGATATCGATGGTGCCAATCTTGACCATGAGGGCGACTAAGGCATATGCAATCTGCGGTTGGGAGCTGAGGATTGCCTTTGCTTGATCTGGAGTAGTTCTCTGCGACCACTGAGCGGTTATTGCACGCGATACAGGTCATCACTCGCCTTGAGCTCTAAGAGTAGCTCTATGAGTTTGTCTTCCGGTAGTTGAATTGTCGATGACATCGTTCAGGATCAAAGATGTGGGAAATAAGGAAATAACCAGAGTGTCTGAAACCCACGTGCTGCACTAAAGTTACTCATTCATTCCACTGCCTCAACTTTCGCCTTTCGCCTCAACATACCCTGTCATGTCGAACCAAGAGGCGGCATGTCATACTATTGTATATGAAGATAATTCGGAGGCCCCGTCACTTCAAGATCTCCGCAATGCTCTTCAGAAAGGCTCGGACGAGGTCAAAATCGACACGTTGCGCAAAATCATTGTCCTTACGATTAATGGGAACGCCCAAGTATGCTAGAGTGATTGTCTAGTGATCCCACAGTGCTGAGATAGCTATGCAACTCTTGTCAGCCCCAATTGCTCATGTCAATAATTCAATACTGTATGCCCTCCCGCAACAAGCACCTAAAGAAGTTGTTGCATTTCTACTGGGAAGTCTGCCCTAAGTATGATGAAAATGGGAAGCTGAAACAAGAGATGATTCTCGTTGTGTGAGTCCCTCTCTGGATATTCAGGGATTTAGTCTTTAATAACCGTTTTGCGCGTTGGCTTCAGGAACGCCATTCGGAATGATCTCGTACGTCGCCGTGTCCCGTCACTTGATACGCTCCTAACTCATGTGCTCTAGCAACACCCCAACGAATACATTCGCGGCGCGACCCTCCGCTTCCTCCAAAAGATTTCACGAGACCAAGAACTCCTCGAGCCTCTGATCCCTATCTGCAGGTCATGTCTTGAACACCGACATTCTTACGTCCGGAAAAACGCTGTTTTCGCGGTCTATGCTATCTACCGGGAGTACGAGCAGCTTATTCCAGACGCGCCGGAGCTCATCCAAACATTTCTGACCGCCGAATCCGACGCAACATGCAAGCGCAACGCGTTTGTATTTCTGGCAAACTGCGCCATGCCGAAGGCTGTGGAGTATGTAGCGCAGGTGCACGACCAGATCGGAAGTCTCGACGAGTTGCTGCAATTGGCCATAATCGATGTGATCCGGTTAGATTGCAAGGCTGATTCGACCCACAGGGTGAGTACTCTACTCGTTTCATGTGGTGAGGGCTAACGAGAACGACTACATCCAGCCAAGGTGGATCCGCTGCATTTTTGAGCTTCTGAACGCGTCTTCCCATGCAGTCCAGTACGAGGCGGCAACAACCCTCACCGGTCTGACACAGCATGCAGCCGCTGTTAAAGGTTTGTAGATTTGTGCGTACATGAATGGACATGTCTCATTTCTAAGAGACAGCTGCGGCGACTACCTTCATCAACCTTGTCTTGAAGGAGTCTGACAACAATGTGAAGCTGATAGTGCTTGATCGGCTAGACGCGCTGCGTTCGAAACATGGTTCTGTGTTTGATAACCTCATCATGGATGTACTCCAAGTCCTCTCCAGGTATTCTTGCGTGTCGGTTTTCCCATTCGTGAACTCACACACTGCAGCGCCGACATCGAAGTACAGCGGAAGGCTACCAGTATTGCCCTGAGCATGACCTCCAGTCGGAATGTGGAAGATGTAGTGTCGTTCTTCAAGAAACAGCTACAGAAAACTCAGGATCAAGAAGACTACGAGAAGGTATCAGGATCTTAGTTAGAACTTCCTGCGTGGATGTCATTAACTTCGTACAGGCCCCGGAGTACCGTCAGCTTTTGATTCAGTCCATTCATGTCTGCACTGTGAAGTTCTCGGAAGTTGCTGCTAGCGTTGTCCATGCGTTGATGGAGTTTCTTGGCGATTCCAATAACCCTTCGGCTCTGGATGTCGTCGCCTTCGTCCGGTAAGTGGCCTTTCCACACACGGCTCAGTTCCTTCCCTTAAACTCGATATCATGATTCAGCGAAGTGGTTGAGAAATTCCCAGCACTGCGTCCTTCGATCACAGAGCATCTGATTCGTACGCTGCCGGAGATAAAGTCAGGAAAGGTTTATCGTGGTGTCCTTTGGATTCTCGGAGAGTACGTCGAAGGTGCTACTGAGATCGTCAATACCTTCCAGGACCTGCGGAAAGTCATTGGAGAGATTCCTATTCTTGCCGCAGAGCAGCGATTACTCGACGAAGCCAGCGTCGAAGAGGAAGAAAGAAAGGGAGGGGACGAGAAGAAAGAAAGCGTCACGACTAGACCAAAGGTCCTTGCAGATGGCACGTATGCCACTGAAACTGCATATTCAAGCACTGCCACCGCTCGGCTGGAGGCGGTTAAAGCGGCTAGCAAGCCTCCATTGCGGAGTACGCCTTTGTCTTCTGGCTGTAGCCGCAAGCTCATACTAGTTCTATTTAGCTCTTCTCCTTGGAGGCGACTTCTTTACTGGCGCTGTCCTCGCTGCGGCGCTTACGAAGCTTGTTCTTCGATTTTCTGATCTTTCTCCCGACAAGAAGAAGGCAAACGCGCTTCGCGCAGAAGCGATGCTTATTATGACGTCTACAATACGCGTCGGCCAGTCTAAATTCTCTTCGGCCCCTATTGACGAAGATTCGAACGAGCGGATAATGAACTGTATTCAGACACTTAGCGAGCTTGAGGTCAAGCCTGCCGTGCAGGGTATTTTCTTGAGCGACACGAAGGCCGCATATTCAAAGATGGTCGCAGCGCAAGAGGTATATATTACTTGCGGTTGCTCACTAGGTGACTGACCAAAAAGCACAGAAAAAGGCAGCAGAGAAGCGGGAGCTCGAGGCGTCGAAGAAAGATGTGGTTCAGGTTGACGACTTGCTCACTTTCAGACAATTCACAAAGAAGGCCGCGGACGACGTACTCGATGTGCGTGTTTCTTCGACTCGATCGCGAGTGGTTTTTCACGTCTGATTTTCAGTACGACAAAGACGTCGGGCGAGCGACAGGTGCCGGAGAGGTCCATGAGGATTTCATATCCAATTTGAGTCGAATCTCACAGTTGACTGGTAATTGTTTGTTTGGTGATTACCCCGACATGCTCATCACAGCCACTAACAGGGTTCTCGGATCCCATATATGCTGAGGCATACGTGAAAATTCACGGATTCGACATCATGTTAGGTCTGCCATATTACTCCACATTATCATCCCGTGTAATTTATCTGGATTTACAGATGTTGTATTGGTCAACCAAACCTCTAGTACCTTGCAAAACCTCTGCGTGGATTTCGCTACACTTGGGGATCTAAAGATTGTTGAACGGCCAACAGTTTATACCGTTGCGCCGCACGGCTTCCAGAATATCAAAGCCACCATAAAAGTCTCATCAACAGAAACGGGAGTGATTTTTGGTAGCATCCTTTGGGATGGCCCGGATCTGTCTGAGCAGGCTGTTATCTTGAGTGATATCCACGTTGATATCATGGATTATATCAAGCCCGCCTATTGTACAGAAGCACAGGCATGTTTTCTTGGCTGTTCCCTCCGCATTTGACCTTTGACACTCACTGGGTGATTTTCTTTTGCTGTGTAGTTCCGCAGCATGTGGACCGAGTTCGAGTGGGAGAACCGTGTCAACGTGTCTACGAAGATGTCGTACGTAAATCCCCGTGCACAGTTTTGTATCTCTAGTTCATACTTTGCTAGTGAGCCGCGCGAATACTTGAAGCACATAATGAAATCGACAAATATGTCTTGCCTCACCCCCGAAGGCGCCATGGCTGGCGACTCTGACTTCTTGTCAGCTAACTTGTATGCTCGGAGTTTATTCGGTGCGTGTTTGTTTTTCCCAGTCGTCTTGGGAGACACGCTGATAGCCCCTTAGGTGAGGACGCGCTTGCGAACCTCAGCATCGAACGCCTAGAGTCTGGTGACATTACTGGGCATGTTCGCATTCGCAGCAAGACACAGGGAATAGCTCTGTCGCTGGGCGATAGGATCACCATGGGTATGAATGAAGTTCCTGATTTTGGCCATGTCACTGATCGTACTGCACATGTAGCACAAAAAGACAACAAAACACCTCTGAAGCTCTAGATACGCTACATTATTTCGTCGCTTGGGTGGACTATCCAATAAATCTTTTCTTAAACTACCCTAATGTGTGTGAGCGTGGTGAAGAAAAAAGTAAGACGGGGTGATCACGGGGTGAGCAATGGGAGTTTAGAAACACGCTCATGGTAACCAAATCATGACACAAGATCGATGTCCATATCAACGTCAGATGCAGCGACTGCTGTCGACAAGGCGGACTTCTTCGTAACGGGACGGTGTAAAGGAGCAGGAGGTGCAGCCCCTTCTGGAGCAGCAGATGCCGAACGCGACGATGCCGCCGTGGAGAGGGCATCCGCCTTGGGCTTGCGCTTTCCCGGAGTGCGCGTGCCAGCGGAAGACGTGCTGATCGACAAGGCTGGCAATTTAGGGAGGGAAAGGGCAGCCTCGGTCGCGACGGCGAGCTCTGAATCCTTGTCGCCTACCCAGGAGCGCGCGAACCAGCGCCCACCGGCGATGCCGCGGACCTCACGGTGCGCCATTCGCCAGTGGCGCGACTTGCTCTTGGTGTGATCGAGTGGGATGATGGGTGCGTAGCCGGTCGTTATCTTGGGCGCGGGCTGCACCTGGAACGGTTTTGTCGGGAGTGGGTAGCGCGGATGTGGGACGCCTTCGATATCCTCTAGCGTTGTTGGTTCGGTAGCGGAGGTCGCAAAGACGGAGGAGGATGTGGCGGCGTCTGGTGGTGGTGCGGATTCGGGCTCCGGCTCTGGGGTGTGGGCATCGACGTGGGCAGCGGGCGAGGAGGGAACGGTTCCGGCGTGGCCTGTCATTTGTGAAAGCGATACGGGGGGGGGGGGGGGGGGGATGGGGGGGTGGGGGTAATACCCAAAATTGGCTTTTTGGGAGGGAAAGGGGGGGGACATGCGCACCTTCGTTGCCT
>Ga0137397_10000131_pt1 | contig 49006 bp, 63 predicted proteins | sample czorhiz116metaG_FD_106658 | JGI IMG/M metagenome (GOLD analysis project Ga0137397, IMG submission 106658) | Vadose zone soil microbial communities from Angelo Coast Range Reserve, California, USA - czorhiz1.16 metaG | ecosystem: Environmental > Terrestrial > Soil > Vadose zone | place: USA... | reverse complement strand
GTGCGCGGAACAGAGAGCACGGATCAGTAGATCTTCCTGATAAGATAAAACACTAAATGGACATGTAGCTAACTTGAACTTCGTCAAACATCACAGCTTAAACTGTTTCAGGCTAGTTGGCACTAGGCATTTTAGTTTCGTACCCCAGTTCCTAGTAACTTCCTAGTCCTTCAATATACTGTCGTTAGTAATCCTATTGACCTTCGTCTCTCATGCCGGCTCCTCAGGCTTGCTTTTCCTAGACGGTATAGTTGTACACTGTATTTACCAGCACTAGTCCGTGCACAATTTAGACTTGAATACTGAGTGTATGCCAGTGGCCGGCCTGAGCTTGAAGTGATCCCTCCCGCGCCGCGAGCTCCCGATTCGAGCCCGTGATTGCCCACTGACGGCGTAAGTGGAGACATTCGCCTGACACGATTATCAAACAAAGGCGCTCATTACCAGCTTGGTGTTTCAAGTTGTCCTCGGATTAGTCCCATTTATCGCCCGTTCAACCGTGCTTTCGCTTAACAGCTTGATGAACCTATGATAGATCGAGGAAGAAATTTTAATTCCTTACCGGTACGCCACCGAACGTTTCGACGGCTTCGATTGGTACTTAGTACGGCGCTACTGTGCCACGACTATAGTAGTGGTAGGCCGAGCGTTGCCAAAGTCCTGGATTCGGGGCAGAACTAGCAAAGCGAAGAAGGGCCAGGACACGCGGCCCCCGCCGTATGTTGAGAAAAATGATGACCCTGACTCCCGGAGCCATCAAGTTTCGTGAGTAGTGGACCTCGAAGGCGCGCGCGAGCAAGGGCAATGCAAAGTCGGGCCTACGACGAGGCCAGCGCTTTGGCCCGGCGAGGACTCGTCAGATTTCTGGCCGGCAGTCACCCATCCTGGTGGCCTGGTGACTTGACGACATTCTGACGAATGATCAATGCTTAATGTCAGTGGAGGCCAGGTCAAAATATTTGAACCACGGATCGGACTCAGCCTGAGCTCAGCTCGGAGCTATACTGTAACCTACTGTCTAATTTGCTTTTTGAATCGAACAGTGTAAAAGTTCAAGCCTGAGGTGCCGTCGATACTGTGCGGATGATGCTGTACGCGTAAGGGTGCGTGTCATTTCTCGAGTCGTGCGAGGCCGGGTCGAGCCAAAAAGATAATTCGGTCTATAAAGTAACACAGGTGAGGATCTTTGCACGTTATTGCATGGAGATGTCTGATATCATGCCAGCGTCAGATTTCTTCGACTGTGGCACTTTTGACCATGCCATGCCTTCCAACAAGTCGTTCCGAGTCGTTGAAAACTCATATCGGGAAAAAGTAGGCCCTTGTTACCCAGGAAATTGGAATAGGCTGAGGTTACTGGTTACATGAGGAACATGATCAATTGGGGATTCCCCACTGATACAAATGCGAGCAATTGCACAGCAACAGCCGTACAGTGGATATGACTTGAGTCGTTTGCGCTCTCATGCTACAGATCCCTTCTCTTTCTTTAATTACCCTGTTTTTTTTTCGAGTTTGTCCCGATCGCCCCGATCTGCTTTAGTGAAGATTAACATTCTGCTTCTTTCCTTTCACCCTCCTTCCGGTGCCCCGCCACTTCCTGAGAACCACTGATGGCGATGGCGGGGGCGATGATGATGGTAGTGGTGTATGAGACGCCTTATCCTTTTCCGAGCCTTCTTTCACCTTTTTAGCTCCGAGCTATCCCAACGCTGGGAGTCAAGCACAAGCCAAAGAAATTTGAACAAGTCAGGGTCGAAACCGCAAATTAAACCAAATGGTAGATCGGCTTATGTGTTCGTTGCTACCCCTACAATTGCGCACTCTGTTACACATCTTCTTTTTTTTTTTGTTCGTCCGCTGATTACACGCTTCTAACATGGCCCTAAATGGCTGCTTCACCGCCGTGGCAAGCCAACGCCTACAACAGGTGAAATAACAATACGGATGTAGTGTGTTAGATTGATGGTACGTACGGCAAGGGGAACAGGCAGCGCAAAGAAAACGAAGATGGGAAGTGCGGTGCCTGGGAAAATAAAGAGAGAATTGGAGATAGAAAGGGAGACTGACGAGAGAGACAGTAAAACTATGGAGAGGGGAGGGCCATCCGTAGATCAATCGAGGTCGATACGAAAGGCGGAGAAATTAATCCAAAATCCATGAGGGACAGATGGGGCTCGCAGAAAGAGGAAAAGAGAAAAGAAAAAACAGACCGTCCCGCCCTAGTCTGCGTACAACACGTGCTTATCCGTGTTCCCGATCCACCATAGTACATCATCGTCCTGCTGCAGCGGCACGTAATCCTCCTCGGTCTCGCGATATGACAGTCGCGCGACCTGCCCGCCTAGCCGCTGCTGCACCTTATCGAGTAGCTGCTCGTGCGTCACGCGCGGGTGCACGCGGATGGCGATCAGGTCGTCCTGGATCCTATCAAAGATCTTGATCTTGATGAATGCCGTCTGTGGGTTGTTCGCAGAAATAGGCGGCGGCCCTGCACTAGCGACGGTAGTAGTACCGCCACTTCTGGTCGATCTTGCACCGCTTGACGACCGTAGGGGCGAGTCGGCCAGGCGGGACGAGCTTGATGCTGAAGAGCGCGAGTATGCGCTCTCCCGGAATTGCTCGCTGTTTGTGGCATGGTGCCCGTTCCCGCTTCCGGCCAAGCCAGGTGGCACCTGTCTGGTTGTATGGGGCTTGGAGTGGGTTGAAGGGTGGGCGGCGTATGGTTGCTGTCGTTGTGAATGACTACCAGACTTGGAGTAGGCAGCAGTCCGGTCAAGGTCATCACCATAGTCCGAGCCTTCGCTGTCAGAGTGGCGCAGGGTGGTTTGCTGCAGCTTGCGTACGACGTCATCGACGGGTGACGGAGGGTCATTTATGGAAACAGGCTCGGGATCCTCTACGGGATCATACCATCCCACGGCAGCCATGAGTTCATACTGCGGTTCTGTATCCCTTTCGACGTCTCCGGGTTTAAGCGCGAGGAACTCCCGGGTGAGGCTGTGCTGGAGGATGTAGCGTGCAGTCGTGCGGTTTAGTCGGCAGAGGTGGCGCAGATAGTCATCGAGCTCGTGCCGTCGTGTGGCAGATAGAGCGTCGTCGACGTCATTTGTTGGACCAGGCATGAAGGGAACTGTTCTTGAATGCTTGCCCTCGCGCCCGGCTTCGCGTGGGAAGGTGTCCAGAAGTGTGGTTTGGTAATCGAAGAAGTCGTTGTACGCGCGGAATAGGACGAGGTCCTTGGCCGGTGGCAGCGTCGAGGAGCCGGATGGGTCGAATGGCTGATAGAGCGCATGCAGCCGGAACCAGTACTCATCCATTTCAAAGTGGTATGAGACGACTCGTGCCGAGAGAAGGAGACCATCAGGAAGGACGGATGGCGATTGGGGCTCCACTGGCGACTGGTCATGATCTTGATGTGAGAGTGCTGAGGAGGTTTGGGTAGATGGGGGGTTAGTGTTTGCAGTCAAGAAATGGCTGCCGGTAGCGGGAGTCTGGGTTGAGTCATCGAGGACGCCGAGGGCGATGCTATTCGCTTTATAACTGAGCATCTGTTTCTTCCAATCCTCGACGCGGGGAAGGGTGCCGCTGTCCATAAGAACGCCGACGTCGGGGATGGGCTTGCCCGTGGCGGGATCACGAACCTCGACGAATGAGACCGGAATGAGGCCAGGCTTGCCCAGGCGACCAATAGATTTTGCGACAAACCATTCGCGGTTAGATTGGGCAACAACCGAAACTGAGTCACCGGCTTTGGCATCCAGCTCATCCGGACGCTCAGAAATGAAGTCGTGTAGAACGACTGCGTAGAATGCCTGCGTCTTTAGGGCGGAAGAGGGCATTGGAGGGGATTTTATCGAAGGCGACCTGAAGGGACCCAACGAAGGTGTAATCGAGTTTCGGGAGCTGGTGTTCCCGGGTGTGAAGATTAATGTGGGGGAAAAAAGTGGTGGACGACTCACGGTGCTGCGCCTTTGTTGAAGGCTTCGAACATGGACTTTGGTACAAGCCCGCGCGAGCCTGTGACTGGATTATGTGCCTCGTACCAGGAACCACCCTCGTTGACCTCGCGGACGACATAGAAGAAGTCGCCCTGTTGAAAAGAAAGCTGCTGAGGTGTCGGGGAGCGATAGCCGCTTGTCGCGCGAATGACTTTTTGAGGAGGGGCTACGGCGGCCGAGGGCCTTGAGATTGGAGGCAGGGGGGTGGAGATATAGGGTTGGGCCGAGTGAGGATCCTTGTTGTTGAGGGATTTCCTGAGAGCCTTCATGGATACGGAAGGAGGGGTGAGGGGGAAATGTGAGGGGGAAAGAGCAGACCAGCCGCGGTGGGAGGAGAGAGGAAGGGAAAAGAGCGGAAAAGGCGTGATAAGGTATGCACTCAGATCCTCGAACGGACGGCAGATTAGCGGAAGAGGCAAGCGCAAGCGGGGCCTTTCTCACGCACACTTATTGTTTTTGTTGTCTCAAAAGTTCGCGTGTTGGCCGTCAGATCCCAATGGGTTCCTTCCTTTGTTCAACCCCAACCGTCCTCGTGGCGGTAACTTTATGCCTTTCCCGTACCCGAACGATTTACTATAGCTACCGACGTCATCCTCTTCACCGCGGCTCAGAGATGTGGTGTTCGCGTTTGCAGACAGGGTGGCCGGGGTCTCTCCAAGCTAATTCAATTACATAATCATTGTGTCCACGCCACCGAACAGAGCCAACGAGCGCACACAACTCAACTCAACTTTTATCATCGACTTTCACAACCACCATGGCAGCGAGAAAGCTACAGAGTACGGCCGGACTTTTAAATCCCACAAAACATTTCTTGTTTACGTGTCTCCGTAGCGGAAATCGACCGAACATTAAAGAAGGTCTCAGAGGGCGTTGAGCTTTTTGAAAGCATATACGACAAGATGCAGGCTTCAACGAATCAAACACAGAAGGAGAAGCTTGAAACTGATCTCAAGACCCAAATCAAAAAGCTACAACGGCTCAGAGATCAGATCAAGACATGGGTCGCGAGTAATGACATCAAGGATAAGACGGCACTTCTTGAGAACCGGAGGCTCATCGAGACAGTACGTGCTCCTTCCCAAACTGTCCTTCTCCACTCCTTCTAGGTGCGGCTCGGTCGTGGCCTTTCGCCCTTGAACTGCCGTCGTGACTTCTGTGGGACGACGGTCCAGCAGCAAGTCGCGACCGGCGCAGTGCATTTCGATTCCCTGTGCTCTACCTCCCTATTGATCCTATCGTTCTGCAGCAAATGGAGAAGTTCAAAGCTTGCGAGAAGGAAATGAAGACCAAGGCTTTCTCCAAGGAGGGTCTCATTCAGTCAGCCAAGCTCGATCCCAAAGCCCAGGAGAAGCTCGAGCAAACACAGTGGTTACAAACCTGCGTGGAAGAGCTTTTACTGCAGGTCGAGACTGCAGAAGCGGAAATCGAGACTTTACAGCAGGGCGCCCGCAAGAAGGGCAAAGTCGGTGCAACCGCACAAGAGCGGCTAGACGATCTTGAACGACTGAACGAGCGGCGAAAGTGGCACATATCTCGTTTAGAGATCATGCTCCGGCTTCTCGACAACGGCACTCTTTCGACGGAGCAGGTTCAGGGATTGAAAGAGGACGTGAACTACTTTGTGGAGGATAATGCGGTGCGTGGCGCGTTCCATCTTATGCAAACCGCCAGCAGTCCTGATCCAAGACGTTGGGAAACAGAATGATGACTACGACGAGGATGAGGGAATCTACGATGACCTCAACCTTGACGAGGAAGAGGAGAAGTTTGGTCGGTTAATAACAGAGGATCACGATACTGATGCCTCGGATGACGCCAGTGAAGGTGTGTTGTCCTGCGTGTACTTTGCGTGATCCTCAAACCCTCAGCCCCAACAGCCGATCTCCCTCCTCGGACTCCCTCCAAGAAGCACGACGAGGAAAGTATGACAAGTAGCAAGCGCGAGGAAAACAGTCCGATATTAAAGAAGGCAGGCGTAGCGTTGCAATTGCGCAGTATGTACATTCTTTGGTGTGGCTTTCATATTTGATATATCTTCGTGCACCCCTTTATAGAACACTCGACAGCAGGCGAAGGTTTGCCCTTTCCCTTGTGCAACTTGTTCGCCTGTCTTACTTACATCGCGCCGGCACCTAGCGCCAAAACCACCACCAAATCCCAATTTTGCGCAGCAGCCGATGTCGAGTATACTCAAAGCGGGTCTGCCGACGTCACAACCACGGCCACCATTAAAATACGCAACGGCGGCAGCAGCAGCAGTGACGCCTTCCGCCAGTCAGCAGAGCAACGCGTCAGCGTCATCCTCCTCAGCACCGACACAAACAGCGCCTCCTGCACCCGCACCCGCAGCTGCACCCGCAGCCCCACCGCCGAAACCTGAGCCAGTAGTAACGACGACGTTGCAGCAAGACCACATCACCGCCGTAACTTCATCACCAAGCCTGACACAGATCTCCACTTCGAGCCCATTTTTGTCTTCGACGTCTGCATCCGCACAGCAACCCGACGGTTCGTTTGGCTCCCCCTTGGTGTCCGAGGCAGAATCGCATCCCGAGCCGGCGACGTCTGCGTCTGCACCGTCACCGCTTGGGGGAGGTGAGTCCCATTTTGTCCGATGGCTACCATTTCTTCCCTCTTCCGGAACACGCACTAACAACAAGGGGCGTACAGGCGTGCATGAGCCGCCACAGGAGGTACCATTACCAGTACGTCAATTGCATGTGCTGGGCAGCCGGACGATCATTAACCGTGGTCAACAGTCTGCAGCGCCACCATCCACAGATGGGCAGGCAGGCAGCGCGTGGCACGCACCCGCACCCGTCATGACTACAACAAGTACTTCAGTGCCAGAGGCCGTGCGTTCGCCCCCACCGCTGCAGCCACAACAACAGCAACAGCCAGCACTTGCTTCATCCCCATTACCACCCAGTACCCAGACGCAAGCACAACTACCCCAGTTTCCCCCAGGCGTTAAGCTCGATGTGCAGCGTCCCCCGTCTGCTTTGCCGCAGCCGCAGCCGCAGCCGCAGCAGCAACCACAGCAGCCGGTACAACGGAATGCGTTCCCGGGCTCGTTGTCGGACCTCGTGGCGTCCTTTGAGACCGTGAAGCAGAAAGGTAAGCGGTTCTTCCATCGGGTGCTCCAGGTTGTGCCAACTCGTCTCTTGTACTCCGCTTCCCCCGGGAGCAGCTGCACACCGCATGACGAACTTGGACCAGGTACACAAGCTACTTGATGGCGGGTACTCAAACATGCCAGAGCCGCAGGACACCGAGAAGCCCAAGTACTATGTGCCGCGCAATCCGTATCAGTCGCCGTCGTACTATCCGCAGGCGACGAACCCGATCCTGAGCTCTCCGCGACTCTTTGCGCAGCTCGACGTCGAGACGCTTTTCTATGTGTTCTATTTCTTACCGGGCACGTACCAGCAGTAAGTAGCCGATATCGGACACTTTGTGATTCCCTTTCCCTCTCCTCGAATTGGGACTGAGTGTGAATGTCACATTGACTTAGGTTCCTGGCGGCCAAGGAGCTGAAGCGGCAGTCATGGCGCTTCCACGTCAAGTACTTGACTTGGTTCCAGCGGCACTCGGAGCCCCAGGCTATCACGGAGGAATACGAGCAGGGCGTTTACGTCTACTTTGATTGGGAGGGCTCATGGTGTCAACGCAAGAAGAGCGACTTCCGGTTCGAGTACCGGTATCTGTCCGAGGACTGAACGCACTCGACCATTCCCCGACTATTTGGCACCACTCTCCCTTATATTGTATGCATTTTCCGTTCTTTCACACATTCGCATCGCATGTTGGCCTGTCGTGCTTCGCGCAGGGCCAAAGCCCGAACATTCTTTGACAAATTTTTCTCATTGAAACTTCCGTTATTGCGTTCGACAATTTTTTTGTATGTTCTTAGGTTGAAATACCGGCCACGTGAGTGTGCGGTGCAGCTATACGATAATCAATAGCATAGTGTGCGTATCGGCGGCGTGTGGGATCTATTAAATATGGGCACTGCTACCTGAAAGCATGGGGGAGGAAAAGCAGAGTGTCTACTCGAGGATGACAACGGCACCGTGCGCCTCGAAGGCCTTTTTGATCTTCTCCGCGTCCTCCTTCGGGATGCCCTCTTTGAGCACCTTTGGCACAGACTCGACAAACTTCTTCGCCTACATCGAACGAACGACTCGGTTAAAAAAGGGGGCCAAACACGGCAATCGCAAAACGAAGGCGCACCTCGATGAGGGTGAGGTTCGGCACCATCGCCTTGACCTCCTTGATGACCTTGGGCTTCGAACCGGCGTCGAACGACTCGAGCTTCACGTTGAAAATCATCTTTTCCTTTGGCTTGGCCGCAGCCGCCGCATCTTCGCCTGCGGCCGCGTCGTCTGCGCCTGCGCCTGCGGAAGGAGCGAGGGCGGCGCCTGCTGCGGGCAAGGCGATTTCTTGGATGTTCAGACGAGTCTGTGTGTGAGGATTAAAAAAAAAAAAATTGGTTTTTGATTTGATTCTTGTGCGCTAGATGGAGAGATTTGCTTTTCGCTTCTTACGTACCTTTAGGAGAGAGACGAGGTCTGCGGCTTGGAGGAGCGTCAGGGCGGATATGTCATCTACGATTTTGTGCAGGGTCGGGTCGGAGGGTGAGGACGAGGATGTCCCGGATCCGGATTCGGGTGTTGTTGAGTGTGAGTGGGATGGGAGTGGTGGCGGTGGTGTTGGTGATGACGTCGCGGACGTCGTCGTGGTTGCGAGCGCACGAACGCGAACGGACGATATGGTTCTGCTATGCGCATGCGCGGAGATGCTGTACGTGTAGTATGGAGAAAAACAAAATCGTCGCTCGCATCAGAACATTACATACAACGCATAGCAGTCATGTCATAGTTGAAGAATAAGGGAAACTCACCTTTGACGTCCCGTTGCTGCGCGCAGAATAATAGAAGGCAAACGGCTCTGCATTCTCCTCCTGGTCTTTTTTGTTTTTTTGTTGTTGTTGTTGTTGTTATTCTGTCGGTTTGGCTTTTGTTTTTTTTTCCTGGCTCTTCGTCCGTCCGGGCTCTTCTCGTCTCGTCCGGGTCCAAACGCAAAGTCCGTCACAGCAGGTCGCGTTATGTGGCACGTGCACGCGCAACTGCCGCGGGACCCCGAAACTCCTTTTGGCTTTTTTTGTTTTGGCTGGGCTTCTCGGAATTAATTGCATTGACTCAGAGCTTGACCCGCTTCCCGGCTTGAAACATCCCTAAACGGTACAGTACAGCCTTTTCTTTACACGGATCATTCGTCTGTTGCTCCACGAGAGTACCATTGAATAAATAAGTACAAGTGCGTGCATGTGGCTATGTTTTTCTTTTGTTTTCCTTTTTTTTTTTCCGACGCCGGGGACGCCGACACTGCCACCGCAGAATGGCCGGATCTTCAAACCCCGGCACAGCAAACGTATTCTGTATTCTGTCAGCAGTGCTGGGCACATATAGGATTTTCCGCACCTGATTTCTGGGATCATTCGCATCGCCGACAGTGCGCGCGCCTTGCTCTTCCCAAAGCTGAGTACTTAGAACCCATCATTCATCCATGCAAGGTAGGCCCGTCAACGAACCAGGAGGCACTTGTACCGTGACGATTCCCAGCCTTGTCCAGGTTCTCACCCTGCCAAATTATTTCGTACATGTTGATCCACAGCGGTGTGCCTTGTTCGGAGGATGACCACGGCTGCGACATCGTGATGTCATCGCTTCGATTGCTCGACATGTGCGTTACAGGGTAAGCGCAGTACACACAGTTTTAACTCAAAGGGCCAATAGGAAGCACGTCTACGACTATCTAGCGCGCGACAAATTGTCCGATAACACCGTACTGACATTCGCCACATGCTGTAAAATTCGAATTCAAGCCCACTTGGAAGCTGCGCATGCGGCTGATGATCTGTAGATCACTCACGAACCGTACGCTCAAACAACTGCTTCTCGTGCAGCGCGGCGCCGCTCCAGTACCGCCGCACCCGCTGATCGGCCGTGCGTACAGAAGCCTCGAAGCCTTTACCCCTGGACTCTTCGTGCAACGTGGGATGGCAGGTAAGAAATAGGTTGACCGCCAGGAATCGCGTGCACATTTATCTAGACTGCTGGAACCCGCGCAATCGGAAAAGTGCTCGCATTATTCGTTCCTCTAATTATCATGCAATCGGACGATTTACGATAGAGGGGAGACGCGGCATCCTTGTCCCGCCCCGCGGACAGGGGAGGAGAGGGGAAAAGATATTCGGGCGAACTAGCGAAAAACCTGTATACTGCGCACTCGTATCGGACGAAACGTTATCGGAAACGCAAATCTCGCCCCTGCCAGCTTTGAGCCTAGGGTGGCAATGTACTAGAAACGTAGAAGTCATCGATCAAAGTCCGAAGAGTGGAAGTAGTTCGGTGAGTGCTTACCATCCAACCCAACCCAACCCAACCCAACCCCCCCCCCGATTTAATTCTAAGACTTAAGCCGTGTAGTGTATCTGCCTGCTTAGGAGATCGAGCCTGCGACCCCGCGAACGACTAGCTTTGATTCGCGTTTTGCATTCTGAGGGTTTGTTTGCAAGCTTGGATGCCTGCGAGGAGGTCGAGCATTCTCGGCAGTCATATTTCGCCTGGTCAATCCAAAGAGAAAACAGATTCTCTCTGTTGAATATCGAGTGATTCGATATGCAGCAGAGAGATCCTGCTTCGCCTTTCAGTCTTTGGATTGACCGCACCACAGCTACTATCGGACATGCTCTATGTGGATATATTGCACTGGTGCCCACTGGGAAAATACTCGAAGCCAGAAGTCGAGACGCTCTTCTGGGATCGAGACATGATGCATGAAGCTCTGTCATGAATCCAGAGAAAACATTATCAACGGTAATGACAGTGCCTGAACAGCCAGTGCAGCGAGTAATAATGATAAGCAGTACACAAACCAGCAACCCATCCAATGCGTGCTCTCCCCACTCGCGACTCAAACATCGTTTCTTCACGCTGCGTTCCTGGAAAAACGCCCCGGGACACCTCGAGTTAGAAAAGAGGGTGAAGATAAATTAAAAGAAAGCGAAAACAACGACGACTAGGACATAACTCTCACCACATCCGAATTGATCGACGAGCGACGAAGAAAGGGGTTCACCCCCCCCGTAGTCATGGTTGAGGGCGCCCGCGCGCAATTGGTTGCTTGTCCCGCCCTCATTATTACTTTCTAAACAAACAAGGACAAGGAAGTGGAGCTGATCTGATCACGATCGGGGTCGAGCCAATGATTCCCGGTTATGTACAACGTAAGTTAAATGAAAACTGAAATGGTCCCGGAGAGATACAGTACCACGACTCCGTTCTCACGAGATTACATTCCATATACGCCATAACGTCAGGATGGTCGCGCGCTCCTCGCTCCTCCTTCAAACACTTGAAGTACGAGTTGCAACCAATCAGCTGGCGTCGTCAAGGGGATCCCGGCCGCTCTGCTGCCTCTGCAGCACGGGCACAGTCCAGCTCCGGCTTTTCTTTCTGACCAACAATGAATTCAGTTATCTCTGTAGGCGCCGGAAACATAATGGGCTGGGCGGTGACCGGGTCCTGAGAGTGCCCCTGGCTAGGTCTCGTCTTCGAGTAACTTATCCGCGAGTCGGCGTCGTCAATGTTACTAGTTGGTGGCGTGCGAAAGTCTTGCGTTCCGTCTTCCCAGGTTTTGTGGGTACACTTACAACATGTCCAGGGCATCGGCGATAAATGGGAGGGCATGTGTGATTGTTGCGCGAGGGAAGGGAATAAGATGTAGTGTCGCTCCTGGCACGGCGTCGCTGAAATTCCCGGAACCTTTGTGGGTGTCGGCCGGTCAACATCTTTTCCAACCCAGTGCCAGGAACCACTCTGGAATCACGCCTCGCTGAGGGTAAAGACGATTGACACCGTGACGTCGGCTGCATCGTACTGGGGTTCATGCGCATACAGAATTACAGGGAGTTGACGAGGAAATGCCCCTGGTGAGACAAACTTCAAGTCAGGGTTGTATTTCGATACGATTTCCTCAGGCTCCCGTGTCCAGTCCTGTGTAACCCCATCCATCATAATTCATAACGGCTTTTTGAATTGTCCGAGAACAGCCCCTGTGATCCTCGAGAAACACTCCTAGCAACTCTATGTCTAATCAGACTCGAGCACTAGGGCAGGGGGGGGCAACGTCATCCTTGACGTTATCCATGGTTGTAAGGGACACAAAGTCCGAGTCGATGGTGAGTGCTCAGATGTACTGAAATAACTTGGTCATGTCTGGTAACGTACGTCCCATGGACTGTTCCATTTTCTCTCCCTTGGTGATGGCCTCAGTATTAAATGGTTGGCTTGACGAGTGACGGAATCTTGCGAAATAAACAACCTAGGGTACAATTGCACTGCAGTTTCAGACGCAAATCACCAGAGGAGCCCTGAGCCCTGAACCCCCTTCACAATCGAGCGTTCTTGGGCATTTTCCTGAGCGCCTGTCGCACGCCAAGATCGCCCATGACGTCCTCCGCACCGCCCAGGATGGCATCGTACGGCGACGTGCGATGGTACTAGATTGGAATTGCCTCTACCTTAGCAATGCGACGAAAGCGAAACGGAGAACGGACGCACGTTCTCGACAAATTTTCCCATGCCGGTCTGAGTGACGGAGCGTCCGCCGAATATTTGCGCTGCGTCCTCGGCGGTGGCGCGGCCAGTGAATGTCACGTACCTGTAAAAAAACCAACTCATTCAATCCGCGTACAGCCGCTAATGGGGGGGGAGAACGCCTACTGTTTCAGAAGAGCTACCGTGCCTGCGATCTTGTCGGACTGTTCTTCGTATGACATCTACACCCCATCGTCGTGTTTCAGACACAAATACGAACAAAAAAAAAGGGAACGTCGAAAAATGAAAGAGACGGACGTTGTTCATCTGGTGTGTTACGTTCTCAAGCCAGCTATGTGCGGACTCGACGCGCGCGATCATTTGGGCCAGCTTTGCGCGGACCACGGCTTGAGCGTTCAGTGGTTTTCCGAACGCTTGCCGCTGCTGCGACCACCTGCACGAGGGGAGATATCGCTGGTCAACATCAAGAAGGCACGTGGGGCAAGAGATACGGGTCAGGCGGAAAACGTACTTGAGGCACTCCTCCACGATAAGACGCTGGGTGCTCAGGCCCATGGAGAGGATCATCCACCGCTCGTGGTTGAAGTTACTGAGGATGACCGACATGCCTCTGCCCTCTTTACCGAGCGTGTTGGACAGTGAAACGCGGACCTTGTCGAACGTCACGAACGCTGTGCCTGCAGCGGCAGAATACGCAGTCTTGATCGGCTTGGTGGAAAGCTCATCCGAGCGAGGAACAAGGATGACGGTGTATCCACCCTCTGTCTTGCAACCAACGGTAAAGTAATCCGCGAACGTGCCATTCGTTATCCATCTGTTGGACTACGCATCAACAACGAACGGGGCTTGCCACCTACAGTAAAAACAAGACGTACTTTTTCGTGCCCGAGATGACCCACTCGTTACCATCTTTGTAAGCATACGTTTGCATGCCACCGACATCGCTCCCCGCGAATGCCTCGCTGATTGCTAGACAGATGAACTTCTTGCCTGCGAGGACGTCCGGGACGATTTTGGCCTGCAGCTCCGGAGAACCAAAGTTGAGGACGGGAGGCAAACCGATCACGCCGCCGGCAAGCAAACCGTCCATGTAACCCCGAGTACCACAGCGCGCAAGCTCCGTGTTGATGATGAGCTACGTCCATATAAAATCTGGTCAAAGGGAGAGAGAGACGGACAAGAAAAGCGAATGAGCGGCCCACCTCGTGGAAGTGGTCAAACTCCTCCGGTGTTATCACGCCGCCCAGAAGCGTCCTCCCCTTCAGATGCTTGCCCGGGCCCAGACGCATGCCGATGATATTTGTTTCTCTGCCCGCCAGTCGCGCTGTAAGTATATGTAGATACCATCGCCCGCAGAACGCACCCAAGCTCGTCCACGACCTGCTGGGAGATGCGCCTCCCGTTCTCCTCGCAAGCGATCGCGTCGGGCAGGACGACCTCGTTGACGAACTTACGCATGGTCTTCTGGAAACGCCTGTGGCCCTCGTTGTAGTACGGGCTGGAGAAGCCAGGCGCGAGCCAGGACGGCTCCGCGTAGGGGACTTGCGAAAGAGCGTCTGCTGCGAGGGGCTTGATCTGCGGCTCCTTGCCTTTGATGGTACCGACCTGCAGGCGCGCGTACTGCGGGCGGTAGAGCACTTCCTGCCTGTGCAGGCCGAAGAATGCATTGGTGCCATCTTTCCCCGCTGTTTGAGCGCCACGTCTATTGAGTGCTTTTGCACAGCCATGGAAGGGATATGGTGTTACCTATGGAGTCGACAAGCAACACGGCGGCGCCTCCTGGATGCAAGTTGGCGAATTTGGAGACATCGTACACCCGTGAGTCGATGATGATCCACTGGAAGCGACGATGAGCCGGTTTGACTGAGTGAACAAGTGATAAAAGAAAGAGCGTACAACATCGCCTTCCTTGTTGTGCTAGGCAGAGCGTCACGATTAAGGTCAGTAGCCGCTGTCAGCGGTGAGCGTACCATAAACGTACTTGAGCAACCTCCTCGATGGTATACTCCCTTTGTTGCTTTGACACCATTCCGTGGTATGCTTGCTGTAGTGCTCGTGGGTGCTATCTGAGCGTGCTATTGGCGATATAAGAGCGGTATATAAAGCAAGAGGTACGATGTCGGTGCGGCAATGCGGGGGGCAGCCTCGGCTTTTCACATGGGTCGAATCACAAGTCGCGACTCGGAACGTCCGCGGTCCGCGTGCCCGGTACTCACATATATGCTCCTCTGCCCATACCATAGAAGACGTCCAGCAGTTGTCGGAGGTGTTGCGCGGTTTGTGCCGCAGGGCAAGGGCACATGTTAGGCGTGACTTGGTATGCAACAGGCATGAATGCATGAGGTGTTGAACTCGGATATGAAGGACGAAGACTCCTCCATTATGTCACCACTCTGCTGCTATCGTGCTATCGCCTTGAACTACAGCTGACCATCTCCGCGCTTTCCTCGATTTCTTCTACGCAAAGTATGCAGGCCGGGATCGGGATACGCGGTCTCATTACAACCCTGAATAGCGCGGGGAGGTACATGCCCAAGGTACGACGCGTACATTCTACCTTCCACGGCGTCTTCTCATCTCTCTTCTCACAACCAAGTCACCCGAGGCTGCGGTGGATCACATCGTCATCGGCGGAGGTATGTCCCAGCGTATCTCTTCCACAGTCACGACCCGCCCATGCTAAATTTCTCACGCTGGAACCGGGAGGCGTTGTCGGGCTTGCGGTCGCACGCGCACTTTTACAGCGTTTTCCAGACAGGTCGACGGTACTCGTAGAACGACACACTCGTCCGGGGGAAGAGTCGAGGTAATTGATCTATCGACTTGTGCACCCAAATATCTTGGGCTTGACGAGGTGCCCGAACAACACAACAGCTCGCGTAACTCTGAGGTCATCCACGCGGGTGAGAGAAAAACATCCCGTTTGTTTATCGCCCGTGGCAGTTTCTCAACTTAGCAGGTCTCTACTATCCTCCCGACTCGCTCAAAACGCGTCTCTGTCTGCGGGGGCGCCAAATGCTCTATTCATACTGCGCCGAGCACGACATCCCTCGCCGCCGCCTGGGCAAACTCGTAGTGGGGCGCGGGGAGCAGCACGAGTATCTCGCCAGGATGCACGCGAAGGCTCAGGCCCTACGCGCGCCCCCGCATTGGAGCCACACCGTCGACCCACAGGTGCTGCCGACAGAGCTGCTCGGTGGCGATGCCGCTCGTGAGCGTGTGCCGGAACTCGCGCGTGAGATCACGTCCGCGTTATGGAGTCCCTCGACGGGGATTGTGGACTCTGCCGCGCTGCTAAGTAGCCTCGAGAAGGATGTCGAAGACGCGGGAGGCACGATGGCGTATGCGACGCGTGCGGTGCGTATAGACGCAGCCACGAATGGTCAGCCAGGCTGGATCGTACAAACCGCAACGATCCCCGAAGGGAGTGATGCCAGAGCCGATGCCACGCTGGCGCGAGTGGTGATCAACGCCGCGGGCCTTGGGGCCACCAGCGTTCTCAACGAGATTCTCCCGCCGTCTCGACGCCTTCCAATTTACTTTGCGCGCGGTGCATACGCTTCGTATCGCGGACCAGGTGTTCGAGGTATTCGACACCTCATTTATCCGGCGGATGAGGCACATGCGGCCAAGGGCGCCTCATTTCACTCACTCGGCACGCACCTCACGCTCGATCTTGCTGGCAACGTGCGCTTTGGGCCAGACATCGACTGGCTGTCTGCTCCCGATAGTGCAAAGCACGACGAGGACGTATGGGAGCCGCATCTCTCCCCGGACGAGGAACGCGCACGCTCGATGTATGGCGCAGTCTTGCGTTATTTACCGGGGGTGAAGCTCGAAGGCTTCCAGCCGGATTATGCCGGCATTCGCCCGAAACTTGCTCCACCGGGAGCACCATTCCAGGACTTTGTAGTACGGACAGACTATGTCGACGAAAGCCGCGGGAGGGCTCCAATGATTAGCTTGTTGGGCATCGAAAGCCCAGGGCTCACTTCAAGTTTGGCACTGGGGGAGATGGTCGTAGAGGATTTGTTGGTTGGAATGGACGAATGACCGTAGAGACGGAAATAAATTGATTCAAAATCCTCAGATTGCTGTGCCAATGCATACAAAAGTCTACTCGAGGGGTTTACCGCGCGGTGCCACTTTCGGCTGCCACGCTTCAACCTTGGGTTTGCTGGTGTTGTAAGGACGGTATGCACCGCGTGTGCCCGTGAGGTTCTCGACCCATGGCTGCGAGAGCGCAAATGAGAGAGACAGGGAGGCGAACAGAAGGAAGAAGACGCACCGCTTTCCATGATGGTGTGAGATTCTGCATCATTACATCCTGCGGCGGCGGGTCCAGTCGAATGTGGGAGAGCCACGCATGCCACTCCGCGGGTACTTGCGAGGCGTTATATTCGTGCTACGAGAAGAGCAGCTCGATCAGCGACTGAGCCCAATCATGCTCCGAGAGCCGGTCGGCGACTAACCTGGGCAAAGTCGACCCAACGATGACGGCCTAAACGATTCGTTTTCCGTGGGATTGCACGGGTAACACAGTAGTACGGACACACGCACCAGGGACCTCCTGTTCTGGGTTGAGATTTTCGAAATAGCGGTTTCCGAACCTGGCGAATGACGAGGTGTAAAACACGAAACTGGTCGTGGAGGAGAGAAACACGATACACACTGGTCGGAGCCTACGAGTGTGCCGACTTTCACATCACCTATATATTGCATCTGGTGCCACCACTCCTTCAATCCGACTGCACGGATGCCGCGAATATAGCGCGCGAGCGACGGCATGAGTGGTGGAACTAGTGGAGGGGTGCAGAGGGTTGTCGAGGAAAGTATTTGTTATTGTTTGGCTCCGACCCGGTTGACTATCTCCGAGTCCGCATGTACAAGCTCACAGCAATTTGTTTGTTCAGTAGACTTCTTGGACAATTCATTTGTGAAGATGGCTACAGGTACCGTGAATACATTGACTGGTCATGTACACAAACTTGCTAGTCCCTCAGGTAAACAACACCTCATCTGCCAGTGATATGACATTGCGTTGAATGAGATGGGAAACGTAATGAATGCAATGATAATATGTGAGAACAGGTGCTTGAGGCTAAACTCTTCATTGGACATCGAGACGCTGCAAGCAGTCGTCAATGCAAAGTAATGGAAATCGGCGAATGTGACCTCACAGATTTCAACGCTCTGATCAAATGCCATTCGTCGTTTGAGACGTCTCCCTTGAAGGAGCTCTATAGATTATGTCAATAAAGTTGATGTGTGTACGAGAGAGGTGCAAACCTTTAGGACATCTATGCTCTGCCGCGTTATCCGACTATAGACCTCGTCCTTCTCGTCGAAATGACGGCCAAACATCTTCGCTGACTGATATACCGCGTGCTCAATCTTGACAGCGACCCCTCCGCCAGCCTGGGACTTCTTTACAAGCTGAACGATAGCCTCGTTAAAACCGGCTCCAGCAGAATTCTGTCTTTTCTATACATACTTCCATTGCTTTGTGATTGATTTCCAGAGAGGTACTGTGAAGTTGTATTAGTAATCTCGAACGACGAGCAAGACGAATTCAAACCATACATCTTGCCAAGCTCGATGATTTCCTTGGCATTTGTCGCTGGATCGCTCTTCACGACGCACAACGGCGTTCCCACGCGCAAATTACCATCAAGAATGTCGACACCAAGAATGATCGGGTCCCGCTTGCAGAAGCATGCGATGGTTTTCAGACGGCAAGGCCAAACAGCCATAGGAGCTGCATCGCGGCGCCTCGCCTCGGTAATCTCTGCGTTGTAAGCGATGAATGCATCAAACAAGTGGTAGATGATATCCGCTACAGTGACGTATTTTCATCGAGATAGGGAGAAAGGAATCTGGGCAAACTTATGACGAACCTCTGAAGAGTCGGATCCCCATCTCCTCTGCGAGGCGTTCCGCATCTTTGTCGATCGGGACATCGAAGCAGAGAATACAAGCAAGCTCGCGGGCCCGTTCCAGCATCGTAGCTGCTCGCATGACGTCCTTCTTATGTACAGGACCGATGTTGATTCCCGACACAGGAATCTTGCTGACCTTTAAGAAGTCGAGTAGCGCTTCGAGTGAGCCGAGCGTGCTCGATTGCACGCACACACCGCGGCCGGATTTGTCGATCGAGTTGAGCAATGACGTTAAATCGGACATGACCTCGTCACGGAGACTATCCTCGTCATCGTCAGGCCCGACCACGAGGAGGCGCGACCCCGCAATTGCCTTTTCAAGATCAGGTGCAACAATCTTGACACCTTGCGCGGCCCTAACTTGCTTGTGGTGTACATACGAGGACTACCGAGGGGAATAAGGGTCATACAGGATTCAAGTGGGTGTACGTACCTTAATTCGCAGCTCTCGGAGCGGTTGGGGGGTTAAAAGAGCTCGTACTTGTGTTACTATCGGGCCGTTGAGCCCACATACAACAATCCTGTCACTTTCGTGCAAGACGCCGTTGGATAGGACTACGTCTATCGTTGTACCGAGACCTTCAATAACCTTGACCTCAAGCACTGTACACTCGAGCTCAGACAAGTACATGAGGCGGTCGCTCATGCGTGTCTGGGTGAGATTCACAAGTAACAGGATCATGTCGGGTACGCCTTCGCCAGTGATGGCAGATGTCGGCACCAGAGAGACATTCCGTGCGAAGTTCTTGTTCTCGTAGTAGAGCACGGAATTGAGGCCTTGTTCTGCGAATGCTAGAATCGTTTTCTGCACCCTGTCCTCGAATTCGCGCTGGACGGAACGATTTTGCTTGGCTAAGGACTCTCGGAAGGCCCCGTTCGGTGTTGCCTCCCATCCATAGATCCGATCGATCTGACAGCAGTCAAAAACTATAGGTCATCTGAAGTAGGGGCAGGCCAACTTTATTAAGCGCAACGATGAATGGTGTCTTCTTGTCCCGGAGTAGCCGCAAGGACTCCAACGTTTGTGGCTCGAGGCCGTGCTACGCGCGACAAGTTCAGGATCGGAAGGAGGCACATTACTTCAAGGACTTACCATAATGTCTACGACGAGGATGGCAATGTTGCATAATGAGCTGCCACGTGAACGCAGATTCGTGAAGGACTCATGTCCTGGAGTATCGATTATGAGAAGACCTGGGGCTTTGAATTCTTGCTCATCGCCCTGGAGACCCAGTCAGGGAAAGTGATAAAGAAAAGATAGGTGGATCGCACGTAGTTCAGAACTGCCGTCTTCGTCTTAATAGCCTCGACGGGAAAGTAAGTTGCACCTATTTGTTGTGTGATACCGCCGGCTTCCCCTTCCTGCACGTTCGTTTGCCGAATCTGAGAGCCGATAGATGTTAGCAAAGTAGGCATCCCAACTAAGCGGTGCGCACTTTGTCCAAAAGTTTGGTCTTGCCGGTGTCGACATGTCCTAAAATGCAACAAATTGGGCTACGGAGGTCGTCTTTACTTCCAGCTGCCAGCGCATCTTCGCGTGCCTTCTGACGCCGTGCAGCAGCTTCCGTCTTGCGCTGCGCGGCCATCCGCTGCGCAGTTGTTCGAGCTTCTGAAGAATCTGAGTCCGAATCGCTCTCCTCTGAGGAATCTGAGTCCGAGTCTTCATCTGATTCAGACTCTTCCGAACTTTGTCCTGCGCCGTTGGCGGCAGCGGCAGCTGGCTTGGGAACAGCAGCTACCTTTGGGTCCGCCTTCTGGGCTTCCTGTTTGGTAAGGGGGGCAGGGGCACCATTGGCTGAATGCAGATCAGACAAGCGATGATGAAGCGATGGTGTCAGTCGAACAAACCTTTTGTGGGAACAGTCTTCGCTGCGGGTTTTGGCGTAGATGTAGGTTTCAATGCAGGGGTCTGAACTGGTGCGGGGCCCTCCTCTTCACTGGAGTCATCCCATGATTCCTTCACTTCTGCGGTAGGAGTCTTTTCCTCTTCGCTCGAGGCCTCCCAATCGTCCGGAACATCCTGGGCTACCTTTTCTACACCACCTACATGAGAAGGCTCCGGTTCGGGCGCGGGCCTAGGTTCCGGCACAAGTTCCTTCGGAGGTGACGGCTCGGGGGTTTGAGGCACAGAACTTGGCGCAGAGGAACCGCCCTTAGCAGGACCACCTTTCTTGCGATTACCATACACCGGTCGCTTTGAGAGAGCCGCAGGTTGCTGCAATCCTTCGATCTGTGCACCCGATGCAAGCAATGCTTGTTTGCGAATCTCCGCAACACGTTGCTCTTCCTTTTGCTTCTTGGTAAGGAGCCGACCCTCCTTTCTCGCCAGCTCACGCTTGGCCTGGACAATTGATGAGGGTTACAACAATGACCGTTGGGGGGGAGGAGGGGTACGACGACGCACCTTCTCTTTCTCCTTTTTACGCTGCCTTTCTTCTTCTTTCCGTCGTTCCTCCTCCTCCGCTCTGCACTCCTCCTCCTCGATGCGCTTGCGCTCCTCCTCGTCCTTCCTTCTCGCCTCCTCTTCGACCCGTCTCTTCTCTTCCATCATTGCCTTCAGTGCACTGATGCCCTTTTTCTTCGCTGGTGCAGGAGCAGGCTCCTCCTCCTTCTTAGGTTTCTTCTTCTTTTTCTTCTTTTTTGCGTCTCCTTCGCCACCGGCGGGCTCCCCATCGTCGTCTTCATCATCATCTTTATCCGCAACTGGTGTAGGGGGCTCTGGTGGTTGTATTGGCTCCCCTGTCACTGCCTTCTCAGTTTCAGCGGACTGGGCCTTCTTCGCAACCGCCTGGGCCTTTTTCTTTGCCTGACCGAGGATGTATCATTAGGGGAATTCAGCCACGCAGCGAGAAATATAGTCGACCTTCTCTTTCTCCTTCTTCAACCGCTCCTTCTCTTTCTTTGACAATAGCTTTGGGCCCTCGCCTTCCTCGGCATCTTCTACTTCATTCACTTCCTCTGGGGCGGGTGCAGGGTCTGCAGTAGTAGGCTCTAGCTGACCCGCCTCAGACGCTGAGCTAAAATCAGAACTGAAAAATAACTGCACTGGTCAAGGCGCACCTGGAGGTACATCCTCATCCTCCGCTTCGCTCTTCTTGCCCTTGCCCTTCTTCCCTGTCTTCCCTTTTCCTTTCACTGGACCCCATTCCTCATCAGCAAGGTCTTCTGGCGTAACCACTACACCTGTTTTCGGGGCGGAGATATCTCCCTTCGCAGCGGCAGCCTCTCCATCCGAACCTTCACCTGGAAAAGGCCCACTTGCGAAGGACACAGATGGTCCGCCACTATCCGGAACATCATCTTTCTTCTTCTTCCCTTTCTTATCCTTCTGATTCTTCTGTGTTGCCCGCAATGTAGACTGAAGGGCCGAAAGATAATCAGTTTCCGCTCAGCGCGAGTAGATTGATGTGAAAACATACCATAAGACCCCCAAAATCCTCTTCTGCGTCGACTTGCTCGGGCCCATCTTCCATGCCCGGAGTTGCGAACGATGAAATGGCACTGCGTCGCGAAGTACTGGGTTGATGTTCGCCATCCGAAACGTCGCCAGCGGATGCGAGATTGTTCCCAGCAACTGGTGTTTCAACTTTATCCCTGCGATGAGCGCCTATATTATTGCGTCAGGATAAGAGCCGATCGCACGACTCACCAGAAAGCGTCATCGTCTGCATTTTTACCCTTCTTCCCTTTGTTCTTTGGTGCCATGATCCGAATGCAGTGGTGGTAGAGGGTAAATAGTAGGATGTGAGTAGGCGGGCAGATCGGGAATCCGGGATCAGTCAGAATTTCTGGGCCGGTGCCGAGCGAACGTGTTTAACAATTGACTCCCAACGACCCATTCTACTTTATCATGGGGCTGCTCACTATCATACGAAAGAACCGGCTAAAGGAGAAGGAGATGAGGCTTTTGTTTCTGTGAGTCATCCTCGACGTGAATCATCCAAGTACAAACGGGACTTGGGCAGCGGCCTTGACAACGCTGGAAAGACTACCATACTGAAAAAGCTGAACGATGAAGACATCACTGGCGTGAGTCCAACTCTCGGATTTAACATCAAAACGTTCGTGCATGGACGGTGAGGTTTCGCTTCAATCAATCGCTCGAGGACAACGGCTCAATTTCGAAAGCTATACCCTGAATATATGTCTGTGATGAACGTCCCATCACTTTTTCCTCCGCCTGAAATACTTTCAGGGGATGTGGGTGGACAACGAACACTCCGTCCGTATTGGAGAAACTACTTCGAACAGACAGACGCACTCGTTTGGGTGGTCGACTCTGGTGATAGACTGCGCTTGGGTGACTGCAGGGCAGAGTTGCACAGTTTACTCCTTGAAGACGTACGCAAATATTCGTAATATCTGTGTTTTCTCTAACATAACTCTGTTCAGAGATTGGCAGGCGCATCCTTACTTGTTTTTGCTAACAAACAGGATATACAAGGCTCATTGACGGACAAAGAAATAGAGCAGGCTAGTCCGGCAGGCTTCCTCGCCCAGGACAGCTCTTGGCTGACACGGCAGGCTTTCTCTCTCTAAGGCGTTGGACCTCCCAGCAATCAAGTCCCATCGATGGAACGTCATCCCCTGTAGCGCGGTAACTGGGCACAACCTTCTCGAGGGATTGAATTGGGTTGTTGGGGAGGTTGCCAGTCGACTTTATTATAGCACTTTCACAGAGGGGGCTGCAGTACCAGCACAGGACAAGCTACCCGTTGTATCTTAGTACCATTTGGTATGACCCTTTCTCCGCTATACGAGACTATCTTAGCCTTGCGATATCAATTACACCCCGTGTCCGCACAGACAGCGCAGTGATCACTACAAATCCAGGAAGCCGCGACCGACAAATGGTCGTAAGCGGTGCCACTATACACTTCCCTTGCGCTTGCTCTAAGGTCGAAAGAGATTTGGCTAAGTGGTTAAGAGTTGATTGAAATTGTACCGCGTACGCGCTACAACTCACCACTGGCCCTTGATGCGGGATAGGAGTCACTTTCCTTGTTAATTTGGGATCACGCTGGTATTTTCGTGAATAACCCACTAGCACAGAGAACGCCACGGCGATGGTCGCACGATGGATATGTAAATAGTACTAATCTATGTTCCAAGAACTTGCCAGCCTGCCAGCCTGAGTGAATAGCATGGGCACAAGACCAAAAAATCGGACTTGTCTCAGAAAAAAAACATATCAATAGTCTGCCTGTGCAGCCCCTCGGGTTTGCCTTTGGACGAGATCTTCTACCACTGGCACACAAGCGACATGCGCCGACTATGCCCCCCTATTCTCACATTGTCCGAGTCCCAGGGCGTTCAGTTGTAGATCCCGGACTGCGCGTTATTCGCCTGCCAATTGCAACCCAGAAATCCGGAGATTAAAATCCGGAGTCTTGTATGTTAGAGGTGAAGCTGGAGCTCGTGGAAGTCGTGATCATCATGAATGGGATATCGTGCAGGCGACATACATGGCTTCTATGGTATAAATGAGCGATAGGAAACATATGGTATGGTAGTATTCCGCGGAGATATGGTATAGGCTCTAGTAACCAGCATCCAAACAACCGATTAGAGATAAAAGTGATTAAGACGGTAAACGTGTGGGATCCAGTTTGGCTGTCCATGACTGCAGCTCCCTGAGATTCGGCGCCGCAAGTGCATGTGAGTTTGAGGAGGTAAATAGTGTGAAGGTGAACGGTTTCTTTCGGTGGTGGGTCAATATCATATGCGCAGACGAGAGCGTACGGTGCTCACCCCAAGAAGTGATTCCATTTCCGGGTTGCTTTCTACATTGACGCCTTCTAAGCCAATAACAGTTACTTCTTCAATTTCATTAGAATGCTTGTAGACGTGGAGATACGGCCTTTCACTGGGTGAGAACAGCACGAACTAAAGGTGGACAGTATCACTACCTTCGGAGCACAAACCATCGCCTCTCCCAAACATCATGAGTGGCATCGACAAGGATCATGAGATGACCCTTCTTGGTCGGGACATCACTATGGAAAAAGCGTGGTCGTCACGACAAAGGCAAAGTCTATTACGCCAAACACACCTGCGGGGGACGAGTTTCGTGCTCGCAACGAGCTGTGGAGACTCGGACCGGCTAAGAGCATCTTCGCATCGAAAAGCTGATTGACTAGCGTCTTCCGATTCGGGAGCGTTCTGACTTATGACGATCTAAAAGGCATGAATATTCACCAATTAACCATATGGTTAAACAGCTCCAAACCTGTCCATGGTGTCCAAATTTCTTCTGCCAGAACTCAAGCGACTTTTGAAGGAGCTTTTCTGAACCCCAAATAGCAGCATCCGCCTGTCGTGGTTGTGCGGCAATGGGAGAGTTGGTTAATATCACGCGTACCGCCTGCACATCAGCTGCGCGACGTTCCATTGCAACCAATTTGGCATGATCTTCGACGACAGAGATACCACGCGGACGCCAGCCTCCAAGGATATCTTCTCCGCGAACATACTTCTCCGATGTGTCTAGGCGCCAGAGGTCCTTCGGTGACCGAGTGAGCGGGGGTGATAGCCTCACCCGAAAAACGTTGCTGATCTTAGACAAAATCCTCGTAGAACTGAGTAATGCTACGAGTCGAGAAGGTGGGCGGGCGTCGCGTGTTTGCATTGTGACGGCCATGTCCATCGAAAATTGAACAGGGTCCGCGCAACTCTCGACAGCAATGGACCATGTAACTTGTAACAGTATGCGCTGATTGGCTGGTGTTACCCGATTGAGCAAAGCAGAGTTGTGGATGCTCGAGTCCCACAGCGATTCTGCGCACAAAATGCCAGATCCATCTGGCCTGAATTCCACGACTTGGTCTTGCTGTAGCGGAAGGGTGACAAGAGGGCGAGAAGACGGCTCGTGCACGCGTCCTTTTGCATCAAGGAGGCGGACATTACCAACTTTGATCTTGACAACCTCCGTCCACGGGAGCTGTCGGCCAGAATTCGATGTCATCGTGAGCACAAGCCGTCGTTGTAAACCTTGATGCAAGCTGAAAGCGCCGGGGTCCAAGTTACCCTGTGAAACAACGGGTACTGGAACGTATTGTCCATCCGGGCCAAGTTCACGGACTTGTAGCCAGGAAACTACATCGTGGGATTGTTCCATAAAGAAATCCGTCTCGGAACGACGCATCGGTTGCGAGTTTCGGGATTTGGGGTCAGTGGGAGGAGAACGAGGGAGCGGAAAGGATTTCTGCTCGCGCATTTCGTCCCAGCGTTCCATTCTTTCCAAGTATTGAGGCCGCATTGACGCGAACAGCTCTATTGGGGCGTAGCCGTGCCGAAGGTGATTTAGGGCTTTGGAATTGACCACTATTGAGAAGGTGCGGCGGAATTTTAGATCCGATGGGGTGGAAGAGTCTAGATCTATAGAGTTCGAATGATATATTTCTTCTGCTTTAAGGCTTGGACCCGCGAACGAGGACAGACGGACTTGAAGATGAGCTGCAGAAAAATCATGCGAGGCGAGCCCTTTGACAGAATCGACAGTTAGGCAGAAACACAGTTTGCTACCCGTAGGGAGCATGCTAGGCACAGGCGAAGAGGAGCGGGTGGAGGTAGTAGAGTTTGGGGTGTGCTTGGGCATCATCACAATGTTGACGATCTTGATGTCTACCCGACACGAGCCAATCGCTTCGGAGGTGTATCGGCAAAAAATGGGGACAACGGAGGTAGAAGGGAGTCGACGGGAAAGGGTTGCAAGTGAAAGTAGGGCATTTCCTACGAAAGAATATTCGGGCAGCGGAGAGTTGTAGAAGGGCTCTTCTGACGAAAAGTGCTGCGAGTACGAGGGGCGATCGATGAAACAAGTGAGGTTGCGCATGCGCTGCACCTGCTGACGTAAACGATCGAGCGACCATGCGTAGATGGCATCGTGCCGCTTGTCCAGGACCTTCACAGCGACCGTCGGTTGCGTCGCCGACATTAACACGGGGTCTGCAACATCTCCAAACTCATCCAGCCCTGCAATCGTATTAATGGATGAGGTAGGAGCTGCCAGCGATCCACCAGAGGCGACTGTAAAATTATATGTAACATCTTTGCCGAACTCCTTGCTAAGTCCAGGGTCAACATCGTGCGTCGTCCAAAAAATAAATTGCAAACCTGATGATGTTTGCCTCTTTCAATAACACGGCTGCGGATAGGACAGTTTCGGCCATCGAGAATGCGCGATGTGCCCTCCATTTATCTAGGACTTTTCGGATGAGCCTGAGCTGCCTCGCAGAGTATAGGACTGGCTCGAAAAGCTCTGCCTCAAGCTCGGTCTCCCCACGGGCCCGGGCGTCTAGTAGACGTCGCATTTGTATTTGCACCAATTTGAGCTGGTGCTGCATGTGGCCCTTCTCTTCTTTGAGATCTTCTGCTTCGTTCGACTCTGAGATTGCCTGTAACCGTGACTCGAATTCTTGTCGCTGGGACTCGAGCTGGTTCTGGACCTCTTTCAGAGCATCGGCATCAGGGCTACCGTGGCTCGGTCCCGCGTCGACACTAGTGTCGTCCGTCAACGCATCGCTCAAAACGGGACGCCCCGACTCGCTCCACACGTCATCAGCCTGGCTGAGGCTACTCTCAGGCCGGTGCTTTAGATTATGGTCGCGTATATTCTTGACCATGGTGATGCGTTCGTACAATTTGTTGAGATCATCGTCTGGAAGGCTGTCCAGTGCAGGATCCAAACCAAGTCTCGCGAATGCCGCTTCACGTTTAGCAAACGTCCAGTCGACATCTTCCATCTCGCCAGAGGAGGAAAGAGGGGAATCGGGGCGTGACCCAAGGTCTGCTGCGGTCATACTGTGATGTAAGTTGGATCTCATGGTTGCACGGTCGCGCTGCTTCCGAACTTCTTCGGGATTGTTAAAACGAAAGACATGGTGTTCCCCTGTCGCCTCATGTGAAATCAGTAGTTTACCTTAACCACTAATGGGCTCACCAAGAATGATGCGGAAACCGGAGCGAAGCTTGTGAGGCTAAGTCCATCGTGAGCAGGGCAAATTTGGCACCGTGAAACACCACACCTGCTCAGCGGAAATCTGCTTCCCGTTCAGGAACTGCGTAATATTAGGACGGTCCTGGAACGCAGAGACGACATAGACGTACTGTGATAGCATCTGGGAGTGCATATAGAGTCACTCTTCCGTCCGTGTTCTCGAAGTAGCAATGCTCTTCAAGGATGTTATCGCCGCTCAAGCGTATATGAACAGCCTTTTCACTGTCCATGCGCCCGACCTAAGAAATGACGGTTAGAATGCGAAAAGGGTTACATTGCGCAACGTCACCGTTGTTCTTCCGAGCTTCAATTGGTAGATTAAGCATTCGCTCATGAGTGGATCTGTCACGCGCAGTGAATATCATATAACACATCCGACTGAAAACTCACCCTCGTTCTGCAGAATAATGAAGATCTTCCGATTAGCGCGACTGACAAAGATTACGTACCAAGTTGACAAGGTGTGGCATCTATCATCCAGGGTCAGTCAGCAAGATGACTGGCCCTCATGAGGTGTATCGCACCTTCTTCGGTGTGTGTACACCGACATTGTTTTTCTCAACTGTGATGCCCAACTCTTCGAGAGCCTTCTCGCGCTCTTTCTGGACCTCTTGCGTGCGTTGAAGTTTCTCCTCCCAAGTCTCGTTGAGACTCTGCATAAGCTTCTCACTTGACTCGAGCTGGTCTTGTAGCTCAGCCTTGGTAACGGTCTTAATTGTCCCGTCCTTCGCTTTGTACGTAACCTTTTGCTTCTCAGGTGGGATCTTCGGGTCGTAAACATCTTCACCAGTTGAGCCTGCCACGCGGGCTGTTCGTAGGCACAGTCAGCGGTTATGTGGTAGTAGATAGAATTAAAGGCGTACCTCGGAGCATCTCCAGCTCTTCTTTGAGTTCACGTACAAGCTTGGCATTAGGGTCCTCATTGACGACAGCCTTATTCTTAATTTTCTTCGCCTGGTCTGCATACCGCAAGGTACTTAATGTCTCTTCGTAGTCGGCGGGGGAGATAGCCGCGATCATTGCCGTCTTGGAATTTCCGCCGAGCGAGTCCTTCAGAAGCCATGTAAGGACCTGTAGCGTGTATCAGTTAACCGTGAAACCCTGCATGCGGTTTAGCCTGCAAAACCCACCGAATCACGATAGGGCACAAATTCGTCTCCTTTCTTCTTTCCCTTCTTGTGTTCGCTAGCCGAGGCCGCGGCCAGTGAGGAAATAACCTTTCCAAGGGTTGTGAGAGACTTGTTGATGTTTGCACCCTCCTTCAGACGCTGGCCAGTTGCGCCAGTGGAGTTCGCGCGTTCAGAACCAGCGAGGTCAACAAGGCTACCAGAATTCAGGTCCGAGTATAGAGGAAGTATAGACAAGCAATCTTACCTGATCCGCGACACCTTTTCTGTATCGAGGTTCGTGTCTACATCATGGCGCATCATGGTAAGTATGAGAGTAAAAACTGCGTGTGAACGCGACGATCTAGTGAGATACGAGGATGAGAGGGCTTGTGCCATAAAATCGGCCAATCACTGACGTCTCGTTCATATTCGTTGCGGCAACTGTGCGTGCCTTGTTACCCTCATCCATGAGCGTCATCATTTCATCGTAGCTATTTACCGCGAGCTTCGACAAATCTTCCACATAGGGGCCCAGGATCGGGTGTTCACGTACGCGGAGATTTCCGGCGTTCTTTGGATTCAGCAGATCGTGCACCTTCTCATTGTATATCTGCATGGGAACACAATGATTGAGCACATCGAAGAGGACCCAGCGCTGAAGCGCACCTCGATATAAGAGACCTCGACAGTAAATTTAAGATGTTCATCTGCAGCAGACTTTTCCGCCACGCGCGCGAACAACTCGCTGCACGTCTGTGGAATAATACCCTTGTCCGGTCCATCTTAGATACGAGTTTCAACGAACGTGGCACGTGAAACATGTGATCATGCGACTCACAGCCCATCATACTACATTAAGGGGAGGTGGGGGGGGGTGAGTACATGGAGACACAGGTGCAGGATCGGGAATTGAGTTCGAGAATGGGGAGAGGGGTATATATGAGCCGAGCGGTAAGTCGGACGAGCTTTAGACTTGCCTATATGATTTTCCAGATCCTATTGCGAGGGTCGATATACCAATTGAGGAAAGCGCAAATGACACGCACCTGTCTGCCCGTCTTTAGAGTGCGAGGCAGCGTCAGAGATATCCACGCGTGACGCGAATGCAAAACTCACAAGCCAAAATACACGCGTTGAAACCGGCAAATCCATGGTCTAATAACTCCTTCCCGAGGTCATCAAAAAGCGTTTTCTGTGAGCAGTAGCCTGGCTCATCACGGGGACCCGCAGACCAGTAACTCTTGTCAAAGGAGAACGCCATTGTCTTGCGTTCCGTTGCGCGACCCGAGGATGCCTTCTCCTGGGAAGAGCCTGGATCTGGTGGATCAAGAAATGTTTGATTTTCGGACATGCGTATCAGTGGCTTGGCACCGCGCGCAAGTTCTGGGGTTTACCAACGTGAGCAGGGCTGATCGGTATTGCAATCACGGAAAGACGAGACACACCTCGCGCATTAAGTGGACGACATCGGACGACGACTTTGATATTTCCATCGCCATGATCGGCCATGGCGCGGGTTGATTAGGCAAGTCAATAGGTACAAGTACAGAGCTTAGGGAGAGGATTGGCAGCCGTGATAACAAAACGCCGGTTGGACACAGCACAGGATCGCGGGAGAGAGCAAGTTTGGCGTGGAGACGCGTGACACGTCTTGATTCACGTGCCACTTTCGGGACACACTCTTGCCATGTCATAGTAAAAAATATGTATAATGATGCCCACTACAGTACGGTATCTACGCCTACATGCCTATGTTAGCTCCTTGTGGCCTCTGCAGAGCAATTGGTGAAACGCCAAGGCAAGTAAACGTCACAACAAGTCAAAATCGTCAAGCTGAGAAAGGCGTCATCAGCACCATGCAAAATACTCGAATATCAAACGTAGACGCACTTCGTCGTTGTACCTCATGACCGTCCTCTTCAATTTAGATGTGTCGACCCATGTGACGAAATCTTCCATATGTCTTGAGGGAAAGCCGGGTGAATGTGGGCAATGGTTGGTGCATCATTCAGTAGAATACTCACCTTGTAACGAGGTAAGCCGGGTCCGTGATATTATCGGGTCCGACCCGGACATGACCTTGCTCAATAAATTTGACTGCCTGGTCTTCGATGAACATGGTGGTCAATGAACCAAAAGACGGGATGCTCACAGCGCTGACTGTTTCTGCCATCTTTGACGTGACCATAATGACAGCCAGACGACGTCGACAAAACGCGGCTACGGTTAGCTTATTGTCGACGTCACTGAGCTTTGCTTGCGAATTGAGGACGCCCAAGTCATAAAGTTTCGAGAGAATTTGTCCCTCCATTCGAGTGCGGAAGGAATCTCGGGGAGGGAGAAGCGCGACCCGATGGGCTAAGGATCGTAGTGACCCGCACAGCTTGTTGTACCTTATTTCCGGAATGTGTTAGCTTAGATGAAGACGTAGCGTGTGCTAGAACGGACCTGTGGTAGTCCTCCCGATCCTGTATGTGATATCTGCGCATAATTTTGATCTCGCGTAGGTTTGCATCTTGTTTCCACTGTTTCGAGTGGTGTGAGAGAGAAGCCAAAAAGAAAAAGAAACCATCGTCTCACGTTGAAAAAGTCGACTTTTTTCAAGAGTTTCTTCTCATGATGCTTGAACTGACGAACCATCTCGACGATCAGAATCGTGACTGTGTGACTGGAGTGTGTGTCACGTTTGGTGTGACTCCGACCGTGCGAGTTTTCCAGGGATTCGCCTCGCTTCGTGCTCGACGCCAACGACGTCGCCGACGCATTTCCCGCCCCTCCTCAAACTACAGGAATTTCTTCTTTCCCCCCAGGACAGCTTGTATTGGAGTGGAAATCTAATCGCTTATCTCAGCTGCTTGATCTTCTCGCCAGCACTCTACTTGGGTTCTGCGAATCTGCAGTGCATGCTCGAGACCCCACCATCTTTACATCCTGGCTGAACACTCTTTCCCCTTTCCGGGTTCACAGATGACATCCCAGCCGGAGTTGATCCGTCATGGCCTCCCCCCTCAAGGTGTGATCCCCCAATCCTTCCTTGGTCAATCGACACCAAGTCAGCCCCACAATCTTCTTCCTGGCCCCAACCCAGGCATGAACTTCATTCAGAATGCACACTCATCTAACGGTCCCTTTCCTAATCCCCACCTTTTACGCATACAAGCCGACCACCGTCAACGAGACTTCCATATGCAGTCCCAACGTGCCACCGCTGGTGGGGCTCAAACCGGTCCCCCGGTTATGAATGGTGTCGTTCCCGCTCAGCCTTCGGGAGTTGGCTACCCCGGAATGGGACAACGGAATGGGCAAGGTCCAGTTCACCGCGTTGTATCCCAGCCTGTCGGCGTTGGCGCTCCCTTCGCGACATCTCATCCTAATTCTCATCCAGGCAATATCAATAATCCTGGATTGGCTCTTACTAGTGGCCTCCAAACGCAACGTACGGGACCTCAGTCCCAGCCTCAGCCGCAGATGGGGATACGGCCCGGACAACCTTCGCTGCCGGGTCAACCAAACACTGGTCAAATTCGTCCACCCGGCATGACAGGTATTCCACCCGGCACTGGAATGCGAAGTTCGGGTGGCATGGGCGTAAATATGCCATCCGGGATCATTGGCAACGAGCCTCAACAAACGCAACCGCAACCAGGATTTCCCAGTGGACTGGGAATAGGTGGCCCAGGGGCACAACAACCTCCACAAGGACCGCAGGGGTCAGTGGCTTCTATGCCACAGTCAATACATCGCACAATCTCTACCCCCGACGGTAACAACCCATTTGGTGGAATACCAGGATTTGCGGGCGCTCCTTTCTCGCATGCTGGGCCCCACCCCCACGCTAGCCATATGAACGGATCTAACTCCTCAAATCAGCCGTTGAATTTTATGCCTTCCTCATCCTCACCATCTCAACCCATCGACATAGGACACAGCGGTTCCGGTGGTGGTGCCGGCCCCTCTAGCACATCGCCCACACGTTCGGACTTTACTCCAACTCCAGCACAGGTAGCTTCTTCGCAATACGGAAGTGGTATTCCTTCTGGGAGTGGTGGAAGTGGCACGAATGAACCATTCCATCAAACATTTACAACGATGCCCCCACAGCGACCATCCTCTTCGTCGCATCCCGCCCTTGGCTTGGCGCACCAACGGGTCTCAACGCCTCAGAGTCTGTCGCATCCCACTCCACCTCGGCAGCAGACGCCACAACAACCGCAACTTTCTCAAGCACATCAACCTGACAGAACCAATGCCCCCATCGCCAACCCCGCCCGTCCCCAGTCCCAGCCGCAACGACCGTCGTCCCAGCAACAGATGAGACAATCTCTTACACCGCGCATTCCACCTGGCACCCTCCCTCCAAATGCAACCCTCCTCCAGGGACATCCCGCAAGTATGGGTGGTGGATCGGCCGCTCCTCCGCAGCCCCGTCCGATCGCCGGGCCGGGTGTAGGAACTGGTCCACCGCCACTGACCTCAGCGTCGTCGACCGAGAATGGCGACCTTTCACGACAGCCGGGTGTGGCTGGCATCCGTCAGTCCATACCGAGGTTCGTGTGTAGTTGATGGTTTTGCCTCGTTTCCTCTTCTTACTATACGTCTTTTTGTAGTCATGCGCCTGCGATTGGATATGGCCAAGCTCTGACCCGTATCCTGCTGTTTAGCGGCGTACTTGCGACTGAGGACCAGAAAGTATGTCTGCTTATACATATCGTTCTGCTAGCACTAATTTGTTCCTTGTAGACCCAAAAATTGCAACTTTCACACTGGGAGAACCTGGTTGAGGAGTTCTTCACACAAACAGCGACTCTCAAACTTACACTCTGGAAAGACAACCAAAGGGTAGAGGCAAAAGTATTTGGTTCGTTTCGTTTAAAATCTGATTTAAGCTACTGGAGGTCATACTCACGAGCTTGGCAGAGGTTGGCACACCAGTCCTTCCACGTTTTTTTCTCGTCACAAGTCAGTCCGGTGTCAAATCGATGACTTTGTCGCTCGATGGTGCGCGAGAGCGCGTCGTTGCGCCAAATCAAGCGATTGTACAATGTGTCTCTGCCATGTGGACGTACCGATACCACAATGGGTACACAGTAACGCTGCGCGGACCATTCACAGCATACGTCTCTGTGACACATCATGCGAGTCAGAACGGTGCCCCAGCCCAGTCTGTGCCTCCTAGCTTTACGCTCAAGATCGATCACATCCAATTCGATTCTAATCTTTATGAGAAGCACGTCGCAGTGGATGTGATAGGGGGCAATCGCATCGATACCAACAAGACCCCGCAGGTTCGCAATGTCCCGACCCCGTCACCGACCATAAATGGCGCAGGGGGACCACCACCGCCTCATCCACCCCAGCCTCTGTCTCTACAGGCTGGTCAGAAAGATGAAGAGAGATGGGAAGACCATAGGATAACTTACGAGCGGGCGTACATTCCTACGGAGCCCGTGAACGCCTTTGGTATCCCACAAGCCACTATGAGATGCCTTGAGGTACGCTCTCCGAATCGTACTTTCTTAGCTCCGGTTTCAAGCATTTCCTAGTTGGCGGAAAGTGTCGCGTTGATGACGGACCTCATGCATTACTCACATGTCAAAGGTGTTGGCCCTTTGGGTGCGTACTCTTCGTTGGTGAAGATTTCCGACTCGCCCTTCATGAGCTTTCCGCTAGACACACTAAAACAGTTCGTGCAACAAATTCGGGAGATGCCTCAACACCCTCAAGGTCCGTTCTTGCCTGAGAATATGGGTGCAGGACCGTCAACGCATTCGCTGTATACGCCAAACATGATCCCCACAGCGCCATCATCTACTCTCCCGCCCGCTGCGATCCCGCAAAACACACCATCGACGGCTTCCCCGTCGTCATCGCCTGACAAGGGGAAAGGGACGCCACAGCAGGCAAATGCTCCCAATCCGGCTGCTTCGGCCCCTGCGGGGTCATCGACACCCTCGATGGCGAATGCGACACTGAAGCGCAAGGGAGCAGGTGAGACAGCATCGCCGATGACGGTGAACGCGGAGCAATCCTCCGCTGCCGCAAAGCGTAGTAATCCTCGGAAACGGGGACGGACTACGGGCGGAAACTGACAGCTAGGGGCATGTGTCGTATCGAAACTGTCTTTGTAACTCGCTTCCTTCCCATCTTCTCTACTCCTCTCTGCTCGCTCGTTCGCACGCATTCGGTGGCTCAAACATCTCGTACTGCAATATGTTAGAAAGTACATGTATTCTACGGACACACTGCTCTTTCCTTCCTCGCTTCTGTTCGCCGCCATTTTTCTTTTTGTTTTGATTCTTGCGCACCGGGATTTGCCGTATGTCCATGTTTTATAGCGTCGTATTTATCCTCCCAACAACTGTACGTATCCTATATTTCGCCGGGTGCTTGGTGCGCAACAAAGCTACTCTGGTAATGCACCTCGGAATGATCATTCTCTCTGATCGATTTTGACCCTGCGGGGAGAAACTTCGAATCGATACGAAGCGAAGGTACGAAGGAAATGGGTGATAATCTCGGGATCAGTTTGCACACGTGTGGCGCCGCTCGTTATTTTCGTACACGTTCATGTCCCCATGACCAACCGAACGGATCATCTTCGTGGCCACTCGTGGTATCCTGTATCGAATGATATTGTGGTGGTAAAAACAGGGTAATCCGTGCTACAGTAGTCGATAGAAACACCCCATAGAAACACCTCGTACCCACTACCCAGAGCTGCCGGCACACCCTCGTGGCATGCGGGCAGAGGGGTCCGCATGACTAATCTCGCTAGGGCACATCCATGCCCACGTCCATGTCCACGACTGCACCCCAACGAACCCTCCTAACTGAGATCCTGATCGTGGCTGAAGTTGCACTGATCGCCGTACTTGCACCTGGTTTTCGATACGTTTTCCATCAGTTCTTTCATTTCTGACAAAAGGGGGGGCGTGGGAATGTGTGCTTGCCTTCCTTGTGCATAGAACGAGCAAGGTATTCGCGATTTAAACTGTCTAACTCCATCTAACGGACGGCCCCGCCCACGACCCCGGCCGAACCCACTCCACTTCGGTTCTTCTGGCGTCGAGGGCCAACGATCGTGTGGGGCGTCACTGGCATTGGCGGCGTCTGCCGAAAAATCCGGTGCCTGTGAATCCCAACTGTTTTGGTCGCTTCGTGGTTGCGGTGGCTGCTGCGGCTGTTGTTGCTGTTGTACGGCAAACATCTGTGCTAGTTGTTGAAGCTGCTCCTGTGGAATACTGTTCGCGAGCTGCGCTAATACAACAGGGTCGAACGCCGGCGCGGGTAGTGCGTCAGGTACCGCCAAGTTGGCACCCTCAGCGAGCTGCCCGACAAGCTCGGAAACGCTCGCACCAGCTAACGACACCGTCGTCATAGCAGGTGCCCAAGAGAGAGCGTCAATTTCAGCGCCCGCAAGCATGTGTACTACGCTCGCATCGACTTGTTCTTGCGAAAGGATCGAGCTAGGCGGTAATTCCGCGGGAGAATCGGGAATGGGTTGAACGAGGTAGGATGCACCAAGTGCGGTGAGTTCACGCTGCTCTTGGGCACTGCGTTCTTGGCTGCCTTCTCCCCGCGGTCGCGCATCGATATCATCTGGGATGACAATAGCTGAAGAGATGGAGTACGGTGTCAGAGCGGGCGTGACAATTGCGTGAGAGCAGACGCTTACGTTGTAGCTCCGACCAATCGAGAAGCTCTTCGAATAAGTGGGCGTGCAGGGCGGCGCCTTCGCCTCTTTCCAATTCACGTACATTGTGTAGTGCGTGTGGCGTACCCTGTAAATCAGCATGGGTGGCACGTAATTAATGTACTGTACAATTATTGATAGGAAAATGAGGCTGACATCAACGGGATCGTCATCGTACACCGCTCTCTCAATGAGTTTCACCAACTCGAGCTGCCCATCGGGAGCCCATGTTACTGACTTTTTCTTTTTGAGCGGTTTCGCACCAGCCAATACCGCAGAAGATGCCGTCGGGTTATTGGTGGATGTACTCGGTGCAGATGGCGATGGCTTGCGCGCCCTCATGTCTTTCAAGGCTTCCTGGAAAGCATCGGTCGACGAGGGTTGCGCAACGTTTGCTGGGGCCTCCTTGGTCACAGTTGATGGCGTCGCTCCACCAGGCGCCTTTTTGAAACTTGGCAATTTTGGTTTCTGCTTGGGCGCCGAGAAGAAAGACGAGTCCGACTTTGATTCTTTCACCGTTGCTGCCGTCGCCGTCGCCGTCGACGGTTTCCCCTCTTTTTTGACCACCACGGAAGGTCGCGAGGACGATGTAGCGGACACTGCACTCTTCTTCACCGGCGGACCAACTTTGGATGAGCCGTCAGGGAGTTTGCGCTTCTTTGGTTTCGCATCTATCCAGTAATCAAAAAAGCAAGGTAAATTTGATGGACCCACCATGTACCGTACTGATAAGACCCACCTTGTGCATTATCATCGGCAGGTATGACTTGATCCTGCATGAAAACGAATTGGCTTCGCCACTTTCGTTCGAGATTTGCCGCCATATCCTTGACCGCTATAGAATTCATTGCAGGAATGGGACGTTAGGGTCAGACATCTCTCCTTATTGTAAAGCATCCCAAAATGCAGGAGTGCAGCGAGATGTTATGATTGGTGGTGCATGGCTTACCACCAATAATAAAAACTCAGAAACCACTTTGCACCACGCGAAAAAAATCGATATAATAAAGGACGGAGTACTTACCCGGGATGGGGGCATCCTTGGCGAGCTTGCGAACGATTTTGCCAATTTTAGAGGAGACAAGCGTCTCACCCGTCAAAGGTAGGCGGTCCGCAATCTGGCAATTTCAAACCATATAGGTTCAAGGTTCATTTGACGGCATCGCATGATAGAAAGATAACACCCAAAAAAAAATTGATGAGGGACAGCGCTGGGGATAAGGACACAGGAAACACACATGAAGTAAGGGCATGACAGTCTCCAGCACTTGATTATCCCCATTGGTCGTCGCCCCGGCTTTCAGCCACTCCCTCGTGATATCCATTGCGGACACATTCTCGAGCCAGGCACGAAAATAATTGTTGCCAGCGTTGTCTCGGATCTTGGTGAGAATATCAAGCCTGGTCTGTGCGCTCACTTCCGTGATGCCATATTCTACAATTTTGCTGACGAGTTGCTGCACGCTGCGGGCCCCGCCTGAAAAACTCTTTGATTGAAGAGAAGGGTGGATTGCGTTAAGAAACGCCTCTCGCCGACTCTGGGATGGAGGGGCAGGTGAATCAGACTGTGGTGTTGCGGCATAGAATGAGGAAGGTAGGATAGCGGATAGGTGCTGGGGAGGATGGAGGGCGAATGGAGATAGTGTGCCTTGGGGCGATTGCGGCTGTTGCGATTGTGACTGTTGTTGAGCTTGTGTCGTTTGAGGGAGGGTGGGTGCCAGAGAGGGAGGTGACCGCACGTATGCAATAGATAATGAAGATAATTGAGGGTACTGAGAATGCAATGGTAGATGATGTTGGGATGCTTGCTGTTGGGAAACGTTGCTGGTTGGAGGGGAATATGAAAGCTGCGGGGAAGACGTGCTGAGAGTCGTTAAGGCAGGACTACAATTGATGAGTAAGTAGGTATCCTGAGAACGGGCAACGAGCGTACGCACTCGATGTTGGTCTGCGACGGTTGAGGGGGTGGGGCTTGAGAATTTGAGGATGTTGCGCCGTTCAGGGTCGAGTATGATGATAGAGGTACCTGCCCTGGCTGAGGTGACCAGGACGAAGAGCCATAGCTCATGGCATTGTAGGGGGCAGGAACGGAAGGAAGGAAGAAGTTGTTGGAGTAGTTGAAGAAGGGAGACGGAGTAGCGAGGGATGCAGAGGAAGTCTGTGGCGCTGGAAATACCCAGTCAGGCTGAATTGGCTACAAGCGGGCGAAGGCGTGCACGCGGTGCTTACCAGAAAGGTCGCCCAGGCCAAAGTCGTGCAGATCAATGTTTGCAGAGACTGCGGGGGCTCCATTCGGGTCTGACGCCGAGGGTGGCCGGTCTTTCCAGTCGTTCGAGCTTGAGGGTCGTCGGGAGTCGGCGGCAATGTCGTTCTGGACGACGGGCGACGGCTGGGCAACCTGGGTGGGAGAATGCTGCAACCAGCTGGACGCATTCGAGTACACGTCCATGGGTCGTTGGTCTCTTTAATTTCTGTCTTTTTTCTCTTTTCCTTTCTCTGTTGTGAGGCGTACTGCACTATTCCCCGACGAGTGGCAAACACACAATTACGGCTCAAAAACTGGCGTAACCGAACCGCAAAAGAAGAGGAGAGAATGGAGAAAACGGAACTTTCCGGGACGATACCGCTAACAGAACTGCCAGCTGGGACAAAGTCTTGAACGGCCACTCTGGAGGTGCGTTCCAGTCGACGTCGACGCTTTTTTCATTCCCCACGAAACGGGCCGCCTTAAGAACTTTAACTCAGCTTGGATCTCCGCATCGTCATTTCACACTCCGAAAGGCGCGTTTCAATTGTAAAGGCGTCGTTCAACACAATAATAGTACCATACAATCCTGTTAGTACGTAAATTCAACAATCCTACTCGCGTTCAACAAAGGTCCCTTTTTACCCCTTCGTTGTTCAGGCGATGGCAAATGCACAACATGACCCCGTCATTGCCCAGCTGGACCGTCAAAAATTAACGGCTAGTCCCTCACATCTTATCTTCTATCTCAACTCAACTTTCTCTCCATCTAGCTCATCGCGAGCTTGAGCTCCGTCGCGGAACAAATGCGCCACTGCGCGAATGTCGCAGACCACTTTTCCCAGATGCTCACACAAACCTCCTTTAGTGGAAATCTGTCGATGTCGATACATGCAGGAAGCAAACGCCACGGGGAGGAAGAGGATGACGTCGAGGGCACAGTTAAGAAACGACGCATCGCAACCAAGAGGGTAAAGGATCCAGACGCGCCCAAGCGCGCTGCATCTTCCTACATTTTCTTCCAGAATGACCTGCGCCAGGAGTTACGCAAGGAACACCCCGATATCACCTCCACAGAGATAATGTCCAGAGTTTCGAAGCAGTGGGCGGAGATGACACCAGAGCAGAAGGCTGTGCGTGTTCTTCCCTTAAATCCGAGCCGCAGTCCGCTTCTTACGCCGTCACTTAGCCCTATGAGCGCCTTCAAGCTGCGGCTAAACAGAGGTGGGCAACAGAGAAGAAAGCTTATGAGGAGCGCCGGGGGATTGTGGCCCCTGCGAAACCGATCGGTCGTAAGACGGTAGCCGCAACCGCAACGGTTGAAGAGCCCGTGCAGCACACTGCGGTGGGTTCACCTGGCTGGTCAGGGTGCAGCTGGGATGCTAAAAGAGTCTTAGGGCGCCAAAGTAGCGCGAAAAACCCCGGAATCAAGCGATGCTTCTCCCGAAACGGGCTCATCCGACAAGTCCTCGGGGGAGGAAGAGGACGCTGGTGGAAATTCGGGCGAGGAGGAGGAGGAGGAGGAGTCTGCACCTTCTCCACCACCCACGAAAAGCAAAGCAAAGCGCACTGCTCCGGTCTCAACTGCGAAGCCGAAGGGAAAGGTCAGTTTGTCCGCCGACCCCACCCCTGCACGCCCGGAAAAGAAGAAAAGAAGCAAGGCTTGAGGTGGATTGCGCCACCTGACAATGCTCACAAGACTCACCGATTGGCTGATTGAATGACCGACCGTTTTCCGTACATAGTACTCGATACGCATTTGCTTCGTTCTTTCGCGCGTCTATGCGACTCTTGGATTTTACATACCTTATACGCCTATCTTGATCGGTCCCTAGTTTGCGTAAGCATCGAATTGTTTCGCCGAATTCCGTATGGAACTGCCTGGAGGGGAGTGGCACATTGTTTCCTGACCCCGAGTCAGCAGCAGGCGAAATGCAGGGTCCGCCAGAAGAGCGCTCGGCAAAGCATGCACTGCTGCGTGTGATTGCTGGGCGCGCTGGATTGGATTGGATTGGGATTCAATCGAACTGGATCGATGGATCGATTAAATTGTACATGGTCCATCCGCATTTCCGCGGACTCCCCCGGCGGGCGCGGCCGGGAAAAGACCCAGCGGGGTGAGGCTGCGTAAGAAGAGCACGCTGTCAGCACGGTCCCTGGTCCAATGGTCCAATAGGTGACCTATGGCGATGTGCCAGAGCCAGTATAAATAATACTTATCGGTCACTCCTCTCCCTGCACCGCCATTTCTCTGCTCCTCATCGATAGTAACATGGCTGCCCCCCCGCCAGCGTTCAACCCCGACACCAGACCACTCCCCGATGGCTGTATTACTCGCTACGATGACAAGTGCGTCTCGCCGTGCCTGCTCCACAACCACAACTGACTCTGTGCCATTGCTCCAATAGTTACCGTGCGTGGTACGTCGAGGGATAACTCTCACTCATGACGGTCCTTAAACTCAGAGATCACCAGGTATTACGTAGATACACGCACACGCCCACCGCGCTCATCCTGGGAACACCCACTCGGCCCACAATCCTCTCTTCCGTCCACTGCTAATTTTTCGCCACCGCCGAACCCCCCGCCGAGCCGCCCCAATTACGGTGGTAATCCCGTTTCCCCGTCATTCTCGTCGTCACAGCAGCCCCAGGCCCAACAGTACCCTGGGGCAACGTTCAACCAGCCCCCATCTTACGCCGGCGGATTCAATAGTAGTAACGCTCAAGAGCAGCCGCGTAATTTCCAGCCACAGCCACAATACCAACAGCCGCAACAGCCGCCCTATGGAGGCCCTGCTGGTAATTACGGGAATCCAGGGAATCCAGGTTGGCCCCAGCAAGGCTGGCAGCAACCGCCTCCGGCACAGCTTGGTACATAAGCATTCTATTCCTACGTAGGATGCAGTGATGCTCAAGCGCTCCCACAACCTTTAGGGTACCAGTCACAGCCAGCATCACAAGCCATACAGCAGCCACCGCGTAGTGGACGAAGCCATGGCGGTATAGGACTTGGGGGGGCCGCAGGTGGGGCTCTTGCGCCGGTGCCGAAACACATGACTGCACTGACACTTTTCTTTTTCTGGATTAAGCGCTTGGCGTCGGCGGTTTAGTGGGTGGCGCTTTACTCGCCAACGCATTCGAGGACCATGAAGATAGAGTGCGTGAGGATGCATACGACCAGGGTTAGTTTTTCGCTCTCATTTCTGTTTCGTGAGAACTGAACTAATCGCCCGGCACACACCAGGCTTTGAAGATAATCAAAATAACGACTTTGGCGGCGGTGGGAATTTCGATGGTGGGGACTGGTAGATGTCCGACGACGGCCAGATCATTGCTGGCATCTCGCAAGTCATATCTTCCCAGTTCGAGTTAGAATAATTGTTTCTCGTGACATAGTTTCCGTCCGTCTCTACTTAGCTGATTGACGTACGTCCGGTGATTTCTCTGGTTAAATTTATTTTCGATATCCGACATGCTTGCTGTACTCAATTTGACATATCTAGTCCTCGGAGGAGAGGCTGTCAATGATGTGGGAATGTTCGGACGGATTTGTAAGATCATCGACGATGAGGGGTGCATGCCATACATAGCTCCCGAGATGGGTCATGAGACACCTTCGAGAAGTAGGAACTGAAGGCAAATTCCGTGCGGCATTTTAGTCACGAATAGGTACGGGGCAGTGGGCGACAGGTGCATGCTGCATTGAGTGCGGGGGGAATGCTTCGGCCTTGCGGCTCAAAGTGCGCCACGTTCAAAGTCATCAGCGCCTGCGGGCTTTTGGCCAGGAAGTTCTTGAAATGGCATGATTGTGTGTAGTACTTCCCGATGGGTGTGGGTGGTCAGGTGTCCAACAGGCATCGACACGTGGTGAGAACTGGAGTGCGGTGGTAGGTACGGGCGGGGGCCTAGAGTTCCTGAATATGAAATATTCTTGCACGAGGCTAATCCATGGACCGCCATTGCGTTGTTCATATCTGGGGTTCCGATCAAAGAATCGGGCAACTGCTGGAGGGAGGCAGTCTGCTGCAATGACTCGGTCCTTCGCGCGGTCATCGGCATCGGCCCATCACTCCCGGCCGGCCTCGTCGGGCGGGCTGACACCGGCACCGGACAATACGACGCGCCTGTGGCGTAAAGCGGGATTTGCCGAAAGAGGGGCCGCGCGTTTCAGTCGCGTTCGACAAATTGCATTTTTTTACATTTACTCGGCCCTACTTCATCGTCTACTTGGTCTTCTCCTGGTCCGTCAACTTGCGAATAAACCACCGTCAGTGTCTTTTCTGGCAAGCGCCTCAATCGTGCGGTGATTGTTGGTACTATGGCAAGAGCTACCGGGAAGGCTATTACAGAACGTTTTGAAGCCTCTGCAACCTCAACCTCAGCTAGCGTCTCCTCCGCGCCCCTATCCAACAGCAATGGGGGTTCTACCGTCGATACCCCTGCCACAAGTGGCGAAGATGAAGAAGAATTCAATTTGCAGAGGAAAGCTGTGGCAAAGGTCATGAGAACAACGGGATTACGCCGGAAGAGGTCTGCTGAGAGTGATGGCGGTGATCCGTCGGTTTCTACCAGACCTACTACGAAGAGACGTGCGGCCATGAAAGCAGTATGCGTTGAAATTCCAGTTCGGTCTCCAAACGTGAGTATGGGTATTGCCCTGACTCTCATGGACTTCGATTGATCGTTATCGCTTATCTCACAGACTTCGCAGGATAAGGGCAAGGGCAGAGCAACTTCCAATCTTGTTGGCGGGATTGAGGATTTCTTTGCTCCGGACTCCGAAGCTAGCCTCGAGTACGAAGAGCTTGCGGGTCTTTCAGGCGAATCGGATGACGATTATTCGGATTCCCAAGACAGCGAACCTGATTGGGAAGATGAAGAAGAAAGAGATATCACCCCCCGCAACGGTCGCAAGTTGCCCAAGAAGAGGACACCTCGCGTTCCTGTCAGACAGTTTAATGACGTCGAAGAGGAAGAAAAGCACATGGTTAGGGCTGCCATGAAAGCCTCTCTTCGGGACGCGGTGAATGGAGGCGCGTTGACAAGCGCAGGCTCTACTGGTCGCAACGTTCCCAGGCGTGCTAGACGTGCGGCGGCGACGGAACCCCGCTTTCTCATGGAACGAGGGTCCGCGGTTGATTTTGAAGTGGTTTCTGATAGTGACCCTGAGGGTGAGGTGATGGAAATCGCCGATTCAGAAGACGAACCCATCGTGCAGAGGGACAAGCCGAATCTGGGCAAAGGTCGAGGCAGGGACAAGGGCCTAGAGGAAACCGAGTGCGACACTGACGACATTCATCGTGACCATTTCTCTGCACGAAAAGAGGCCCGCAGAATCTCCCGTCTGGAAAAGCAGGAGATAAGGATGTTGGAAATCAAGCTCGGTAGACGACTGACCTACGTATGTTTAGCAGGCAATCTCTTTACCCCGATCTGCCCCTTCTTGATGCTGACCTTGTTCTCACACAGGCTGAGAAATCTACGATTCAACTGCACAAACACCACCCCGAGCTTCGTGAAGCCTGGGGAGACCTCGAAACGAATGTCGGAACGGTGGAACCCCAGAAAGCGGAGCAGCCATCAGGGCTCAGAGTAACTCTCCTACCCTTCCAGCAAGAATCGCTCTATTGGATGCGTAAGCAAGAATTTGGTCAGTATGCTGGTGGTCTTCTGGCGGTCAGTCTGAGATGCTTTCTGAAACGATCCTGATGCTCACCCTGAATCTCGATAGGACGAGATGGGGTACGTCGTCATTATAGGGCGTGCTCATAGCTATGCCACAATCTGACTGTATTGCAGGATGGGTAAGACGATCCAGATGATCGCTCTCATGGTATCGGGCTCTGCGAAGCCCAATCTAGTTGTGGCGTGCGTTTCCGGTTTCATCCCTCTCTTTCCTTCGATTGTTCGAGATATTACGAACTTACGTACTTTTACAGTCCAACAGTCGCGATCATTCAGTGGCGCAATGAGATTGAAACGCACACATCTGGGATGGATGTACTCGTCTGGCATGGCGCGTTACGTATGACTGACCCCAAGGAATTGAAGAAATATGACGTCGTCCTCACCACGTACGCCGTGCTTGAGAGTTGCTTCCGTAAGCAACAGACGGGTTTCAAACGCAAGGGTTCAATCATTAAAGAAAGATCACCCATCCACGCTGTCGAATGGGAACGTATAGTTGTGCGTGAATGTCAGGCTTGTCCCAATGCTTCTCACGTATCTGCCCCGTGCCAGCTTGATGAAGCTCATAACATAAAAGAGCGAGCGACGAACACAGCAAAAGCAACCTTTGAGCTGAAGGCGAGGTATCGCTGGTGCCTTTCTGGGACGCCGCTCCAGAATCGAGTAGGCGAATTGTACAGCTTGATCAGGTTCTTAGGTTGCGACCCCTTTTCCCATTATTATTGTACGTCGCGCCCTTTTCTTCTCCGCCCTGTGTCCTCATCTAAAGTTGACTACTTTTAGGTAAGAAATGCAGTTGCAAGTCTCTGCACTGGAAGTTCAGCGATAAACGGTCATGTGACGGTGTGTTCGCTGTCAAGTTTGTCATCGTTGTACCCGCGCTGACTCGGTCCAGATTGCGGACATAGCCCTATGATGCATACATGTTTCTGGAATAACGAGATCCTCACCCCAATTCAGAAGCACGGAATGCAAGATTCGGGCAAGATCGCATTTAAAAAATTGCGCATTTTGCTTGACCGGATCATGTTGCGGCGTACGAAAATCCAACGTGCGGACGACTTGGGCCTGCCGCCGCGTACGGTCATTGTGCGGCGCGATTACTTCAGCCCGGAAGAGAAGGAGCTGTACCTAAGCCTATTTTCGGATGCAAAACGCCAATTCAGCACGTATGTCGATGCTGGGACGCTTCTCAACAGTGAGTTTTTTTTTTTCCCCAAATGGAAAGCACTTGATCCCACCTGGACAACCATAGATTACTCCAATATCTTCAGTCTGATTACGCGGATGCGTCAAATGGCTTGCCATCCCGATCTCGTAATCCGCAGCAAGAACAATGCTGGTATGTTCGGAGAAGAAGGGGAGGCGACCGTATGCCGCTTGTGCAACGATATTGCGGAGGACGCCATCCAGGCAAAATGCCGTCATATATTTGACCGCGAGTGCATCAAACAGTACCTGGACGCATCTATCGAAGCGCATGTAAGAATTATCATTTTGTATTTGTTCTGCCCTGCTGCGCTAACTGCCCCACGGCGTAGCCTGCTTGCCCGGTTTGTCATCTCGCTCTCACAATTGATCTCGAGGCACCGGCCTTGGAGTTGGAATTGCCCGCCACCGCGCGCCAGGGCATCCTTGGCCGTCTGGACATCGATGCTTGGCGATCGAGTTCGAAAATAGAAGCGCTCGTAGAAGAGCTGAGCAATCTGCGCAATCAGGACTCGACCACGAAGAGCATCGTATTCAGCCAGTTTGTCAACTTCTTGGACCTGATTGCGTTCCGGCTGCAGCGTGCTGGCTTTTCGGTAAAATCGGTTCCCTTCATCGGTTCGAACGTCGACTGATGGCGGGCGGGTTTCAGATTTGCCGGCTCGAGGGGACAATGAGCCCTCAAGCGCGTGACGCCACTATTCAGCACTTCAGTGAATCCATGTTCATCGGCCTGTGCCCGCCGTTTATTCTGACCCTCCCTTTGCCTAGTGAATAACGTCGATGTCACTATATTCCTCGTTAGTCTGAAGGCTGGGGGTGTGGCGCTTAACCTGACGGAGGCATCTCGCGTGTATCTCATGGATAGCTGGTGGAACCCCGCCGTTAGTCCCTTTCACTCTCCCTTCTAGCTGACCTTGACCCTTGACCATGTCTGATATCGCTCCGGATTAACAGGTTGAATACCGTGAGTGCGCTTACATCGCTGTGTCCACGCCTCAACTCACGTCATATATAGAGGCTATGGACCGCATTCATAGACTCGGCCAGCGTAGACCTGTGCAGGCCATCAAGCTTGTCATTGAGGACAGCATCGAGAGTCGCATCGTACAGCTACAGGAGAAAAAGTCAGCAATGGTAGACGCTACTCTCTCCACAGACGACTCGGTGCGTGTTTCCACGCCTACCGTGGGCGATATCGCTGATAGCCACATCAATACAGGCGATGGGTCGACTCACTCCCGAAGACGTACGTCTTGATCTTCCTACGACTTGCTACAACTAATCTACGTCATTTCCAGTTGACCTTCTTATTCAGAGTATGCTTATTCCTCTCGTTCTGAAATTGTATCAACTGATGCGCGCCCTTCACAGTTGTAACCCATCCTCCGAGTCAGGCCACAAGCCCCAGGCTCTGCAAAGGCAATGTCTGTGACCCAAAGCTACTGTACATATCATCATAAACACATCATACCGGAAATTTGCTGTGGTGTTCTCTACATATCGACTATTCGTTACATTCAAGACGATACGCATTACTGTAATATTATATCAACGGTGTTTATTGGTGGGTGTGTGTTTGTGGATATTTGTCCTTACGACGATTTGGCTTGGTTACGGTCTGAGGCGTCATTTCAAACTTTGACCTGCTGTATATCCTGCAGTTCCCCCAGGACAGTGCTATGGCAGTTTTATCCGAACATGTAGATGAAGGACCTCATGACATTGGCGCCCTTCTGAACAACCTTCGTATTCCCTCCAACTTTGCGCAGCATGAGACTTTGGAGGACAAGGACACCATTGTTCAGCTTGACGCGTGGAAGGCCAACGCCTTCAGCGCGTTGGAAGATCTTCGCAGACTACTTGGGAATAAACTCGACGAGAGTCAAAAGTCGGATCTCATCTATACCTGCGCGGTATTCCAGGGAGACGGCGACTGGACTTCGGAGGACATGCGTGCCTTATCATCTGGCAAGCGCTCAATGTACGCCACTCACTGTGAAATGACTGAAGTCCCCTCGACAGAAATCCTCGAATTGGAGGGAGAGCCATCTTTGTTTCTCCTGGAGGAAGTTCTGGCGAAGCATATCAAGCCGATATTTCAAACAAACCCCCATCCCATGTTGAACGCCGAAACCGGTCGCAAGCTACCTCGCACCGCAGGAGGGTATGCAGCAGCCCAGGACGCATATGAGGGACAAGTATGGAAAGAGCATCCTGGGGTCGGAAACGTTCTTCTTTGGTGTGTGCAACGTATCGACGTACGCGCATGCATCCTGGCTTCGGCTCACGCTGAACTTCATCGCTGCAGACCGAAGCGTACGAACGCCTGTGGTACCTTGTCGTGCCCCCGGTGATGACCCTATTGGACGATTTTGAAGCAAGGTACAAGCTATTGGGAATACAAGTCGTCAATGCCGTGCTCGAACATGCCCCCCTTCCACTTCTCAATCGCACGGGAATATCTGAGCTCATTCTCGCTGTGTGATTTCGTATTTTGCCCTGGACCTGCACCTTGGCTCACTACCACATTTAGTCCTTGAACCGCGCCCTTACCTTCCTCCACTCGTCGCATACGCCCGCTATACTGCGGACCGCAATCCCTACTGCAACCAAGCTGATAGAGCGCACAACGCAGCCTGGCTCTGAACAGCGCTTTTCCCAGTTCTGCGCGCTCCTGGGTGACGGGGTGATTGGAAGCGTGTGGATGTATAGTTCGGAGGAAGCTGATGCCGTTGAGGCGAGTATCGACGTATTGCCCATTGTCGTGCGCGCTCTTGGGATAGGTGCGACGCGGTATTTGAAGGTACCTTATAGCACCTTCGAAGGCTACTAGCAGGATGACCAGATAGTTGTCAGGCTTTGATTCCGCAGCTCACACACCCACTCCATCCGGCTCCTTTCAAAAAGCCGCGAGTGACATTGCAGTTGTCTTCTCTCCGTGCGTTGGGGACAGTCATACAAGAATGTCACCCTCGTATAGTGAATTGGAAGGGCACGATCGTCGAGGGTGTGGCAAAATGCTGGGTCGTGCTTTGTGATGAAAAGAAGACGGATGAAGGTACGTGCAAATGTACAAGTTGGCTCTCACAGTCGAGGCTAATGGTCCTTGGCAGAGTCTGAAGAACTAAGACATGGACTAAGAGCCGTCTGTGCCGGGCTCTGGAAAGTCGCACCGTCTGTGCGCAACGTAAGTCCTCGGCTTCCCTTACGGTGTCAAGACCATTGAAGATTCGGCAGGAATACATTAGACTGTTGAAGCTTGACGCCACGATATTTGACAAACTCGTTGGCGATTTTGTTAATCCTCAATCAGGTGAGATAGAGGAATTGGTTTCCATCGACGCTTCGCAGCAGGCCGGGGAATCGCTCTCCGCTTAGTCGTCTCGTTTCTCAGACAGCACTGTAACTTACTTACCTGGTACTCGTACAGCTGAGTCCGCTGTATGGTATCTGGGCGATTAACAGTACTGTACGAGTTTGTGCCAGAACATC
>Ga0137397_10000130_pt1 | contig 49096 bp, 68 predicted proteins | sample czorhiz116metaG_FD_106658 | JGI IMG/M metagenome (GOLD analysis project Ga0137397, IMG submission 106658) | Vadose zone soil microbial communities from Angelo Coast Range Reserve, California, USA - czorhiz1.16 metaG | ecosystem: Environmental > Terrestrial > Soil > Vadose zone | place: USA... | reverse complement strand
GTTGCTTTGGCGTAAACCTGGCGTATGCTGAGTTACATTTGGGGATAGCAAACGTCTTCCGGAGGTTCGAGCTCCGTGTGGACGAGACCAGGTGAGTGATTTGTGATGATCTAGGGTTGACGTATTTCTGAGCCCGGGTTGTTACGCCCCACGCCGCTTTGGCTAGGCCCGCGAGTCTGCAGATCAAGGAACACTTTATACCACTCTTCATTGGGGAGCACTTGCACGCGTATTGCAAACCGGCGGAGATTTAAGGAATATGACGGCGACGGACGGATGTGATTGCAATTTCACCATTCATCTTATCTCTTGACGACTAGCTACGATAAATTTCCCACGACGGGGTTGTACACCGCGCCGCCTGTTTGTGTTGGGTCTATGTACGATTTTTTGAAATGAGTACTCGTGTTTTTCGTGTGAAATTAGCCTTTGTTTTCAGTTCCAGGTGCAAGTATAGACAGCAAGTAAACAAAAGCTATGTGACAGTGGATTGGGCGTGTCATAGTTCGGCATATGATACGAGGAGAAATCGGGAGTGCAAAAACACTCCGGGCGCCGGGCGTGAAACAAAAAAAAGAAGGAACAATATGAACAACTAAAGTATAAACGAGGAGAGCAAAGGTGTCGCGAGAAAGCAAGAGGACAGCTATGGAGGACTGGATAAACAACACATGCAATTTCGTCAAGGGTCGTGAGAGGTCGTAAAAATGTCGTCAATAGTCGTGAGTGCGCAGCCATTGGGCTAATAAGGTAATGCGGGATGGGCCACGGAGCACGGAACTTGGGATGAGCAAATGCCACGACGTCACGATTCGAGGGCGATACTGGTACTCCCGCTCTGACCGTGTGGCGGATGTCCGACGATACAATGGAACGTGGACGAGTGGTGGACGAGCACGATCGAGTCATCGTGCGACCGTGCGAAAAGTTCGTCCTCCCCTTCGTACGGCGACGAGCAAGAGTTGATCTATATATATATATTCAGCATCACCAACCGTCAGCCACCAGCCGGCCAGCCCACGCAACGCCATAGTGGGGGAGAACAGGAAAAACACGTACCCATCTTCCCAACGTTTCTTCTAATCTGGCTGCTTCTTCGGTCGTAAAGTGCACGTTGGTGCCCTTCTCGGCGTGTAGTCTTAGGAGCTCGCTGAGCGTGCGTTTCCCCGAGCGCCTGCTGCGGTGCGACTGGAGTGCGTCTGGTCCAGAGGGGACATCGTTATTGTCGGCGGTGCCGTCTTGGGAAGGAAATACGACGCGAGTCGAAGCCGAGGCGGCTGTGTTGGCGGTGGAGTCGGTCGTCGTTAGTTCCGGATGGTCCCAGTCTTCCGGGGGTAGAGAAGTATGGCGCGATAGCGAGTTCGTCATGTCGAGGCCAACCAGTGGGGGGAGAGGGAGGGGAGAAGATGGGAGGAGTGAGAACTGGTGATGTACAGTTCTTCTTGTTGATCGCCCGGTCGGACCTCCGGGCTCCGGGTCCACGTGCCTTGCCTAAATTAGTCACGTCGTCCCGCGTAGCGTCTCGCTCGCTTGACAGCTCAGGCTAGACCAACTATTGCATCGCCTGCGATTCTGTAATCTGTACGTGACATGAATCCAAACTAGCCTCGACAGCATGCCACACCAGAAGACATTCGAATGTTTGTAAAGAAGAAAAGTCCAATGCATATATCAAGGATGACATGATAAAAAAAAGTAACTAGATCCGCAGCAAGATTAAAAGCAGTGAATGGAGTCATTCGCAGAGATAAGCACAGCTTTCCGCTCCAGAACTAGAATAGCATCGCCGCGCAGGCTAGCATCGCCGCGCTCACAAGACCACCTAGCAGTCTACCAGGTGCGACCACAGGGCCTGCACCATTCGAACCTGAACTGCTTGTTGATGACGTTTGAGTTGGCGAGGCAGTGTTGTTGTTAACAGCAGTGGTGGCGTCCAAGGCAACGCCAGTCGCCGGTGCGGAATTCGCAAGGGACACGACCTTGTTCCACTTGGCCGCTGAATTTGCGTTCGTATCGTTCGAGCTGACCAACAAGTACGACACATCACCCTGGCTGTCCAGCTGGACCAACGCGCTGATGCTTGCAAAGTACGTTGCACTCGCGTCCTTCTTGCTCGGTCCCGCTAGGACCTGGGTCTGGTTGGTCTCAACGTTCAGCACATAAGTCGCAGAACCATCGTCTGGGACGTATGCGAACGTTTCTTGCACCTGGCACGGACATGAGTACACAGATTTGGATGTAATGAATACAGTAAGGATGCTGCATACCCCTTGAGATTGGAAGAATGACGCGGTCTTGCCGTGAGCCGCAGGGATCGTCCCACCACTGGTCGTTGGGAAGGCTTGTGGCTCAGGTTGGAAGTAGTTGTCTGAAGCGAAGCAACCATGTTAACGATCCGGTGTCGCAGGGGAAATGGCCCTGACTTACAGTGGATCACATAGATACTGGCACTGCCTGCTGGTACACCAGGAACATTGAGGAAGAAGACGTGGTTTTGCGCGAGGGCCATCACAGGTTCATAGCCGCTCTGATATGGCACCTGTTCGACGTCCACCCACTGGAGCGCAGAACTATTGGCAGCTTTCAGGAGACCCATGTCCATGCGGGACAATTCTCCATGCGATAACGCATCTGCAGAGCGCCGAATCAACAAGTCGTTGAATAGCGCTTGACGGGAGTGGGTAGAAACGCACAAAACACGTTCGTGTCGTGATCGAGAATCGCATTGAACGACGTGGGGTCGAATAAGCCGGTCGTCACGACCTGCTTGGTCCACGATTTGGCACTTGCGTCATAGATGTGTATGCTCGAGGGACTTGACTTGTCGCCATCAAGCACATATATGGCGTTGGTGTACTTGAAGCAAACAAAACACAGTCAAATTTCCACGTAACAAATAGCCGGCGGGGTGACAGAATACCTGTGAGAGGAAGCAAGCGGTATTATTGCCATCAAAAGGTCTGAGAGCACAAGTATTAATCAGCAAGACTAAAATCGACCCGAACCTGCGGAAAGGCAAAAACTCACGGACGCCCAGAAGCGGTGATGTCAGTAGCGGTGCCTACCCGGAAAGAGGATCAAGCATCAGTGCCGAAAGGCAGCGGAGGGAAAAATGAAAGTCATCATGCGAGACGCACCGCTCGCCCACGTGGCTTGCGCGCCTGCATTCCAATCCTTGCCGTCGAGGCCGAAAGCGAGCAGATTCCAACTGACGTCAAATGCAATGCAAGAGGATGCCCGCACTACGGCGGAAGAAAAGAGGTAAAGAGTGGCGAGGGTGGGCAATGATAGAGAGAGCATGTCAAGGAACGGATGGGGATGTTGGGGGAAAGAGAAAGTATACGTTTACGGGATTTGGAGCCACGGCCACAATATTATTTTTAAATAGCCTCCGCGGCCCTAGAACGTCCATACAACAAACGCTGGAGATCATAGTGCCTCAATCTGTCCTCTCACTTCCTCCGCACGCTCCTTGAACATTCGAATCTTCATTTCCCCATCTCGTCTTAACCGCTCATACTGCACATCAATCTCCCGCCTGATCCACTGCTCAACGGTCATCATGCGCTCCTCTTCCCCCAGCTGCCCGTCGCTTGACCGCAAGGGGTATAGCTCAACAAGCGTCTCTGCGTCTGTGTGACTGTCCACTTTAGTCGTACACGTGGTGGAGGAGACAGAGAGAAGCGATGATGACGCAGGTGGAGGCGTCGCAGGGCTCTCTTCACGCCGAAAAGTAGGCGGCTCGGGGCGTTGAGGTTGGGGGGAACGGGGAGGGCTAGCAGGTGGTGCAAGCGCGCCACCGTCCACGTCCGCGAACAGCTTGCTTTCTGGAAGAACGGTCATCCCCTTTGCTTCACGCGGAGGCGTAGCAGGGGATGGAACGACGTCGAAATCGACATCCATTGTATCATGTGGAACATCCTGTGAGGGACCAGATGTATTGGCTTCCCCTTCGGGCATTAATGGCTCCTGAGAGTTGTTTGGGTCAGAAGTCATTATCTGAGACCCGCCACGCTCATGGTGTGAAGCTGTGACACTGGCAGATTTATGGCCTTTGCCTTTCCCAGAATTATTGACATGGGTGGGAGATAGAGGGACCACCTCCTCTTCACTTGACTGCGAACCTTCTGCTTCTGGATTCTCCAGTGGAACAACCAGTTTTGACTGAACTTTGTCCTTGCCGCGAACGGGTAAGGGAAGACGTTTTGCTGTCTGTTCGGCGTCCTTCTCCGCTTCGTCGTCCGAATCCTCAGTGCTATCTTCGATAACCTCTGGCCTGGCTCGGGGCTTGGCATGCAGCTTTGAAGGCACTTTCTTCACCGGGCGCAATGAACTTGCTGTCCTATCCAACCGGCTGTCCTCTGCCTCAAGCACATCGATTGGCACTTTCCCTTTGGCCTTCTTCATTGGCGCCTGGACCTTCTTTGGCTTTATCTCCTCAGAAGACTCCCTGGAGGAAACGCTCTCGACAACTCGATTTCGCCTTTTACCGACAGGTCGCAAGTCGCTCTCGCTATCCACATCTGGAGTGCTCTCCTCTAGGTCATCGAGGATTGCCTTGCCTTTCTTCGGCAGATGGTGTTTTGGTTGGTGGCACTCATCCTCTGTATCGTTGGAACGGTAGGTCTTCGTGCTCCGCGTGGCCCTTGGCCCTTTAGTGTCGTGGGCAACATTTTCCTTTCCCTTGACACGCTGCTTTGTTGGCGGCGCGCGGGGGGCATCATCCTCGTCGGCCTCCTCAATCACCTCGATGGCACCCTTCCCCTTTCCTTTTCCCGTGGACTTGCTACGACTCTGACCGAGAGCCGACCTGCGAAGCTCGGTGCCGCTGACATCCTCCTCGGCTTCTGGGGATGGTTTTGCACGAGATGAACGTGTCGAGCGCCGAAGAACATCGGATGTATCTTTTTCCTTGGCAACTGATACCGTGGACGTCGTACGACTGCGCTTAGCCGGACGAGAGGGTGCAGGGGCTGGTGTCGGTTGGGAATCGTCATCAGAACGCGACGCAGAAGCCTCGGAAGCGGCAGGCTGAGGTTGTCTTGAGCCCGCGCGCGATTTGGGTCTGGCTGTCGAACGTAAAGACGTCGTTCTAGACCTTGACTTCGGGGCCGGAGCTTCTGGGAAGAAGGGACAAGAGAGGTTGGATTTTTTGACTCGCTTGTGATGCTCTTCCCTAATTATAATGAGTATCGTATCGGCTGGATAGATGACCGGAGGGCTCACAAAGGGTCATCGTCCTCATCCCAACCGCTGAGTGATACACGGCAATAGAGGCACGTCCCTGTATCGTCACCAGTCGTTTGCGGGGTGAATGTAAATCCTGCCTTGGCCATCTACAGAAATGATGAATTCACACGATAGGCAAATCAGAGGCAGAACATGCCTTGGCCGAGTTAGCACCGTGTCCTTTGACCCGATCATGCGGCCAAGTATCATTCAGTCTGAAGGTCGCCAATCGGGCCTTCTCCATTGGCTTTCCATCTGGTTGTCGGCTAGAGCCTTTGAAGGTGAAACTATGAGGGCATGATTAGACTGTATCCCAAGGCAAGGTGGAAACGGGATACGCACTTGCCCTTGCGATCTACATCCTCGCTTAGCCCACAACGAACGACAGCCCACGCGCAGCAGTCTCGACACTTGTCCCAATGTATCGTGAACGGGTCATCTTGCTCCTCCCAGCCGTCGAGACATTTTCCGCAAAAAAAGCATTCGACGTTGTCCCTGGCGTCCCAGGACGGGTTGAAGAAGAAGCCGGCCTCGGTGAGGGTATCAGGTGTTGCGACGAAGTGATCGGGGTGGGGCCATTTGAGGGAGACGACACGCTTTGTATTTGAGTGTTTTACGCGTCTTGCCTTTGTGAAAGACTCGAGACGAGAGTTGAAGGCGTCCATAGAGGATGGCGAGACGAGTCTGTTTGGTTTGTGACAAGACGCGTCGGGTAACGTGACTCGGCCTCACAGATGAACAGAGGACCACCATTGACTTACAGCAGGAAGGCTTCAAAGAGGAGACAACGCGCTCGTCACTCCTCAGACGATGACTCGGGTTATTCGCAAAGGAGATCAGCACCCTCGGGTGCTAGAGTTCCCCAAGGTATGTAGACTTGTTCCATCACTCCCTTCTCCCCGCGCTCACATTCTCTTTGCCAGTCGTTGATGATTCCGACTCCACTCCGTTGTCCTCTGAATACCCACAACGTGTACGTAGTCCGCGAGGGGGGGCCAAGAGAGCAAGCAACACTTCTACCCATCCGCTGGGCAATTCTACGCGTTTGTACCCTTCGGCCCCATGTTAAATTCTTCCAAGCTCAACCTTCTGCAGAGGAACAATCCAGGACACTCACTGGCCCGTCAACCCCAGTGGTTGCTGTAAGCAGCACTCCGTCGTCCGAAACTTATGTCTCCCGCACACCTGTCAAAGCCTCGACGTCTCTCCCAGCACCATCTCCTCTCACACCTCTCTCTGCTACTCCGATAAAGCGAACATCTACACACCCAATGGACCACGCATCCACACCGATCAAGTCGAAACGCTCTGCCGATCCGTTGTCAGAATTGTTTGACTTCTCGCAGAAAAAGCTTCGACGGGACAATTCCCGCGCTCCTCAGTTGAAGCCCAGCCAACCCGTTGCGAAGCGCATGCTCGGCCGAACAAGGACGGAGCCATCAATAGTTGATGAATCCTCTATCGACACGAGCTTTGACTCGCTAGCTTCCAAGCCGCCCAGCGTGTCCGTTGGTTTGCCGCGGTCCCCACAGCCCAGCTATGTGATAGACAAGACGATTTCTGATTTCCCGGCCTTCCCAACATCGACCGTTCCAGATGACCAGTCACAATGCTCTGTCCCTGGACCATCCACAACACCTCTTGAACGATCTGGTTTTCGTACTTATGCTGGCAAATCGCGTTCCTTCTTAGTCGAACTACCGACGGACAGTAATCCCGACAGCGGGGTTGATGCGGATGATCTGGGCTTCGAAATTCGCGAATCATACAAGGACTTGCGTTTGCGCTGGGGGGTTGATAAAACAGAGGATGACCCTCATCCCGCAGCCTCTTTGCGTTCATCACCAGAGCCTGAGAATGGCCGAAAGGGAAAAGGAAAGGCGAGAGACCGTGCCAAACCTGTGCTCCCGCCGAACATGATGAATGATTTGAAGAGCGTTACCGAGCTCAGGAGCAAAGGCGAAAGTAGACGATTCATGGATGAGGTCGGATATCTATTCGAAGGTATGGATCGGAATGTCGGTGTTCGAGTACGGAGAGGCAGGTGGGCCCACCTTCATGCGACTCCAAATTGCCATTCCTGACCTGACATCACAACCATGCAGCGCGCTGGAACTCGTCACGAAGCTTTGCGATGCAGACTTTGCGCGCCGTGCGAAGGCAACTGACTTCCGCAGTCGTGCCTGGGACGCTTTGCGAGGCTCTGGCGCCGGCGAGGGCGACAAGGTCTTGGACGCTATCCTTGTGCTGTTCGCAGCACTCGTGTCACAATCCCATCACGAAGTAACCGAGCTGACACAAAAGGCGGATTTCGTTCCTGTCCTATGGGAGATTTTAGCGACCCTGAACGGTGCAGATCCGTTGGAACTACTTGGAAGCGGTGCAAGCGAGGGGGAGTTGAAAATGGTTGGAGTCGGGAAGGCCGAAAAACTTACCGTGAGTTTGTCCCCATCTACAACGTCTACCTTCCTCCGCCCTAACTCTCCCTCCAGTTGATTTCCCTGCGATCTGTCATCATATCCAAATCTGGGTTACTTTCGGATGAAGAACACCCTTCGCTTCGTCGACTCCTCACCCAGGCCCTTGCCTCGCTCCCACCATCTGTACACCAACCTCGCCACTTGGCAGTTCTATACCCGACTCTCCTGGCTGGGCTATCCCCTCTTCTCCAGCGGCTCTCAGGATATGCATCCGGGCTTCCGCTTCTTCCTGACCCTTCCGAGGTTACGTACCCGCTTGGCGTGACGCAATTCAATCATATCGTCAACTGTCTGGAGATGTTGGACTCCCTTCTGCTGGGCCGATGGGCGACGGTAGAAGAGCAACCGCAACTCTACCATGATGTGATCAACGGGAATGGACAAGAAGATTTGGCAGAGATGCTCTCGGTGCTCTGTGGCGTGTGCAACATCGTCCTTAGAAACAGTGAATTCGAAGACATCATCCAGATAGGTAATAGCTTCGGACATATATCTTTTACTTCGCTAACCTTATCTTGGTTAAGCCAACCGCTGTCTCGAGTCTGTGCTTCGCGTACTGATCAATATCTCGCACGAAAATCCGACCTGGTGCGAGCTCCTGCTGCACCAGAGGCTCATGATTCCCGTCATTTCGTCCCTCATCGCGACCTCCCTCCATACATCACATGACGAAGAAGCAGCAGAACGGGATGCACAGGAGTTCGATAGGCTGTGCTTGGCTTTGGGACTTCTGACAAATCTAGTCCAGGTATATGAGGAGTCCAAGGATTTGTGCCGCGAGACAAGTACGCTTTACTCCCTCTTGTCCGTCATTGTACTTCAATACTTTATAGAACTCAATCCCTCATGTCCGGCTCTCCGTCGGTGCGTGTACGGGTGCAGCTGTCCCAACGTCATCAATGTGCTACAGTGCCTTGTTTCCATCTATGAACAGCATCTCCGAACAGAAGACGATGATCCTGGCACGTACATCATACGTGGGCACCTCGCGGTGTTGTTCGGCCTGTTGATGCGTGGTTCATCTGCCAACCAAGATATAATACTGGAAGCGTTGCCGGGCGCTGGCCTCGAGGGTCTCATACAACATGCCAAGGAGTTCGTAGGGTTATATACGGAGTTTATGGCACGGGTGGCACGTGGAGAAAGACATGGTACAGGGGATGCAGAGGGTGATTCAGAAGAAGTGGCTGTTGAGATCAAAGTGAGAGACGGCGCGACGCAGGACGTGGCGCAAGATATCATCAGGTTTTTGGAGGACTTGATGGATGCATGATGTCTTGGCTTTGAGGGATTTATTCTACCTGTCTTTCTTATCATAGACACCGTACATGGAAACCTGTAATACTATAGTGCTTTGCTGTGAAGAGATCCTATTATTCATCTACGCCGTCTAGCAGTTCCGACTGGGCGGCTTTCATGGCCGAATACAGCCCGTGTTGCTCTCCGAGACCATATGTGAGGGTCATCCGCTGGAAAATGGGGGGTATTGTGGGCTCATCAAGTTCCAACTATCAACGATAGAGGGTGTAAATGACAAGCGAAACCCCCAGGTAAACGAGCGTACCAACGAAATGATATCGTCAAGCATATATGCCTGACCAACGGACATCCCCATCAGACCCAAATGATTTGCATTCACAATGTGTACGTGAAAGTGATCTGTGGGTGGCATGTGTGCGATTTAAGCGCGGATGAAGGGTGGACGTAACTTACAGTAACTTGGCTGATAATGGACGAAGAGACGTAGCTCGGTCGCTTGCAAGCCCCAGCGACTCTTGGCGACATTGGCCGCTTCGCGCCGGATGGAGCGCAGGAGGGGGACATGCGAGCGATTGAGGTCTCTCAGACTCTTGATATTGGGGAGGAGCATCAGGGCGACGAGGTACAAGGACGCGACGTTGGTGAGGTCCCATTTCATGTCAGGCAAGATGAGGAAACCGAACGGGTCTGCCGGTGGCGAGCGGAAAAGTACTTTCTCGGCCTCCGACCGACCCGAGAGGATATCGCCTATCCTGTAGGATAGTCACTTGAATGGGGAGGACGTGGATGTCCTGAGACGAACCATTTGGTGCGCGACGCCGGGAACGCGTCTATATACGGCCTTACGATGCGTTCGTACAACGCAGGCGTTTCGCGCATGATGTGGGTTTGCTGCTTGGAGTACTGTACAGAAAAGTTCACGGCTCTGTTTTGGACGCCATCATGGGACGAAGTAAATTGACCTTGCGAATGTGAACCTCGGTGGCTGGACAAATGACATTGATCTTGACGTCCGGCCTGTCCTCGGAATGGCTCAGCCAGCCTAGCATCCATGCATACTGAAATGAATAAATACGCCGTCAGAGCCGGGTGACGATGAGCGAGTGCCCATTAGCAGTGAGCAAAGAGCTGACAATGTCGGTGCTCTCTATGAGCTTGGTCGTCGCTATGAGGCCGTCGGAGAAGGAAGGCAGCGCCATCCTTTCGATGCGGACTATAGCGTTTTTCGCTTGATCATCTGAAGTAGCAGAGGAGTCGGCTGAGGGCTTCAGCGTCCCCAGCAAGGCGACGCTGTGAGTGGCCGGGTCTGGATGGCGTCGAGGATATGCAGAAAGTAGTTCGATCCGTTAATAGGTGGGCTCACCCTCGCCCAATACTCGCTGGAACACAAATCGATCGAGTTCAAAGTCGGTGGTCATGGTCAGGGTTGCGTTGCGTGTATTGGTCGGCACGTAACTGACGAGCGCTTGCTTCTCCCTCACACCCTCATCTTCTTCGTGTCCGTCTGAGCTCGCAGCGGAGACTATACATACCTGGCCCCAGGCCCCGCTTCGCAGACCTCTAGAAATTTTATCACTCACAAAATTACGTGCGCTATGCTTGCATAGTCGCTACATCAACCCGCTAATTCCTCACCGCTCAACGCGGTCGTTACATGTCTCAGCTTCCACCGCGCGAACAACCGCTGCTAATACAACAAATATGAACTGGTCAACCTCCGTCTATACCGCCCTTACTTCTGACACGGAGCCGTCCATCGTAATCACTTTCGATTCAGCCAAGTATATATTTAATGCCGGGGAGAACACCACGCGAGCGATATTGCAGAGTAAGAAGGGTTGGAAGAAAGTCAAGGCGTTGTTCTTGACGCAGCTTGGGACGCAGAGGTCGAGCGGCGTGCCAGGTGTGTCGCTGGTTTCTTTTCTGCGCTCTCGTGATCATCGATGGTCCTCTCACCGCCGTTCTCGGAATAGGCCTTCTCATGTCTGTGGCTGATAGCAGCCCCAGAACGATGCAGATTGTTGGTCCAAGTGGCCTTCTGCACTATTTAGTTTCCATGAGGTTCTATGTATTTCGGTTCGTCAGACGTATTTCCCCCACGCCCTGCGCTCAGTACAATGTCTTGTGGTCAGGAAGACTTTAGGTCTCAACGTTTCAGAAATCCCCGATTTCACGACCAAGCCCCAGGTGGAAGCTATTCCCGTCTTCAAGGACGACAACATTACTGTTTTCTCTATTCCCATTGTGCCCACACCTCACTTCGGAGATGGGCCATCTGCTGAGCCTGAAGTACTGTCGGAAGCGGATGCGTCGGAGAACGTTTTGAAGCGGAAACGTGAGGGTTCTCCAGAGTCGCCATCGAAGCGCCCGTTTCTTGATTCGACAGTGCCAACTTCTGATGGGCTTTCCACCCCAATGATGACCCTTTCGCCGGTTCTCGGCCGGTTCTTGGACGATCCTATGTTCGACCCCGCCACTCTAGAGGGAAACGAGGCTGAAGCCTGGCGGCGGCTTATCATCGACCACATGTTCACCTGGGTAGAACGGCCGCCAAAGCCCCGGCGACCCCCGAGTAAGAAAAGCAAGCGTGGGCAGAATGCGGATGATGGAGAAATGCAGCCGTCCTCTCAAGTTGAAACTAGTCCAGCGTCTCTGCCCCAAGTTCCTCATTGGAATGAGGACACGGCGGCGAGTCAAAAAAAGCCCCTGGGGCGTGGTCCCAAAGGAATGAACCCTGCAGGCTCGTTGAAGCCCTTGCCCACATTCACCCCGCCCATCCGATATGGTTCCACGGCGTATATCGTCGTCGGACCTCAAGTCCGTGGAAAATTTGACGTCAAGCGTGCAGAGGAGCTTGGGCTTTACGGGCCGTTGAGGGGGATGGTGGCGCGGGGAGAAACTGTCACGTTCACTGTGGACGATGGTGCCGGGGGAAGTGTACAGAGAACAGTGAGGCCAGAAGACTGCATAGGCGAGCATGAGACGACGAAGGTTAGGTTTCCCACTTCAGCGCCGAGCTTTCTGTGCTAAGTTGGTGTACAAGGCCGTCATTATCCTGGATGTACCAACACCTGATCATATCGAGTCCTTGGTGTCCGCCTTCGCCACCCCTGCTTATTCACCCTTCAGGGTGAAAAGGCCTGCAAATCGGAAGGACTGCGCCGTCCATGTTGTTTACCATCACCTTGGTTCCAACGTTTTGGAGGACGAGCGATACAAGGCCTTCATGAATGGCTTTTCAGATGATACGCAGCACCTTATCAGCTCCCCTGATCATAATTCGGACCCCCTGACATTCACAAGTGCAGGGCTCAGCCAGCTCAGGCTCAGCCAGCTAGACTCGGCAATGTTCCCGCTCCCTCATTATAGCATCACTCCTCGGAAAGACCTTTCATGTACGACGCGTTCGCGTTACCCATACAACATGAGCCGCTGACTCACGTTCGCCATATCAGTGGTCACCCAGCTCCCAACCCAGTGCTCATATATGCAACACAACAACCATGTCGACATCCGCCCGCCCAAGCGTGTTATAGTCGACCCTTTGATAGGAGAAAAGGACAAGTTTCACCCCGCGATGGCTGCAGAGATGCTACCTGAGCTTCCACTGATGACTAGAGAGAAATTCGCGAAAGCGAATAGTATCATAGAAAGTCGTCTGGCAAAGCTGGGCGATGTACCCAACGCGGGGGATGAGCTTGTGGTGGTCCCGCTCGGGACTAACAGTGCTATCAGCAGCCGGTACCGAAATGGTGACTTTTCTGGTTGTCCGTTCCCTTCCGCCGTTGATCTTCAGACAGTCTCCGGTCAATTGATTCAAATCCCGGATTGGGGCAACCTCCTACTCGACGCCGGTGAGGGAACGTGGGGACAGATGGCAAGGTACTTCGGAACAGATCCAGCCCGACCCTCAAATGTTTGGCAGGCACTGCGTGAGGTGAAGTGCATCTTCATAAGTCACGCCCACGCAGACCATCATGCAGGACTTGCTAAGATACTAGCAATGCGAAAGAAGGTGCTTCGTTACGTTCTATCGTGTCTGTGTCGTCAGCATCTGACGAGTGCAAGAACAGCTCGACCCTCCACCCACAGAGCCCCTTTACCTTGTCTCAATCTTACCTATACACTTGTACCTGCGCGATCTTGCCCACCTGGAAGACCTTGGTTTATCTGATTCAACGGACACACAGAATGGCGTCATACCCATTTTAAGTGATGTGTTGAATCACCGAGGGAAATGTCGTAGTGCAGATACTGGATGGAAGTGTCTTGACCAGTGGGCTTTCATTTTCAATACGTGTTTGCTTTGTTGATGCGAGCCCGGTTCTGGATAGCTCGCAGAAGGCTGCTAAGATGTTATGCCAAGCGTTGGGGCTCCGCACGTTGAATACGGTCTACGTCCTCCATCGGACGAAAGCTTTCGGTCTTGTCGTTACACACCAAGACGGCTGGCGGCTGGTGTAGGTGATCACCGCATGTCTTGAAATTCGATATTCACAGCTGTGACAGATATTCGGGAGATACCATGCCGTCAGACAACTTGGCGCAAGCTGGCGAAGGTGCAACTCTCCTGATCCACGAGGCCACCATGGGTGATGACCAGGTAGAGATGGCAAGCGCGAAGGCACATAGTACCATCAGTCAAGCGATTGACGTAGCGAAACGGCAAGCATTCGGCCGTTCAACCATTACGTTGCTAACGAACAAATACAGAATGCGGGCCCAGAATGTTCTTCTGACTCACTTTTCTTCGCGCTACCCAACTATGCCGCGATATTTCGCCTCCTCTCCGGAGAGAGATGGCACCGATCACCAACCTACAATAGCGCTGGCAATGGATCATGCATGCATCCGTGTAGGCGACCTCTGGAAGATGGCTGCGTACTTGCCAGCCATCGAACAAAGTTTCTGGGATATCGCAGATGAAGGAGACGAGGAGGAAGAGGATATGCTTATGAAGGCTAGCATGACACAGTAAATTAAAAAAATGACCACCGCAGGGGTCGAACCTGCAATCTCCTGATTCGTAGTCAGACGCGATGCCATTTCGCCAGGCGGCCTTGAATGGGAAGCACGCTTTGAGAAATATGAAATTCCTCGCGCTTGCGACTGAAGATGGACGCCAACACGCGTTTTTTTGGTTCTTCATGGCGTCAACGTCGGCTCGGAATCAAAATAGCGGCGAGTCGTCTACTACGCTCGTCTGTCCGGCCTCACGCTGTCCGCTACCTACCTGGGACCGAACCTTCTCGAGTGCTGAGGCACTCCTGGAACATGCCCGACAGACAAGGACTCAACATCCACTATGCACAACATGCCTCAGGGTTTTCAAGGACACCGCGGCTCTCGACCAAGTACGCGATTTTGTTATCCACGCACCCCGGCTCAATCACTATACTATTGTAGCACGTAGAGGCGAAGCATGTCGTCGTATGTCAGCCTTGCAATCGAAAATACAAGTCGCAATCCGCCCTTGACCAACACTGGCGCGCTTCGTCTGCTCATCCAAACTGCCCCATTTGCGATGCAGGAGCCGCAGACACGAACGCCCTCGCTGTGGTGAGGGCCGACCTGACCCTGTCTGTCATCTTACGGATCTCCTCACACGATAAAACCTCCCCTGCCCGGGGGTGCAGCACATTGCCAATTCCCATCCTAAAGTGCGCTGTTGCGGTACGCTCATGGACGAGAGCGACCTAGACGCGCACTACCTCAACTCGCGCACCCATCCTGCGTGCGAGAAGTGCAATGTCGGTTTCTCGTCCGAGCAGGAGTATACCGAGGTACGGGGTGCGCCAGCAAAAATGTGTCGAGTGGTCCTCTGAGCTTACGACGATCGTTTCACCCGTCAAAATATAGCACAACTCGGAACTACACTCGGAACTACAGTGCAAGATTTGCTCGGAGCAGTTCCCGTCGACGGAGGCGCTGAGAGCTCACGCGGGCGACGCGACGAACCACCGCCGCTGCGAGTTCTGTAGCGCACAGTTCAAGGACACATCCGCGCTGGTCGAGGTACATCGTCCTATCATTGTCCAGTGAACAACGAGCCACACCTCATCACATCCGACAGCATTTCACCGAAACACACTTGCAGATCCAGGACTCGAAGGATTCTACGACGGTACGCCTCCATTTCTCCTTCATGAGCTACGATACCGAAAATCCAGTCCACAGGAAACAACCTCGACGGCGCTCGTGCCTAGCCCCCCCACGAGTCCCCGTTTTGTTCATCCTCCATGGGGACCAACCTCTGTCGTAGTTGGCGCAGAGCGCGCAGCCGCAGCAGGCCGTCACGAGCCTGGGCCTCCAAGCCGCGCTAGCACGAGCCGGAGCGCAAGCATCTCGGACATCGCCTCTGAGCTCTGCCATTCTCCTCCCAGCATGGGGACCTTCATGCCGTTACCGCCCACCCTCAGCTCTAGCTCTTCGTCCAACGTTTTCCATCCGCAAACCCCCAACAACGGCGCTCTAACGCGATTGCCCCAGCCGGATCTGCCCCCTACCTTCGTCTCCGGAACCGTCCTCGGCCCACAAGCAGCCGTGCCTCACGCGTGTCTAGCAGTCCCCTCGGTCCCTCTCACTACGTCATCATCGTCATCGTCATCGCCCTCGCCACCCCTTCCGGTCCTTCCACGAGTAGTGGGGCCCGTGACCCCCGCCAGAAGGGGCGCGCACTCTCGGTCGCACTCTCAATCGCAGTCGCATTTACAGGCAGCGTCGCAGGAAGTGGGGCCGCAGCCGCCACCGTCCTCTGTTCGGTCCAAGGTGTCCATCGCCGAGACGCCCTCGGGCGACCTCGCCAACTTTCACCTGCTCAATGGCTCGCCCCTGCAGTCCGTCGTCGATTTGGATACACCAACGCCCTCCCCGCGCACACCGAGCATGTCGAGCGTGTCCCCCGCCGAAGCCCAGGCCTTCGCGCTTCATGCTCATGGCGGGGCCACCTTCGCGTTCACTGCTGACCGCCGATTCTTGCCGGGCTCAAGCGTCTCCCCCTCCGTCGTTCGGGCACAGAGGGTCGTGGCTACAACTGCAACTGTCAGGTCACCTTTTTACTGCCGTGTATGCCTAGCAGACCCCTGTCTCGAGATAACGGCGACCGCATGCGGGCACCTGTTTTGCAATGCATGCATCGTAGGGGAAGTGCGTGAGAACGCGCGCTGTCCTGTGTGCAATGCTGTGGTGTTACTGTTTGCGCTGCTCAGACTGGATATATCATAGAATGCTGCCTTTGTAAGGATGACGCAACGACGTCGTGACGACATTGTCCATGAATACCCCTTTGGTTATAGATTTGATTTGAATCGATAAAAATCTATGGAAAGAACGCTGCAAAAGTGAAATCTAGACTTCAAGTTATAACGCCGAATTCTAGGCCTAATCCAAAGCTTCAACGCGCACGAGCCCCAGCCTCCCGCGTTGTAATCTCATCCTATACCCCGCACCCAGTGACTCCTCCTCCAGAGAGTGCAAGCCGTTGTGCTCTCGATGAATTACGCGGCGGGCATTAATCTTCTCGAGAATACGCTGCATCTCGATTTCTGCCTCCGCCGCGGAACTAATTTCAAGCGGTGGAAGCAAGGCCGGGTGCCTGGCGACTTTCTGGATCTCTATAGGGGGTAGAAACGGGGCATTGGGGTCCATTAGTGCAGCGGTGCTCCTATAAAATTCACTTTGTCCTGCTGCTTGAAGCGGAGGAAGTGTACTGGAGACTGTGCCCCTTCGTCGAGATAGCAAGGACGGCCTTCCGGGTGCGGCTGGAGTCGTGGGAGGGCGATGGGTAGCAGGCTCAGGCTCAACCTCTTCTGTGATCTCGCTGACTGTTCCCAACCACCTACGGACCACATCAATAGTTCCACTGCGCTTCCTTCCTGGACGAGGAACTGCCAATATATCGTCTTGCTTTGTCTGTTTTATAATATCCTTCGCGCCAGTTTCTTCGAGATTGGGAGCCAGAAGTTCGTTCCCATCGAAGCTTTCGAGATGTTTGCGTAGTGCATTGGCTACGCTTGGATTGACAGGGACAAACAGACCCGCACAGAAGTCCAATGCGTTCTGCACTTCAAGCTCTGAGAGCCGGGGGCCAAGGTCTGCGTTCCCTTGGATGACTAGCGTAAAGTAGTGCGATGAGTGGGCGAAGTGTGTATAAGGGAATGGTCAATACCAGGTCGTAGGAAATGAAAGGCTTTATCAAAATTGTCCTCGCCAATGTCACAGAGTACATTTTTTGATTGCGCCCGCATTTGTTTATATGCGCTAAGGACGACTATGAGGAACCTAGGCGCAAGGATTAAGATGAGTACAGAAGGCCACAACGGAGTAGCGCCTACCGTGTATACGAAACACCAACACGCTGCGTGTGCCACTCAGCCGCATAGGATTCTGCACAATCCCCTCGAATTGAAGCCGCAATCGACGCTGCAGCAGAGAGGCCGCCAGTCATCGCGAGGTGTACACCCGATGAAAAGAATGGGTCGATGAAGGCTAGTACCACCGAAAGGTTGAAAATCTGATATGAAAGCTTGGCATCAGAATAGAAAAACATACCAGCGGCATCCCCAACTATGCGAAAATTTTCACCAGCGTAGGATGACGCGGAGTAGCTGTAGTCGCTCGCCGTACGGACGGTGTCCGACTCTGATTCACCTCGAAGCATCACACTTTCGGAACCCAATAGTCTCTTGACCCCTGGTGTGAGATCTAGAACTTTGAGATATCGCTGTTCAGCTCCCGCAAGTGCAGACCATGAACCGCCGGGGGAGCACGGGATAGTAGAAGACGAGAGGGAAGATGGGGGCGTTCCACACGACGGTGGATCGGTCGATGAATCACGGTGAGATGAAGATTCCGCGGAGGAAGACGTTGGGCTCGCGTCCCAGAATCCCGTGAATGGCGTGGTTGGTGAAGGCGTGAATGACTGAGAAACACGACAGCCAAGGCCTTGCGACCGCACAGCCTGATTAAATGCCGTTCGATCACGCACGATACCAACCGAGGTGAGGCCCTCACGGAGGGGTATGAACCAAGCCCACCCAGATTCGTCTTTGCTGAGGTTTAACGCACTTCCGTTATTGGATAAAGTACTACCATACCTGAAAGGGCCTCAAAATAAGGTGCGCCTTCTGCTACCGTGCCACGGGCATAGACATCCGTGTTTTGCCAATAAGCCCACATTGCTACGTTCTTCAGGCTCGCATTAAATCGCCGATTTTTTAGGTAACGAGTTGACATCAGTCCTGTTCGCCCACTGGCGTCAACAAGGTAGTCGAATGCGATAACTCCGCTCTGCGAGGAGGGTCCGTGGGTCCACTGCCAGTGGGCTGAGACCGGGCGTTCACCTGAAAAGTCGAGTGACATAACCTTGGTAGACTGAAACACTTGAGCTCCAGTGATCTCCGCATGATCCAAAAGGATTTTGTCGAACTCAGAGCGAGTCTTAAGTTGACAATTACCAACCTTAGAGCGGAAACCTGGGACAAGGTACGCACAACATTCCAGGCGTTGTTGTCGCGTCCCAGGGCCATAAAGTCTGTGTCTAATAACGACTGTATATCGTCTGCTGCATTGATCCGCGGCGAAAACTTACAGGCCTCTTGTTTGAATTGATTAAATTTCATCGATGCACCGGGCTGGGCATTTGCAAGTGGCGATTAGCCGTCTCTGGTAGCATGGGGGAAGGGCTGACCTTTTTCAGGAAGCCGAAGGAGGCAACCTTTTCCTCTGCGCCTATGAAGCGGAGGTGATGCCGGACTGACGGAAGTAGGCTTTCGCCTATGTGATACCTAGAGTAGAGCGTGGAATTACGTTACAGTTACGGTTACAAGGGAGAGCGAAGACGAGAGAGACGAGCCTTGGGAACGCTGTAGCCTCAAGAAGGACTACATGAAAGCCTTCGCGTGCGAGACATGCAGCAGCATAGCTTCCACTGGGCCCACCGCCAACGACGAGGATTTGCGCATGCTGTTGAAAGTGAGATGGGGAGAGAAGGAAGAAGAAAACCGAGCGGGCATACCTCTGGAGGGTAAAGAGTGGGCATGACCCTGATGATCCGTGTGTCAGCCGGGGTGTTGTTAAAGTAGGGCTTCAACATCTGGTCTCGTCCACTCTGGTTCCGGTCATTTCTGTACTTTCCGAGCAAAGGGCATACCAAATTGTTGGTTCTCTTCATACGCTGATCTGTCCGTATAAGGTCCGATCAATGGGCCCCCGAGGACGTTTTAGCCGGTTTCTTCGACGTAGAAAGATGCCTGGATGCTTGCCCATGGCCGGGCACAGTTGAGTGTACGGCCTTCTCATTCATAACGCATCTTGCGTACGTCACTTGAGAAGTCCGGTCCGGCGTCTTATCCACGACAGACAACCTTCGATTTTAGACCGGGTCTTGTCATGGACAGACAGGTGATATCTGGATTGGGCAGACGTCTAATCGACCGACACTCTCCCTTCGTATCTGCCACCTATCTGCCTCGGATCAGACATCTGCCCAGCCCCCTTCATCCAACTTGTACGATGCCTCAGACTCGGGTTTGTCAGGGCTATCGACGAGTTTCGCGACGCGCTCCTCAGCACGACCTGGTCCAAACGTTCAAAAAATGTTCAGTTCGAAACGGCAAGGTGTTAATGCCGCGCAATGGGCGGAGATTGATGAAACAAATTGATGAGACACACCTTTGCGCAAAAAGATTCTCGTCGCTGACGCGTGTGACAGAATGTGGCCACCGATAGGTTTCAACGCACCTCCGGCGACGAACGTCATGGTTGCGCCGGGATCGGCTGCACTTGGCGTGGAGTAGTGAGTTGAAAGAGTACTACGTAACACACCCGGTACTGACACTGCACTTGGTTGGTAATAAGGATAGCAACCTTGGGAAGTAGATGGTGAGCTGATAATAGGCGCCCATCGGAGTTTATAACTTGCATTGAATTCCTCGGAAATTTTGGACAATTTGGAGAGCATCTGTCCCAGCCCTTTGTAAGTGACTGTAGCGCACCTACGACTGGCAATCGCACCTGAGCGAGCTGCGAGATGCAGGTAAGTAGAGCGCAAAGAAGAAAAACCTCAAGCCCATCACCTTCTGTTGTCTCTCACTGAGCTCACCACGGCCAGAGAAATCGACGCGGAACAAGGCCATTATACTGTCAACAATCTTTCAATGCAGAAGTGACGAGCGTATGTGCAAATTATCGTCGTCCTCACGAGTAGTCTATAGTCTTTGTCTTCGGCGAATCGTTGGGAGCACTCGTTGATGAGTTCCATCTGTAGGGAAGGGGTGATTCGACCTCAGTTCCCCGATAACGTGTGCCTCAGAAGAGCTTCCACCTGGTGTTCGCTATTAAATGCGCGAGCTAATTTTGTTGTTAGGTCCATGAATGAGAAGACGCCAGGGCAGGCAGACCGTAGAGAATGTTTTCAAGGGCCATGTTTCCGTTCACCCCAAATCGATCGGCAATCGATCGGATACGATCTGGTCGGAATGTGCCTACAACACAACGTCGAGAGAAGAATGGCAAAATATCCATATACGCACCTTCTGTGTCTATATACGCTACCTGTTCAACTTACGTTATGATGATTGCCGGTTTAAATGCATACCCCAGCGCACCTTCCCCGCAGCACCACCGAAGTCCGGTGGTAGCTGGGCCACTACACTCATGGTATGTGCGAGTTGTGTCTTCCCTGTACGGTACTCCCCATAAACTACGCAGGGGTGCGTTATTAAATGAAGGCGCCACGGCTTGATTGTACTTTCCTTCGGTGATGGATTGCGACATGAGGCCTCCTACGAAAGCGAGACTCGGAATTGTGCATGTTCACATTGCCATCCTAGGACTTACCTCCCAACATGGCATCGACGGCCTTGCTCCCTGTGCTGACTGCCAGGACCCGTTTGCGCCTTTCTTGCATCTCAAGACCCGTCGCGAAGGAGGATCCCTGTTGTGCGATTTATTAGGATAATCAAATGACAAGGAGTGAAAATTCCCACAATTATTTTGTGCGCCGCCTCCTATGAACGTATGAGCAGTGCGAACTACATATATGCGACGAATCCTCTCCTACCTTGATCTTCTCTACCTTGGCTTCGGACATGCCCTGATGCGAGCCACTATTGTGTAAGTAATTGCTCGGGACCGCTAGATAGGTACCCACTTTGATCTTTAGCATCTGTTTCCTGGTGGTCATACTGACACCAGATACAGTGTTGATAGCAGCAGCCTTGAAATTGCACGCGTTCGTCAACGGTCAATGACCACTGGCTCGAACTATACCTTAAGCTTCAGGATATCTTGCATGTTGATCCCCTAGCAAAGGTTGTGTCAGAAGCCTCGCTGAAAATGCGCATATATGCGAACATGTTGTTGGAGTTCGTCTACAGAGTCGAAGAACGGTGTCTGCGGATATAAATTTCAGGCACGGTTTGAAAAAGGGGTAAGAAAAAGTCGCATAGAACGATGCGAACCTCGTCTACTTCCTCGACTGGGCTCTCCGGTCGAGAAGGTGGAGGGGGAGCTGCTGATGAAGCTGCGCGTGCCATTAGATAAATAAAAAGGTTAGGTGGATTTGGTCTGCTCGATGAAGAATGGCTCTCAGTCTTTGATACGTTAATGGAAGGAAGTGAGGATAAGAATGAATGCAGACTTCACCAGTCCAAAGCACGTCGCGTTGCAGTCACGTGCGGACAGACTAGAAGTTTTGAAGCGGCGAACACTACAGACAGCCCGCCCAGTGGGAGGGCCTGTGATGCGAAACAAGCCACGTACGTGAATCAAATTATTGATACCTTCGATGGGGTACAACACAGTGATTAATAAGAGTTAGCAACACGATAAGGTACCTGGACATGAAGATAAATTTATCATACTCGCCTCCTCGAGGCTCTATCCACTTCCACAAGCATGTCAATAACACGGTCCCTGGCTTCTTCGAGCTCCGGGCCACCATGATAGAACACTTCCCCATCCAAAGCAACTCTCAACGCTGCGCGCAGCCCAGCATTCCGACGCGACGGCGACGGCGGAGGCGAAAGGATCGCGGGTACACCCATGGAACCAGGCAGCCCAGATGGGAAGAGTCCACGGTACAGGGCAATTGCCCCAAGAAGCATACGCACACTGTGCTCCTCCTCGTCGGCAGAGTCATCGGGGAGCTGCGTATCCTCGTATCGGACGAACATCCCTGTGCGGACGCATTCGAGCAGGCCAACTAACTCTGCGCTGCGCCCGCCCATAGATCGCCCCGCGTCAACAACCGCACGCCACTCCCCCTCTTCACGGGCATCCTTTTCTGTGTCGTAGACCTTGCTGTCGCCGTGCTGTGCATCCTCACGGAGTACGGCATGCACAAACGTACGCCCGGCGAGGTGTGCAACGGCCTTGCGCACGTTATGCTCCGCGAGCGAGCCCAGTGGGCTGAGATGGACATTGCTCGCCTTCGCAAGGCTGATCGAAGCCTCCTCGACGGTCATTGCACTAAGAACTGCGCGCTCAAAGGGCCGCACAACTCGCGCATGGATTGCGCGCGTCCAGAGCGCCGCAGCGCGGGCACGCCAAATAGGGAAGACCAAGAGGGCTCGCGTCGATAAGTCACCCGGAGAGGTAGCAAAAGCCGGGGTATGAGAGACCATACCCCAGTATGCCTGGGCGCGGAGACCGAATGGAGTAACACCTAAAATTGGGATTAGGGTCTCGCCTGTTATCGCGAGTAAGAAAACACAGGACGTACTGTTAAATACCGCTAGCTCTGCTAGTCTCACCCAGGCACGTTGCTCGAGCTGCTTATGCTCGAGTGTCTTTGTCTTCCCCCCCCGCGCGGGAATCACAAGGCTCAACAAAAGGCCCAAAAATCCGGGATAGACACCAAGAGCTGTGAGAAGACATGCGGCTTCATCGGGCGTGCCACGTTGCGCGGGATCAAGGGCGTTAATAAGGGCAGTGCGTTTAGCCGCACCCGTACGCGGGAAGTTGGGGGACGACGAAAGCGAGTAAAGGCGTGGGAATCCCTTAGGAAGGAAGGGTAGCAAAATAGTAAAGAAGACGAGGCCAGAAATGACAAGATGGAGGGCTTGCAATAATTCTCTCCAGTCGAAAGGGGACGTGGAGACCGCCGTAATAAGCGTGCCAGAGTCCGCGAGAACGACGCCGGTGTGGGAGGGTGGGGCACGGGAGTATGAAGCGAGCGGCGAATTGAAGAACGAGAAGAAGGCGAAAACGGCAAGCAGATACTGCGTCGGCTGTACCGGGACGGAAGTAGTCATTCCCTCACGTTGTTGTTGCTGAGCCGCCTCCACCTCTGGGACCGGTTGTACCTTTCTTGGCCTGCCGCGCTTCCGCTTCTCGGGTACAACGCCAGGAGTCAACTCCTTCTTGGGCTTTGCATCCTTCACGGGCTTCTTTGGCGCACTTTTGATGCGCTTCTTTGGATGCGCGTTGAGGTCATTCTCGTCACTCTCTCCGTCGTCGGCACCTTCGTCGTCAGAGACATCTGAAGTGGCTTCATCACGCTCTGGCCCACCAAAGCGAGACACCCATTCGCATTCCCATTCGCGCAGAAGTGCAGGACCACCGACGAGACCTGAGATGAGGGAACGCAGACCAGCTTGTTCACGCATCAGACGGTTCTCGCGGCGTTTTAAAACGCTAGAAGACTCGTAAGTGGAATGAGCAACGAGGCAAACAACACTATCTCACTGTATGTACTCTGCGGCCTTCCCAAGAACATTGGCCTTGCTAATCTTGCGTGCGACCTTGACCCCATCTACGAGCCCGCGCTCATCGACCATATCATTCCAGGTAGGCCTCTCTGGCTTCTCCTCCGACTCAGTTTCTTGACCTTTCTTGACCTTCTCTTTGTTCTCGAGCACTCGAAGGGCAGGCACGGCATCCTTCAGAGCTTGGATGCGAGCATTGAGATTCGTGCGATATCTTCGTTCAATCGTCGTATGGCTAGTTTTGGGACGACCAATAACGGCAATTGTCCCACCCAGTGCCGGATCTAATGAGGGATCGGGCTCGGCTGCGGGGGATTTACGTTTAGAGCCTGTACTCATCACCGGGGGAGAGGGTCGTTGAAGGCGCGGGATGGGAAGTTTCTGGACATCTAATGCACTGTTAGAAGAGTCATGGGAATATACGCGGCTATATCCATACTGGAGAAAGCCAAATGTTCGGCTTGGCCTTGCACGGGTACAGCGAGTGTGACTCCGGCAGCCTGACGGACGGAATGTGCAAGTTCATCAACCGGATCATTCACGGTGGTAATGACGGTAGAAGCAGCAATAGGAGATGGGGTTGCGACAGTAGGGTCTAGGATGGGTGAGAAAGTTCCCCCGGATGAGGAAGACGAGGTGATGCTCATTCTGCGAGGAGCAAAATTCTGGGGGAATGCGACTTGTTGCTGATGGGGTAAAGATGTCAAGTCTGTACTGGCGAACATCTTTGGATCGAAATGCAATGCGCTGGGGTCGACCGCGAGAGAAGGATTGAAATCGATATCCATGTTGAGGGGGATGTTTAAGTTTAATGCCATGCTGAGCACGGTGGGGTCAAATTTCATGTCTGAGGGTTGGAAGGTGGGTTGTTCATTGTCCCAGAGATTTGAGAACTGAGACCAATCGGGAGGACTGTCGGCTTGGGATGAGGAAGAATCTGTTGAAGAGGGAGGGGAAGGATCATTGAGGAGAGACAAGTGACCAAAGACGGTGGGGTCGGCCATGGAGGGCATGTCGAACTGTTCGTCCTGGAGGATCGAGGCCATTTTGTAGTCGTCAGAGTCAGAGTCAGTCGTACCACGGCTGCAATCACACCACTTTTCACTTTAATTGCGCACGTGATCTGTGGTCAACTGCGGGTCCCTCACGAGTTCTGTACATTAATGTAGTGCTGTGCACCTACATGCATGGTATAGGCTCGTACCATGGCATGTGGGGGACAAGCGACAATAGCTACAGTCGAGAAAGGGAGAGAGGGCGGGAATCTTGCATGCATATCAACCACGCCACCACGTGGGCGTGCTCGGACTGTCCTCGGTGGGCACAACTGAGCGCAAAGTTCAAATACGATTCTTACGGCTGCCAAATGACACAGATATTCGTGTCCAGATCGCCATTTCTAGGCGTTGCGCAAAAACCAACTTGAACCATACAGCGGACTTTGAAGGCAACCACTCATTATATAGTTAGTCGCGTCGTCCATCCCCTCCCCTTTTCCTGCCTCTCTCTCTCCCTCTTTATTCCTCTCCTCCTGCCCTTGAGATGTCCGACGTCGAGGAGAAAAAATCCGGCTATCGCCTCGAATATGCCAAAAATAATCGCGCCAAGTGCAAGGGTATGTTTATTCCTCAATGCCATTCTTGTTATCTATCGCCCCTTTGCTGACCGTTCTACGCGTTTCATCCCCAGGGCCGAAGCCTTGCGCCGGTTAGTCGTTCCTATCATCCTGAACAATGGATCTAACCCTGCCTCGATCGGTTAGGCACTGTGCTCGAAAAGGGTACACTCAAAGTTGGCTCCATGGTTGATATTAGGGGCCACACCTCGTTGTACGTCAACACCTACGTTTCTTCGTGCTCATGTTTATTCATAATATTTTTCTGCGATATCTCTTCTACTCCTCCATAAATCACTCATTATGGCGTCCCTGTGCGACAGTGCTTGGCGTCACTGGGGCTGCACAACGCCAGTGATCATAAACAACATGAAGAAGTCTTTCTCTGAGGCAGATGAGCTTGACGGCTTCGATGAACTTCAACCTGCAGATCAAGATAGAATTCGCAAGGCCTGGGATGAAGGGCGCGTCCCGGATGAGGATGTTCCAGAGACGGCTCGTAAGCCCGAAAAGGCTGATGATGCAAACGATGAGGAAAAACCTAAGAAGAAACGTGCCCCGCCAAAGAAAGACGATGAAGGCGATGTGGCGAAGCCCAAGAAGGCTCGTACATCCAAGAAAGTACGTCGCCGTTGTCCTTGTTTCACTTTTAGTGTGTTGATCCACTTCACCATTCACAGAAGTCCGATGAAGATGGCGATGCAGCGGATGACGATGAAGAAAAAGAAAAGCCAAAGAAAGCACCCGCATCAAAGCCTCGTTCCAAGGCAAACATTCCCTACATCTAATTCTGCGCTGAAGCGAGCTGATAGTTCATCTAGAAAGCCAAAGATGAAAGCGAACAAATGAACGGGGCAGATAAAGATGATGCAGAAAAACCAGAGGAAAAACCAAAGAAGGCTGCACCGCCCAAAAAAGCTCCCGCTGCTGAAAAGAAGGTTACTGAGAAGAAGGAGAAGGCTCCTAAAAAGCGCGCCCAGAAAAAGGTGTCCTCACTTTTCTTTCGAATTTATTCTGTGCCTCACATACTTTACAGGATGCAGAAGAGTCTGGCGAAGATTTCGCTGAAGAGATTGATAATGTCCCAGCTGAGGAAGATGATCCTCCAGAGGCTGACAATAAGAAACGAAAGGTATGTCCAACAGTTTTTGATAAGGCCGTGAAGTGCGCCTCTTATCACGCATCGGTGATCAGCGACCTGCTACGAAAGCCGCTACCACTAGTACTAAACCTGCGTCGAAGAAAACAAAACCGGCCTCTGCTCGCGCTAAGAAGGTGAAGCCGACTGCAGAGGGAGAAGAGGAAGATTGAATTGATCTCGCTTATGTGTTCTTCGTGTTATCATCTCCGACCCTTACCCGTGGTATTATTCTCCTTCCGTTGCTACCCGCGTGCTGTCCTTTCCTTTGTGCATATTGTTGTGTAACTGCGATTGATAAATACCATATGTTTCACCAAGTTCGTTTTCAAAGGGCATGCCGGCAGTGGTTCCTCTAACGTCACAAAATTACAACAATGACATGCCAAAATGCTACAGCTATTCACTACAAAAGATACAACGCATTACGCCCGATTAGCAAACAGTAAGCTTGATTTCTTTGGTAGTCTAAAACACGTATAGTATGAGTCAATAGGGCGAGGACGATGTGGTGGCTGAAGTCGGAGTCGGTGACGAAATGGGACGGGAAGTGAGAAAAATGATAGGAGGCGTGGTGCTCGCGTTTCCGCCCAAATTCTTAACATTGTCAGGGTCAGAGCTAGGAACCGGGGATGGGGAATTCAGGCCGTTCGATGAGAGGAAAGATATCAACGGTGAAGCTTGTTCGGGAGAGAGGGTCGTTGTTGTTGGCGGAAGGGTGAGCGTGGGTTGAGTGGTCGTGACCGGGGGTGTTTCGCCACTAACATTGCCTCCTTGAGTAGAGTTTTGTCCGCCATCTCCAGGATCAGTTGTGTTGGGAGTGGAGAAGGGGAAAGGGCTGTCACCAAGAGAGGTGCAGTTATTCGAAATGTTGGTTTGAACACCGGTGGCAGCGATGATGGAGGCAGCATTGTTAGGGCTTGTACACGCGATGAACTATCCAATCGAGGGTTGAGGGGACTACGAAAGTGGAATGAGGGAGGACACGTACGGTGCCATTTGTTCGGACCGAGGGAAGCGCAAAACACGTTTTACTCTGTGGACATGGCTGCGTCTGCCACGCGCCGTCAACGCACGTTGCAGTTTCGCCCTGCACGCACCCAGTGTCGCCAGCTTTGTCGAGTGCCACAGTCAGCGTTGTGGACGAATGCGAAGACATCGCGCGAGGACAACACGTACTGATGCAAGTATCGCCCTTCTGGAAGTTTTGAAACTGGCAGTTGAGAAGCAACGCCTGTTCACCGTTTAAGAGGAGGGTGGCATTATCGATGGCTACAGGACCAGCAGAAGCCAAAGAAGCCGTGAGAATGGCGAGGAGAGCAAAGGTAAATGGTGCCATGGGAGAACAAGGAGAGGTCCTAAAATTATCGACGACCAGGTCGTTTGAAGGTGTTGGAGCTCCAGGCTCAGGGAGGAATCGTAATCTGAGAGGAAGACGAACATGTGTCCTGTTTTATAGCAACCAACATGCAACACAACGTGCTTGGCCACGACACAACACAAACGAAGAACAAAAGAGCTCAACTCGAGGCAAAGAGGCGTCGGAGACAGCCACAATAGCCATCGTGGGAAGGTGACGGAGGTAGCCGAGTGAATAACGGAGTGCGCATGACAGTAGACATACAGTACAGTGTCACAAGTACCAGGCCTCAAAGCTTCAACATCCAGCATGGTGAGTGCTTTTCATCGTTATGAGACCATATGCATCCAGGGATCGTTTCCTATCCTTGGTATCTCGTGGGTAGGCGAGATGCGGGATGGATGGCTCATGATACCCATAGATGCTATGCTCTTCCTTCTTTGACCCACTCGCACAATCCTAAGCAAGGTACTAATTTACGCTTCATTGTACAGACCAAGAAAAGAAGAAATGGCGGTCGCAACAAGAAGGGCCGTGGACACGTCACTTTCCTCCGCTGCTCAAACTGCTCGCGCGCAGTCCCGAAGGATAAAGCTATCAAGCGTTTCACCGTAAGGAACATGGTTGAGAGCGCGGCAGTGCGGGATATCAGTGAGGCATCCGTTTACAATGGTGCGCTCCCACTGCCTTCTATTGTCCTCTGTCTGCTCGTGATCTTTAATCAAATTACGTCTGTGCGTGTACAGAATACGTTATCCCGAAACTTTACATCAAAATCGCGTATTGCGTATCGTGCGCTATCCACTCACACGGTGCGCTTTCTTGTTTTGTCATCGTTTGGTCTTAACATTCTTGTAGTCGTTCGTGTTCGCTCGCGTGAAGGTCGCCGCAACCGGGCGCCTCCGCCCCGCATTCGGTGGAAGGATGGCAAGAAGGTCAATCCTGCGGTGGCTGCTGCGGAAGAGGCCAAAGCAAGTGCCAGGGGTGCATAAAGCGTCGTACCGCTCTTTGTGTTGTATCAGTTACCATGCATTCCCACCGTGCTTAATGGCAGATCATTACATGCACAATCACACGGGCGATTGCCGCTCCTTAATTGTCTCACAGAGTGAAGGAGCTCGGTATTTGGGAGAAATTAAACGAGTGGCTAGAATTGTTACTGTGATGCCGGCGAAAAATGTTTCTTACACCACTATCTAGAAGACCGTCATCATGCCAAAATGGCACAGTAGTGCTGCTAGCGAAAGCGAAGAGGGTGCTCTATGCCACTCTGAAATGTCCCCCACCCGGTGAGAAAAGCAGGGAAGGAGTGATAAGGTGGTGGCAGTCTTTTAAGACGCAGGAAAGAGCTGGGGCTGGGGAGTTGGTGATGCCGGCTGTTTCCGAGATTCCGACATCCGACGGACCGTGTTTCCGTCCCGCTCTCTCTCAATCGCTTACCCTTACCAATGCCAAAGCTCGTGAATCCTCTTCCCCAATCCCTTCCGAAAGAGTGTGCAAAAGCGGCGAATATATGTGCGTTCCCTTGCTTACTCTTATTCATTCTACTCATAGTTATGCCTTTCAAGTCAAGAGCTTTGTCGACAGCGCCAACAACGGCCTCGATGGCGTTCGTATCTCTCTACTGCATAATTTACCGTTTACTCAACCAATCGCTCACTCATCAGGTCATCCCTCGCTCTATCCTCGAACGCGCAAACGGTTTTGCCATCTTCAACATCGTCAAGGCAGGCTTCCTTTTCTCCGCGCGCGGTGGATCCGGAGTTGTGATTGCGCGTTTGGACGATGGATGTGAGCCCCTCTTTGTCGTCGACCTTCCTGAAAGGCGTTGATCCCTCGTCCTTAGCGTGGTCTCCACCAAGTGCCATCGGCCTTGGCGGTGTCGGTTTCGGTGGCCAGGCTGGCGCAGAAATGACAGAGTTCCTCATTGTGCTCAATTCCCGCTCAGTCAGTCTTTGACCTCAACCCTACTGCGCATTGCTGACCAATCTAACGCCTTGGCGCGTGGTCGGCACAACCCTTTCCACAGGCTGTTGTGAGTGTCATCATACTTGGAATTGAAAGTGTGCCATATATCTCACGTCTTATCAGAGGTCGTTCATGGCCGCAGGCTCACTGACTCTCGGGGGTAACATGAGTGTGGCTCTTGGTCCTCTGGGCCGCAACGGGGAGGCCGCAACCGCTCTCAACACAAAGGGCAAACTTGCCGCAATGTCCGTTTACTGTGTTACGCTTATCATTAGTCCTTATCTGACGCCCTTCCAGGTACAGTTATTCGAAAACGCGCGGTCTCTTTGGTGGCGTTTCAGTCGAAGGCTCTATGATTGTTGAGCGACAAGATGCGAATGCGCAAGCATACCGTGCAAACGTCAATGCTAAGCAAATCCTCAGTGGCGCCGTTGCACCACCGGACTGGGCACAGTCTCTCATCCATACAATTGAGGCTTGTACCAGCACACCTGGCCGACGTGCGTGGGTGGCAGACGACCGATCCTCACTTGGCTCGTCATATGCGTTTGGTGGAATCGCAAGTTCCAACGCCGAGGTCCCATCGTCATTGCGCAAGCAGCAGCGTAGATCACCCGCCGGCGGCGGCGCCTTTCCTCCAGATTCATGGGGTACACGCAGGAATTCGGGAAGTTACTTTGGGCCCCCCGATGAGGAGGCTGTTTCCGGTTCAGTCTGGGACTATGATCATGCTCCTCGAATCGGCAATCCTCCTCCATTCGAAACCCGCTTTGAAAGTGACTTTACTCCGTCTGCAGGTTCGCGTGCGCGACATACACCTGGCCAGTCGCTCGACTCTGCCGTTGGCACTGGTACCGCCTCGCGACTGCAATCTGCACACTTGCGATCGTCAAGCAGCGCCGCAAATCCATTCTACTCACAATCAGAGCGTGAAAGCGATAGTTATGACGTTACATCGTCATTCGGACCGACGCTCGAGGAAGATGACAACCCTTTTGGACCGGGAGCTCGGGCTGTGGATGCCGCTGCTGCACGGCACCGTGAAGCCGAACGTGGTCGTGTGCTTAGTAGGCCACTTGCACAGGGGGAGGGTGTCGGTCGCGCGATTGCACTATATGATTTTCGTGCAGTTGAGTCCGGAGATCTATCCTTCTCGAAAGGCCAGGTCGTAACTATCACAGAGAAGAGTGATACGACAGACACTTGGTGAGTTTCTGATGCCGCGCGTTGACTGCCTGGATGACTGCGTGTTGACTTTGCTCGGACTAGGTGGAAGGGTAAGCTCGACGGGCGGGAGGGCATTTTTCCTGCGAACTTTGTAGAGGTTGTATGATTCCTTGGATATCAATACGGGATAGTGTACTTGTCACGCGACATGGGATTATGTAATACTTCACTTCGGTTCAGTTCAGACCAACAAGTGTGACTACCTCATTCCATCGCAATGTCCTCCAAACGAAAATGGGACCAGGCCGCACCGGAGGAGTTAAAAGATGACCCTGAATCTCCCTCAAAGATTGCCAAAGTAGACGAAAGCAAGAATGCCTCCACCGCTGCCGCAGTAGCAGCCATTGCAGCCAAAATCGCTGCTCAATTCAGCAGCGGTGCGGTTGGGGGCGGGAACGGGCTGCTGGGACCCAAGGACATTCACGACGGAGAGTTCACCCAAGACATTGACATCAACGACTTGAGAAATCGGTATATGTTGACCAAGGGCTCCACGCAACAGCAGGTGCGTCACTCCTTTCTTCCCCTCAACGACGGAAATATCTCACGAACGTTCGTATCAATTTTTTTTTTTAGATACACGATGAAACAGGAGCTTCTGTCAGCACAAAAGGCATATGGTACCCAGATCGTACGAAGGCTACGGAGAAAGACCCGCCGTTGTACCTACACATATCTGCTAATACGAAAGAAATGCTACAGAGGGCCATTGACAAAGTCAATGAACTCATCGCAATCGACATGGGCTCTCTGGTCGAAGATAAGGGAAAGCGCGAAAAGGTGCGTCTTGTTCCGCGCGATATGGGGGTGCTATGCGCGCTCACATCCTCTCAGCGTAAGTGGCCGGAGGAGAAAATCTTCATCGGACTAGAGTCCATTCGTAATTTCAACGTGCGAGCTAAGGTGGTCGGCCCCACTGTAAGTCCCCGAGTCGCTGACATGGGGTGTTCCTTACGAACAATTTATAGGGCATGTTCGTCAAATATATCCAGCAAGAAACAGGGACCCGTGTGCAGATCAAGGGTCAAGGATCTGGGTTTGTGGATCAGGAAACCGGGAAAGAGTCAGAAGAGCCGATGCACATTCACATAACGTGCGGTTTCTTTTTAATCTGAGCGTCTTGGATTCGTTCTGACGGCTTCTAAAGTGGACCCGAAGAGGGTCAAGTCGCACGCGCAAAAGCGTTGACTGATGACTTACTTGAGGTAGTACGAGGGGAATATGCGAAGGTCAAGGCCATGCTACATCAACAACAAATGGAGCTCCACCAGGCCCAGATGCAGTATGCCTCTTATGGTATGATGGGTGTATGTGCCTCCTCTTTGTTGGATGCTCCTCGCACCTTGATCGTTTCTCGTGTTCTGATTCTATTACTACTCTCTATCATCTAGGGGTACGTACCTCCCCCCCCATCAGCGGCGCCGCCACCGCCACCACCCGGTGAACAACCACCTCCACCACCTTCAGATATGGCAGGTGCAAGCGCGGCGGCCGCAGCACCGGCCCCAACTGACATGGATGCCTACATGGCATATTGGTACGCTTTGTTCCTTGCGAGACCCGGGTCACCCCTACTGACACTGCCTTGTAGGGCTGCGTATGGCTATGATGTGAATTCGCCGGAGTTCAAAGAGTGGCAGACAAGCCAGATGGCACAATACAAACAGTATTATGCATCTCAGGGATACGCTGGTTCTGATACGGCCACTGCGAGTGCTGGTGGGGCGGCGGCTCCTGCTCCACCGAGTGAACCAGCCCCGCCTCCTCCACCTCCCGCCTAGGTGTGGCTGTCCATTACATGCTCAATCTGTAGACCCCATCTGTACATGTGCTTTGCGGTAGTTGGGCGTGTCATTATATGTCGATTTGTTTGCCTATCGCCGTGAGCGCACGTTGGCCGATTCTGTTACGAGATTGTATGACAAAAATAGAATGCCACGTCGTCAAGCGATGAGTGACAAGTGGGCCCACACAGTTCAGCTGTCCTCGACGGCCTTACAAGTTGGAATGAGCTCCACAGTTATCCTCTATCTCTTTTTGGTGCTTATCCCGTACTTGTACGTCCGTTTGAACGATGCAAAACTCATGCAACTGCCTCGCGAGGTAGCCTCGGCTTTCTCCCCCAAGAGGATCAGCGCAAGAGACGCCTTGGAGGCAGCCGCAATCTCGGAGAAAACGACATTAAATGCGAAATCGTTCCTCCCACCGAGGACGGGAAGAAGATATGTCGTCGTCGGTGGGGTATGTTCACATTTGTGGCTCGGGAAAGAAAGAGTCGGCTCCACTAACTGCCGTTTTCGCCCCTCTTTCGCGAAACTCGTCACAGGCCGGCTTTCTCGGTGGTTGCCGCGTCCTCAAAATAATAAAACGCGGCGAGCACCCGAAACAGATCAGGGTACTGGACATACGCGCCCCCACGCGGCCTGACCTGACGACCGGCTTGGCCAAGGACATCGACTTCCGTCTCGTCGACATATCCGACCGAGAGCAGGTCCAGGCGGCCTTCGATGCACCGTGGCCACTCGCAGAACCAGGTCATGATCAAGATCGGGGTCCAATCGATAACGACTCGGACTTGAATAGCCGCCGCGATGAGGACCCAATCGCGCCCGAGTTGTCCGCCGACATCACCGTCTTTCACACCGCGGCGAATATCCGCTTCTACGAGCGCGACCCCAGACTGCTGCACCTGTCCGACAAGGTGAACGTCGAGGGGACGCAGAACGTCTTGGAGGCCGCGCGCGCCGCCGGCGTCAGCGTCCTCATCTATACCTCGAGCGCCTCCGTCGCCGTTCGCCGCACGCGGCTGTGGCTTTGGCCGTGGGAGAAGCGACCGGCGTTTTGGGTGCAGACCCTGGAGGACGACGACGACGGTCGCTTGCCGCGAAGGCACGAAGAAATGTTCTCGAACTACGCCGCGTCCAAAATCAAGGCCGAGAGGCTCGTACGCGCGGCCGACCGGACCCCGCTGGCGGCATCCGTGGCGAAGAAGGGGAGTCAAGGGCAAGGGCAAGGACAAGGACTTCTTCGTACGGGGTGTCTCAGACCGGGGAACGGGATCTACGGTACTGGTGGAGACATTCTGTGCGGCGCGTACCTCGCGCGGCAGGTAAATCCCTCGTGGGCCCAGGACATCCTCCAGAATTTCATTTACGTGGAGAACGCATCCCTCGCTCATTTTTGCTACGAACAGCGTTTGGTTGAGAAGGCGCGGGGCTCCACCAGTCCCGATATCGGCGGGCAGGCGTTCACTGTCGTAGATGCCGGGCCACCAGTCACTTATGGTGATATCTACACCGTGCTCACCACCCTCACCGACGGTCGAACTGTGTTCCCTCGGCTTTCTGTCACGGCCATGCTTATGCTCGCCCACGTGCTCGAGAGACTATACCTCTTACGGTCGTTCGCTACGTCGTCGTCGAGCCCTGTCATCCGTCGCCTCGGACAGCTTGTCCCAGGCCTCACGGAGAATCTTGTCAATCTCCAGCCCTCGCTATTCTCCCTAACCATAGTACACCTCATTTGGGATGATTCGCGTGCTCGGATGTCCCCGGATAAAGGCGGTCTTGGCTACGCACCGCAATGGACGACACTCGCTGCCCTGTGCAAGCTGGTGGCAGAGCACAAGAAAGCGAATGGCCGGCTTTGAAGCGAGGTCGTTGGGTGGTGGTATCAGACTTGGATTTATGCTGGCCTCGGCATCGCGGGGAGTAGAGAAGGAGATCGAGCGTTTCGCTACGGATGCTGCTCTGTTCGATGAATAATAAAGTACCCAAGGCGAACTCAGCATTTGCGCCACGATTCAGTGTTGTGTGATAGTGTGCATGTACTCCCAAACAAATTGGTGCGACGTACGTAGTCTTGTGCAGAAACAGTAAAAAATGTAAATGACTAGCCCACCGCGAGGGTCGAACTCGCAGCCTTCAGATGTCCATGCACCCGCGTAAGAGTCTGACGCTCTATCCGATTGAGCTAGGCGGGCAGTAGTTTCGAATCGAGATATGATTACTAAACATTGGGGTTTCTCAACGCAGGTCCAATGGCAATTTCCATAAATGCAATGTTCAGTCCATTGTACACGTCAGGAACAATATTTGGTGTCTGATAGAAGAAATGTGCGAGGATAAACCATCATCTCAAACGAATTAAAAGCATGAGAACTAGATATGAAGGAATATCGTAGAGCTATGATACAACGATCTACAGGAGGGATGAATGCGCAATAATGGATTCCTGCGCCTCAGGGTTTGGGGTCTATACTGTAGCCAGCCAACGAAACTGTGGACGACGATGCAGTCAATGGCCCTACCGTCGCTTTGGTTACGGACTTCGGGTTGGGAGTTCCTGGCATCCAAAGGACATTTGGTGGCGTTTCGGGCCCTGGAGTGATTGGCCGCGACGAGGCCGGCGTCGGAACTTGGGAGCGGTTGTGGACAAGGTGCGCACGGACGAGGTGGCCAGCAGCGAGAGCGCTGAGGAGGGAGAGCTCGCCTGCCATGACAGCGGCAGCTATGATGCGGGCGAGTTGTTGTGCGTTCTGACCTGGCTCTGTCGGGTGCGCGCCCTTTATACCAAGCATCTCCAACACGGATTGCTGAGGGGCGAGCACTGTACCACCGCCAACGGTGCCGACTTCTATGCAGGGCATTGTGATGGTGACAAGAACGTCTTTACCCTCGTTCGTTCTAGTGTTTGACTTAGTGAGCGTTTCTTGGAGAATACGGTAGAAAACAACTCACAACTCCATTAGAGTCATGCAGTTAGATGATTCCACATTCTGCGCCGGATCTTGTCCCGTGGCAAGGAATATCGCGGTCAGGATGTTTGCAGCGTGAGCATTGAAGCCACCAATAGATCCTGCCATCGCGCTGCCAACCAGATTTTTCTTCGTGTTGAGGTTGCACAGCGCCTCTGGCGTAGTCTTCAACACCGACTTGACTACATGACCAGTTATAACCGCCTCGGCGATCACACTCTTGCCACGACCCTCGATCCAGTTTATGGCGGCGGGCTTCTTATCGGTACAGTAATTACCAGAGAGAGCCAGGACGATCATTTCGGGGAAGTATTTGCTCATGACTTCCAGCGCCTTCTCAGTCCCCTTCGAAATCATGTTCATACCCATTGCATCACCAGTGGTCGTTGCAAATCGCACGAACAGCGTCCGACCGGCCATGGCGGTCTTGAGCTTCTGCAGCTTTGCAAACCGGGACGTGCTCTCGAACGCTTCCTTCAGTATCGCAGTGCCTTCTCCAGAGTCGATCCACGCTTTCGCAGCGGCCGCCAGAACAACAGATGGGAAATCGATCGCAGGTCCGCGAGTCATGCCATCGTAGGTGACAACAGTGACAACACCACCTCCGGCGTTGAGGGCCTTGCAACCACGGGACGTTGAAGCTACGAGTGTACCCTCTGCCGTCGCCATGGGAATAGGGAACAATTTGCCATCGATCCTGAGGGGGCCTGCTATGCCTAGGGGAAGAGGAATATAACCAACAACGTTCTCACAACATGCTCCCATGACCCGGGAATAATCATAGTGTGACATGGGTACGTCTGAATTCTCCAGCGTCTTCGTTCTCGATGATCGTGCTGCAGTCCTCCGTTAGTCACGACGCTGCTAACCTAGGGTCGGTGTACGTACAGATTAACGCCCTTCGAATCAGAACTGCCCGTTCTAGGTCGCCGAGAACCTTCTCCAGGGCATACGCTTGAATTTTACCGTTCTGGGCCAAGAGAATAACCTCCTCATCATTAAGTAACGATAGTGATACCGAGACCGGGCGAGGACCATTCTCGAATATACCGATGCACTCTTCCAGTGAACGTGTGGGAGTCGAAGTCTCCTTTGTACCGGGCTCCTCGTCTTGTGAATCTGAGTCATCGCCTGTTGTGAATGTAGGTTGCTGCGCTTTAAGCTTCTCATCGACCGAATTCAGGAGTGACGAGATTCCATTCACGGAAGGCGGCCTTGGAATGGCAGGCACAGCGATAGGTCGAACGACTGCAGGCGCAGAAGAATAAACAGCTACTTTTTCTGTGCGAGACTCTAGTGAGGCGGGGATAGACACAGGATGAGAGGATTGCACTCCTTTCTGCTTCTCCTGAGCATCAACGCCATTGAACCGAACGCCCTGAGCCTGTTGGACACTGCGAGTAGACCCAGTCCCGGTGGAAATACCCTTGAGAAGGTAACCGTTAAGGGCGACACTGACGCCGAGGAGTAGCACAATCCATTTAGACAAGATAGGATCACCGACAAGCCGAGTCCATGAAGACATGAAACTATCAATCATATCATCCGCATCGCGTCCATTGGTCCTCGACTCTTTATGAGGGTGTGGCGAGATGATAGGCACCATGCGCACATGAACCGGTGCTGATATACGCACTACCAGCTCAGGTCCGCTGTGAAGGGCTGCGAGGCTGGAGAGTGACCGCTGGATCGAAGGGCTGGTGATATCGACGGTGCGGAAATCAGGGAAGGCATCCCTAGCATAACCAGGATGTTGTACCTCCTGAACGCGAGGTACAGCGGCTCCAGGGGTGAATGTGGCGCACAGGTTCAATAAATGAAGCGAGAGAAATGAGACGATCTAAATGACAGCATAAATTCGGTACGTTGATGAAGGGAAGGGACTGGGAGGACGTACCAGCAATAACTTCAAGCGAGCAACGGGATTCTCCTCCTTTCCGGCTTTCTCCTTGGACTGAGACCTGAGCAATGAGCCTTTTACGCCCAACAATGCAGCCGAGGTTCGCTGACGGAAACTAAGTTTCGGCATCTGGAATTGGCCATTCACAATCACGGGGGGCTTGCCATTCGACATGGATGACCTTCGCGACGACAAGACGCGGAACATCTTAATGCGGCGCACCTATGAACAATAGAACATATTGTAAGTACTAATCACAAGACAGGACAATGACAGTAGAGTAGCCAATCCCCCCAAAACCCCTTGCACGTGATGTCGAACAACTTGGAACGTACCTCTATCATAACACTTAGAATAGCGACGTAGAAGGTCGCGGTTGCCGCACAATCTACCGTCAAGAGCAAGGCCGCAAGAGCGCAGAACTCCTTTAGCCCGCCGACCTTGCTGTATGCGCCAATGAGAAGGACGGCGATCTCCAGAGCGTAGTCCCGAACAATGATATTGCCCACTTTATCAAGAGCTTCGACGATGAGGTCGGGAGCAGGTTTCATCTGACCACGCAGACGACCTTCCTGGATGGCAGGCTGTATGAGGTGAGGATGACCGAACACCGCACGAGCGAGGCGAAGGGGCTTCTCGAATCCAACTGTACAGACCAGGAAAGGAAGAGCTTCAATTAGGCTCACAGGATCGAGAGGAATGCGAAGGTAGCTAGCAATGGGCAAAGCAACCATGAAGGAAAGAGTTGATGATGAGAGGATCGCGGTGGTTAACCAGAAGTTGGAGCCAAGGCTGCGAGACGCAAGAAATAGGCGGATGAATGTGGTGTGCATCAATACGTATCCAGCAAGGACGAGCAAGATATCCAAATTATCCGCTTTCTGGCGAAAACACTGGGGTAAAGTGATGTCCACAGAAAACCGGGCTGAGACTGACCTTGGTGAGGTCCCAGAAGCGAACCACTAGAGTGCGTGCTGCATATACAACCCATCTGCCACTTTTCATTACCGCACTTGCTTCTTGCTCTTGATTCTCTACAATGTATTTGATGGGGCCGAAATCCTCCGAAAGGAAAGTGCCTTGCTTGGTGAGAGCACTGACGAATTCCTCACGACCTCCCGCAGCAAATGAGAGCATCACTGTTTCGGATTTCGGGATCTCTGAAACGGTAGATGTGAAACAAGTTTCTTCATCTTGGTCAATCCGGACCGAGTGACAAATATTCGTGAAGAATCTGCCTGAGGACGTTGGGAAGTTGTGTGTAAGGAAGTGGGTTATATTCTCCAACGAGCTGGAAACCTGCGACGACAGTCTGGGACTCTCAGCAATCTGCATGAATGTGTCAACGCATGCAAAGCCAGAAAGGATGTATACGCGCCTTCTTTGCCATCCTAGAATCGAAAGACATGGATAGTTGCTGAAGGTCAATGGCAGAGACGCGAGTGGACTGACGGGCGAGGGCATCCGTCTCCGGAACAGTAACCCAGTCGTTGCTACGCAAGAGCGCGTATGATGGGCGCAATGGTGGGAGGTTAGTCGGTGCGAAGAAAGAGGAATGCTTGATGGCGGAGAGGACATGGAAGTACGAGAGGGTGGCGAGAACGAAAAAGAACACGATAGTTTCTATGGGGAAAGACGAGGCATGGATCGAAATTGGGCGAATTAAAGCCCTCATTGCGGGCAAACGATGGATGTACGCGTCGGGTCCGGAGGTTCAGGAATTAGCAGCTATCGAAAGTCAGGTAAGGGTGAGAACGAGCGTGTCGATAATGGGTGGCAATACGTGGGGAGGACGTGGTAGGGGTGGGGACTGACCGTTGCTATGTGACAGCAATGTTTGTCTATAGATAAAACGCAAAGAAAAAATAAAGGTAAGGTGGGTCGTATGATTGAATGAAACAAGTATGGAGAGAGAATGGAGAAAGAGAAGGACGAGAAACCCGAGGAAAAGAGAGAGTGGAACGACAGGGACAGGACATATTTATTGTGAATTGAGGTTGACAAAGACCCCGGAGAGTCGGTTGGCTGGTTCCTGCCCGTAGGTGTCGCCGATTACGCCACATGGCTACATCTCACTCATCAAGTCGCCGACTTACCTTCCCTAACCTGATCCGTACACCTCGCTTCTCCATCTGGGCTCCTCACTAGCAACTCCACACGGCTTGTACTCTTTTGATACCCTGATTTATGCGAGGCGATATCATCAATTGTAATGCCTATCCCATTCCGAATAATGTTCGGATTGAGCTTCCCTCGGCCCTTTGCACGACTGCCGGTGCTATCTGGTATATGTAAGTGCGTGCTGTTCGGTGGATGCACCGCCCCCATGCGCATGGGAACACTCCACGTCATACCTTGCTATGTTGTCCCTGAACTGAACTCCGGCCTAGTACTAATCCCCCATATCTCAGCATGCATACCAGTATCCTTCATTCGTCGTATCCGAACAGCCGGATGCGAAATTGTGCGGTTGCGAGCGCTCGGATTTCGGTTATGGCAAGACAATTTGATCCTGACTGCCAGTGGCTACGATTTAGGCCACTTCAACTAATCCAGCCGCGATGACGATAATAGATCCTACAACGTAAAGGCTTTCCTTGAGTGATACGGCCTCGTACTCAGTCCTGACTCTCGCTTGTACATAAGGTGTATTGCGTCTCATTATGGATTGTATACACGATCAAAGCAGAGAAGGTGATGTCAAGGACAACGGAGTGAGGCAGATGGTTACTGTACGGAGCCCCACTGCGTTCAGCACATCCATCGCGATGAGTGACGTAACACTTACAAAAGTGAGAGCTGCTCCCTTTGTTTTCTTTTCTCCCCCGAGCTCGAAGCTATGGCATATTCAATCATCGCACCGATTGAGAGAATGAATTGTAGACGCACTGCTTGCAGCGTTTGAGGGCTAGCTGCATCTTATATTTGCACACTGTGCATTCCAAGCGCAGGACAACTTTTTTGGTTGTCTTGGCCTACTCATTCGAAAATGCTCTCAACGCATTCTTCAGCGACACTCTGCTATGACAGGACGCACCTTCTTGTGGAAGACAGGTTTGGTCTGACCCCCATAACCCGACTGCTTGCGATCGTATCGACGCTTTCCTTGTGCAGCAAGAGAGTCTTTACCCTTCTTGTACTGTGTTACTTTGTGAGGGCTGCCGACGAAGGGGTCAGAATCGACTATAGCAAATAGCGTCACAACATACGTGTGCTTTCTGCAGTCCTTGTGGGCGCAGACTGTCCGAGGTGATGCGATTAGCCTTCTCCTCATTCGCATTTCAGATGAACTCACATGTCCGGCGTGTTCTACGATGGCATTTCGGTAAGTTTGACTCATATCTGACAAGAAAGCCGTGCCTCTGGATAAACGCACTTTGGAATATTGACCATTTTCGACCCGAAAAGCGGTCAGAAGTTTAGGCAGTGTGCGATTAATGGACTGTTTTTTGTCGTTTGTCCAAACCACGGCGGCTTGGTGTGCTGCACAGTTTCACTCTTTGAGTTCAAACCCCGCATACCCAGACGATTCGGCTCTCATGTCACGTCTCATGGGTATACTGTATTGTACATATTATAATAGTGTCTTCAACAAATATTAGACTCGAAAATGCGGTGCATAGCTCGACAACCAATGCAGACTCAAGGACCTGATTCTACTCGTATGCCTGTCCGATCTCTGACTGCAGCATTGTTTACAGTCCGGGTCGGGATAAAGTCAATCCCGATCCCGGCACGTACGGCTATTATTCACGAAGTACTGTACTGACCCGCGATCTCGACGCCGGAGGTAGATCGCGACCATCATTAATATTAATATTGTTAGGAATGCCTGCTCCTCCGAAACTTGAATCATGGTTGAGAAGCTGACAGGTTCCAGTGTTTGCTGATGGGGATGATAGTTGAGCCGTCGAGCCAGGATATGGCAACTAAACCCGATTGACGCGGAGTGAAGGAACGCCTTGTTGCGTATCTCAGTGAATTGCAGGCTCACTCATTCAAAGTGACACATGTTTTAGAGCCGTCTAGCGGTATTGGACGCGAAAAGGTACTGTTCCTATAGGAGGTTGACTAGAACAGATTGTTCCCGAAAGCAGTGGACCTCCATGTACGAAGCACAGCTGTCACTCTATAATACAATGCCAGAATCTACTCATCAACACCCTGGATCTTCATCGGGGTACTCTGTAAGTGTATGACAGCAAGTTGTTCCGGTGTCTTGAAAACTGTTGACAGCTCGAATTTTTTATCGCAAGCCAATCGAAATTCGTCGGCTCGTGGTGAACCGATATCCTTCAAGAACGACCACACATCTAGTGCTGTCTGTGGACAATGGCATTGAGCTGACACGCCAACTACAGAAGTCAATAGACCCTCACCTTGAGAGGTAGGTTTGTTTCGGGATTCGAAGTACCAAGCACTACGCCTTCGATCTCATCTCTGGGGCTGCCTAGGATCTGCAAGGCCCGCGCTGACCCCAGGATAGCTCTAGCATCGACAGAATGTCGCTGCAAATACTGTGCGTTGTATGCCTCTAATGTCATCTCACTAGTAATCAGTGTTTCCAAGGCAACAGAAATTACAGCCCGGGTTGGAGAAGGGGGCGAGGACGGGAGGGACTCCTCTGAAAATAGAAGTCAGCGAGGCTCGACTGTATGAGGGGACTACAGACGTAGTTTCCGGAAATGGATAAGGCGAACATGCAACTCAGGGTGATCGGCGTCGAGAGCTTTTGCGTGGTTGAGCGCTCGAACGGCTTGCAAGTATTTGCCTGTGTTACAATAACTCAGAATGAAGGAAGCATGTAATTTCATTTAACCCACCCCGGCGAACAGCGACGTCGTATATCGTGACCCACAAATCGATGCTTTTTATTGATAGTCGTAGGAAAGGGGATAGTAGTTTCCAAGCGCGCTCGAGTGGATCAGGACTTGTCAGCAACTTGACGCCATCCGGGTCGTCGTCTTTCTGGGGTGCTAGATCAAGACCTTTGTCTTCATTTGCTAACGCTGCTGCTGCTACAAGGCTTGGATCATAAGGGCTAGTAGGTGGCTCATTCCGTACCTTTCTTCTGCTCTTCTTGTTTCTGCTGTGCCTTTTTAGCCTTTTTCTTGGCCTTCTTCTCATCTTCTGCAGACAAGCCTGCAAGGACGTGACATCGTCTTGCGGTAAAAACTGAAAACGAAGCCCTTACCCGTCGACAACGCTTCTTTCGCGCGAGACGGGTTGTCAAATAGTTGAACGTAAATCTGCGCGGCGGAAGGTGACATTAATCCCTATCCTCCAATGGTATCCGGTTCTTTTAAGGGGCCTTACCTGTGACGCTGATATGGCACAATGGATATATGCAGGATGTGACCATAACCGATCCTCCCAAGAAATAAGACTATACATCAAGTCAGCGACGTTTTTATCCAACTCTGGCGTGCATACTTCAAGTAGATGTTTATGATAAACTTTCGTAAGGAATATCCGTGAAAATCAAATTGATCATCTTCGAATTCCTCAAATATCTACGCATGCAGCGAATTAGGAAGGAGGGGGTAGATTCTTGATAGTGTGCAAAGATGGCTGACCTTCCGCACGGCGTGGTATTTTTTAAGGGCATGGTGTAGTTTGCCATGATGCCGGTGTGCGTTTCCCTCTTCAATAAGGTATAGCAGAGACTGCATCTCTTCCAGGTCGGTACCAGGGCTCACAGCGTCCTTCTGATATAACAATACATAGAATCAGCAATAGACGGGAAAGGAGCGTAAGATACCTTCGTAAACAAGCCGAAAATGTCACTAGCGTCTTCGATAAGACCGGCGCGCAGTTTATATTTAGCTGATTTGGTATTCAAGAAGCGATCCTGGCCATCCAAGAGCCGGGCTTCATTGACTGCAGTTGAGGCCCCATGATAATCTCCAAGGCGTTTCAGGATGCGACCTCTCAGGGTGTGGAGCTCCGGAAGAGTTGGTGTATGGGTGATGGCTGTAGATAGGAGAGATAGTGCACGCGAATGTTGACCGATATGAGAAAAGTGCTGAGCAAGGAAATACAGCGTCCAAAGGTACACCGTTGGCACATCATCGTCTGGCTCTGCAACGGCATCATTTTGGGACACATCCGGGAGGCAACCTTCTTCTAGCGACCGTCGATAGCCATATACGAGCTCCTCAATGATGGCGCGCTTTTGAGTATCTTGATATAACGGTTTCACATCGACAAAAAGGGAAGGAATGCCTTTTTTTAACCCGCGATACAGATAAGCGTTTGCCAGGGGTCTAAAATCCTCCGCTGAAATGTCGACTGGCAATGAGAAAGATACGCGGCGTGAGGCTGTGACTAACCTGAAGTCACCGTCAACTCTAGCCGCTCAGGGGTAATGGTGCGAGGATTCTGTTTCGAAAGGTCTTGCAACAAGCGTAGCGCAGTAGGACGGCCTGTATCTGTCACAGCCCCTGCGTCTGATCAGAATGACTGGTTGATGAATAGTAACAAGCCGAAAGGCCTGATAAAACTCACTAAGTTCGATGCTTTTACTGCTAAAAAACCCATAATAATAACCGGTATTGTCTGGATTACATTGAATAAGGGCGCGCCACGCTTGCTCTGCTTCTTCCCCGGGTCCTTGCTTTGACAATAATCGAGCTGTCATCGGGAGACGGTCAGTAGAAACGTGGCGACAGAACTCAAGATCACACCTCTGGTCTCCATGACGGCAACGCGGTCCAAAATGGCCCTGGATTTTGCATTGATATCGAGAAGTGTAAGTGCCTCGGCCAATTCACCCATATCTTCCAAGATTTTGACGTGGTAGAGCAGCAATTCCGACTGCTCTGGGTCGTAGTCTGGCACGTTCTAGCAAACGGTGAACGGGAAGTAAGTAAAATAGCGCAGAGCAGGGCAACTGCCGCATCACGGGTACCTTCAAGGAGCGCTCGTATTGTTCTAACACTCTCCTAGCTTCGGGAAGGTTTCCGTTGAGGTGGTATGCCAAAGCCAGCCCAATCCAATTTTGCCTCAGATTCGGTCGTAATTTAAGGAGAAGGAATCGAGTGTCTATGAGGCCGTCATAGAAACGAAGTTGCGTCTGAAGATGCGCAGCGTCTCGTAGAATGTTCAAATTTTCCTGATTCAAATTCAAGTATGGCAGGTCATGGAATCAGATCTGTGGTCTCAACCTGTACGGCAAACAAAATGCGGGAAGGGTAAAAGGAAACGATGGAGCTTCCGACACGGACTGGGACATTACTGCCGGAGTCGCTCGTGCCAGCTGCCGCGAGCACCAACACACCCTGGGAACGTAGGAGCAAACGCGCAACCTCGTTCGCAAGGCCCAATCACAACTCACCTTGTCAAACCGGAGGGCCTGGGTATATGACTTTAAAGCCTCTTCATAGTTCTTTTCACCCTTTTGAATGAGGCCAAATACATGCCAGACAATGTGGGAGGTCAAGTCTAAGCGAACGCCTTTCTTGACAAGTTCAAGCCCTTCCTCCCTCTTTCCCATATGGGTTAATATGAGACCCTTCATACATAAAGTTTCTGGTAAGATTACCGCGAATCAGACCGATCTGTCCATACGAAGACGATACGGACCTCCGTGTTCGGGAAATTTCTTGAGGATCTGGTCAGCTGTCTTTTGACCCTTTTTGAGTTGACGAGTCTCATAGAGATTCAACAATTCCCGGAACAGCGACGATTCCTTCGAAGGAAGAACCCTTTTTGCAGGTGTTGGGGTCATGGCCGGGATGTGGCTGAGGATGAGCGGTGAAAGTGAGGTTGTGCAGCGACTGCTCCGTGTGCGTACGCAGGGGCAATGGAGAAGATTACATAAGAATCGGGCCAACAAGTGCACACAACGCGAGCCGCGTCTCGGTCAGCGCGCTGTCCTTCCTTGCGAACTGAACCCTTCTCCCGACATCATGGTCGCTCAAACTCGCGGAGGTGGCCAAGCCTCGCCTCAGAAGCTCAAGTTTCACGACAAGCTCGTTGGAAAGGGCCTCTCTACAGATGCTCTGCTCAAGAAACTGAAGAGCCTCCACATCCAGCTTGCGGAGCTCGACCAGGACCGCGTCGATACTGGTACACTCGCGACAGTCCGCAAGGAGTTGATCCATAATACCATTCTCCTTCACAAAGACAGAGGGGTCAAAGCTTTCGCGGCTTGCTGTCTAGCCGATATCCTCAGACTCTTTGCTCCTGACGCTCCTTACACCCACAATGAACTTCGCGACATATTTCAGTTCTTCTTCCGTCAGCTTGCCACGGGCCTGAGGGGCTCTGACTCTCCCTACTACAACGAGTACTTCCATCTTCTTGAATCTCTGTCCACTGTGAAGAGCGTTGTTCTCGTCTGTGATCTCCCGAATGCCGAGGAACTAATGGTCGACATCTTTCGTGACTTTTTCGCCCTTGTCCGCCATGATCTCTCCAAGAAGATCGAGCTCCATATGGCGGACATCTTGGTAGCACTGATAGATGAGGCCACCTCTCTTTCATCCGAGTTCATGGACACCATAATGGCTCAATTCCTTGACAAGAACGTGGTGCGTAAGAAAAATCCGTCCCCCCTTCGTTACATGCACCTTTATGCGCCGAGGAGCGTAATGCCGCGTGACGCAGCGAATAAGGATGCATAGCAATCACACATAGCCACCGGATACTGACCGCATTTCTCCAGGGACTAGATAACCCCGCCTTTCGCCTGGCTGTTCAAGTCTGTAACACAACGTCAGATAGGTTGCAACGGCACGTTTGCCAGTACTTTACGGAGATCATTGTTCAGCATGCACCAGATGAAGAACTCGACGATATCAGAAAGGCGCACGAACTTGTGAAACAGCTCAATAAGTTTTGTGCTCCTCTTCTCCACTTGGTCATTCCTCAGTTGGAAGAGGAGTTGCGAGTGGAAGATCTGACATTACGTATGATGGCAACGCAAGTTCTTGGGGAGATGTTTGCGGACAAAGGGGGCGCAGACCTTCTCCGGAAGTATCCAACGACGTGGGGTCTCTGGAATCAGAGACGAAATGATAAGTCTCCTAACGTTCGCTTGGCCTTTGTGGAGGCAGCTCATGGGCTACTCGTCGGCCTCCCCGAGCAAAGGGACTTCGTGGAAGGTCCGTTATTTTGAATTGGTCCGCCGACACAGTTTCATGGTGTGGATTGCAGAGGCTCTCGGTGCTAAGTTGCTTGATCCCGATGAGAAAGTCAGAGCTGCTGTCTGCAAGCTATACTCGCAATTAGATTACGAGACGGCTTTGCATCATGTCTCGGAGGCGCAATTGCGACGCGTCGCCGAGCGAGGGCTTGATAAAAAAGTAACGTCTTCCCGCCACTATTTCTTCCTGATTATTCATGAGTTCTCAGTACGCCGTCCGGATCGAGGCCCTCAGCAGCATTGGGAGGCTCTACAGTCTTGCGTATCCCGAGATGTGAGCTTTCCTTCCTTTTGACAATCGTAATCTTATGATCGCAAGTGAGAATGGTGACCAAGGTGCAATCAAACAGTTTTCCTGGATCGCACAATCTCTCCTCCAGATGGCCCAGTCACAAGAAGTCAAGTAAGATCTCAATCCTGTCCCATCGTCGTGCTACTCTTACACTGTATCTCTAGAGCCGCTGCCGAACATGCCTTGGCTGAATACATCTTTCCTCTCATCCCCTTGTCTTTCAATGAGGGAGAGATTGAAGAATCCATTTGGACAGACAGGCTTCTTACAACGATGAAATTCCTGAATGAGAAAGCTATCAGCTCTCTAATTAGTTTCTCTGGGCTTAAGATTGCGTAAGCACTTTCTAGCCCTGTAGCTATTCATTTTCTGAGGCCAGCCCAGTCGACCATCCATATATGAACGTTTTGTTCAGTGCTGCAAGGAGAACAATGTGAGTCTTACTCGGAGGTACGGACCCATGGCGCAATGTTGAAGCCTTAACAGGGTGGTATTATCGACGAGAATGAGGAGGAGACTATTCGAAAGTTAAATATCTGTGTTCAAAGGCTCTCGAGTGCGTGTCTTCAGCACACTAGGATCCTCGCTAACTTTCTGTCAGCTACATTTCCCGACCCCCAAAGAGCTGCTGATGATTTTTCCGCTTTCGCAAAGTTAAACGAGGGTCGCCTTTATAAGCTTTTGGACACTTGCGTGGACACCCAGACCAGTCTCAAGTCCTTGGTTAAATCATCCGTATGAACTTCTACTCGCTTTTCGTCTTATCTGTCTGAACAGCGCTCTCCTTTCCAGCGTGAGTTTCTTCGACGCGTAGAGCAATCGTCAGCCGGGATTCTTCCCACCATGACTGTATTTTTGCGAAGGGCGAGCCTGTGTTTGGTTAATCAATCGTCGATTCCATCTCTGTTACGGCACTTGCAGCGGGGCGACCCTACGGGTGATGGATACGGCACGAGTCAGGCACAGATTTTGGCAAACAGCGCTCAAATGATATTGACCTCCATCTCCAAGCACTGCCCGATTCTCTACAATGCCCATGTCGGTGCATTAACAAAGGCCATCGCTGACGAGAAGAATGTGCGACTCATAAGGGTCTGTCTTCAAGCTTTGGCCGCTCTGGCAAAATGCGACGGCGAGCTTTTGCCTGAAGACAAGTATGATTTTATCATATACTCCCACCGAGTGACAAATGATAATTTATGACCAGACGTACGACCGACCGAGTCATGCGATTCGCTGGCGATTCTAATCATCGATATGCCAAGTATGCTTCCAGGCTCCTCGCCGTATCGAAGAATAAAGAGGACTTCTGTGTAGATCTTATCGATGTATGCTCTCCGTTCTACCGGCGTTCCAGTCACTGATTGGCACATCATCCAGACTATCTCCGAGGATCTTGAGGGTGTTGATGACGAGAAGCTTCTTGCTCGTGTCACAGTACTAGCGGAACTCGCGCAGAAGGCCCCAGATGCCTTCGAGAGTAAGAGCGAGGAAATCATGAATTTCGTAGTGAAGCATATCCTTATGAGCCCCAGTCCTCGAGACCCGGTGCGTTTTCCTTCAGCTTTCTTGTTCTTGCGATGATACTTAAGCTGTGTCCTGCAATAGGACGAAATGGATGTCGATGCTGAATGGGTAGACAAACCCGATGTCCCTCCCTCGTTAAGCAAGAAGATTATGGCCCTCAAAGTTTGCAGAAATCGTTGTCTGGCCCATGCCGCATCGGATACTGCATTAGACGTTGCGACACCTGTTCTCAAAATGTTCTTCGCGTTGTTAGAGCATGGTGGATCTTTTCATGCAGAGAATGATGACGAGTTCGTCCACCTCACAGTCTTAAAACCCTGTCTGACGGAGTTAACGGCCTCATCACAGTCCAAAGGTTAAAGCTCGTATGCGATTGCAAGCGGCTGTTTCCTTGTTACACCTTGCAACAGTACCGAAATTTGCGACTATTATCTCAAACAATCTAGTTTCGCTTGCAATTACGATACAAGTCTGTTCATGCATTGCAT